>Ga0193958_1000727_pt1 | contig 11502 bp, 7 predicted proteins | sample FB_1_MG_FD_140320 | JGI IMG/M metagenome (GOLD analysis project Ga0193958, IMG submission 140320) | Microbial mat bacterial communities from the Broadkill River, Lewes, Delaware, United States - FB_1_MG | ecosystem: Environmental > Aquatic > Freshwater > River > Microbial mats | place: USA...
ATATGATGGGGAAAATGAATTGTTACATTATGATGGAGAAACATACTTTAATGATGAAGAGATGATTACAATCAAAAATAAAATGTCAAATAGTGAGGAGTTTATTCTTATGAAAGAGATTGACTCAACGATTGTTACAATAACTTTTTTACCAATACAAAATATACAAGGGATTAAAAATAGTGCTTATTTAGTTTTATATACAAAATCAGACTACCTCAAACAACTTCAAACAAGTTTTTATAATATTCTTATTGTGATTTTGTTACTTACTATTGTATTTTGTTTATTACTTTATCAAAAGTACAAAATAAATAAAAAAGATCAAAAACGGCACTTAATGCTTTCCCAACAATCAAAAATGGCTTCTATGGGAGAGATGATTGGAAATATTGCACATCAATGGAGACAACCATTATCTGTTATATCTACTGCTGCAACAGGTATGAAAGCTCAAAAAGAGTTTGGGGTATTATCAGATGAAACTTTTAACACAAATATAGATCAAATTTATAAAAGTACACAATACCTTTCTCAAACAATTGAAGATTTTAGAAACTTTTTTAGTACTAAAAAAGAAAAAATAGATTGTAATATTCACACTATCATCGATGAGTCATTTGATATTTTTGGTTCATCCTTTAGTACTAAAAAGATATTGATTGTCAAAGATATAAAAGAGATTAGTTTATTGACATACAAAAATGAACTAAAACAAGTCTTTATAAATTTGTTTAAAAATGCAATGGATGTTATGCCTGATGGGGGACTTATTATAGTAAGTGCATTTAGAAAAAAGAACAAAATAATTGTTACTGTACAAGATAGTGGAGGAGGTATAAACAAAGATATTATCAATAGAATATTTGAACCATACTTTACTACAAAACACCAAAATGTTGGAACAGGACTTGGACTTTATATGTCACATGAGATTATCAATAAAAGCTTAAATAGCACACTTGAAGTATCAAATAAAGAGTTCACATATAGATTTAAAAACTACACTGGTGCATGTTTTCAAATCACTTTAAATGAAGATAAATTATAATTGAAATAAGGATTACAATGAATAAACTAAATATTAAAATGGCTTTTCTAATAGGTGTTTTATCTTTTTTTGTAGCATTTGGTATTGGGGAATACTCAAATATCGTTACAACTAAACATCTACAAGAAAACTCTGGTCAAGCTATGCTTAAATTAACTAAAAACATTGCAAACACTTTAGATAGAGAGATGCTAGAAAGGTATAGAGAGATAAAATTTGCAGCTACTCTGTATCCTTTAAATAGCGAAAAATCTACAAAAAAAGAAAGACGTGAGTTTATTGAAAAAATTAAAAATAACTACAATCATCATGAATGGATAGGATTTGCATTACCTGATGGAACAGTAGATGTAGGAACAAATGGTTACTTAGAAGGTAAAAATGCAAAAGCTAGACCATGGCATCCAGGAGGATTAAAAGGTCCTTATATTGGAGATGTTCACGATGCACTACTCTTAGCAAAACTTCTTCCAAATACAACAGGAGAGGCTATATATTTTTCTGATGTTGCGTTTCCTGTAAAAGATTCTCAAGGAAAAACTTTAGCTGTGTTATGTACTCACCTTACTTGGCAGTGGACAAGAGATATGATTAGAAGTATTGAAAAAGAACATAATGTTGATATCTTTTTATTATCTAAAGATGGATTAGTTCTTGTTGGACCAGGAGATAGTGAACGAAAAGAGATCGCTAGTATTTCACAAAATATTTCTAGTTATTTAAATGAAAATAAACAGTCTTCTTTTTCTTTAATTGATTGGAAAAAAGATGAGACATACTTAACTGCAAAAACTATAAGTGAAGGTTTTCAAGAATATAAAGGTTTTAATTGGCAAGTAGTTGTACGTCAACCTATAAAGGATGCATTTAAAAAATCTCATGACCATAGTGATAATCTAATACTAGCAAGTATTACTATTGGTATTTTAGGAGCTATTATAGGTATCATCTTTTCATCTAAAATTTCTGCACCTATTAGCGAACTTAATAATATCGTTACAAAATTAGCTAAAGGTGAAAAAATAGATTTTCAGAAAAGTAAATCAACTGATGAAATTGGTAATTTGCACAATGCATTAAAAAACTTCCATGATAACTTTAATACAGTCTCAACATTAAAAAATGATGCACAAGATAAAATCAATCTATCCTTACAAGTTTTTGACCAAAGTATTGAAGGTATTTTAATTACAGATAAAAATAACAATGCAATACTTGCAAATAAGTCATTTGAAAAAATCACAGGTTACAGTCAAGAAGATATATTTGGAAAAAATCCTAGTCTACTTAATTCTGGTTCAACTCCAAAAGAGTTTTATGATGAGTTATGGTCGACACTTTTAAAAGATGGAAAATGGGAAGGTTATGTTTTCAATAAACGAAAAGATGGATCACTTTATAAAGAGTACTTAAGAATATCCTCTTTAAAAGATAAAAATGGCGATATTCTTAATTATGTAGCAACTTTTGTTGGTGTAGAAGAACTTTTAAAAGAGATTATATAGTTCTTTCTACTTTACAGTATCATTTTAGTTAGTATATAAAAAAAAATTTAACTACGCTATAATTAAATATAGTCTAATAAAAGGTGGATTAAAAATTGAAATTATTTACACAGGAAGAAAACCTACTCAATATTATAAAATATGGTCCAATCATATTTGTATTAATAATTTCATTCTTTTTTACACAACAATTTATATCTCAACAACAAGCAATTTATAATAAAGAGATAAAAGCTATTGAAAAAAAATATTTAGACGAAAATAAATTCAGAATAAAAGAAGAAACTCAAAGAATCCTAAAATTTATAGAAGAGGAAAAAAACAATTCTACTTTACGTTTAAAAGAAGAACTTCAAAATAGAGTTGAAAATGCATATCAAATTGCAAGTAATTTACATAATCAATACAAAAACAGCAAAACAAAAAAAGAAATCATTCAGCTTATAAAAGATGCATTACGAGAGATTCGATTTAACAATAATAGAGGATACTATTATATGTTAACAATGAATGCCGTAAATGTTCTACACTCCTTACAACCTAACTTAGAAGGAAAAGATTTATATAATATTCAAGATGTAAAGGGTAATTATTTTAATCACACTACAGTTGATTTAATGAATAAAAAGACAGAAGGTTTTGTTAGTTACTTTTGGCACAAACCTGGTGATCTAAAAAAGATGTATGAAAAGTTAACTTATAATAAAAAATTTGAACCGTATAATTTATATATTGGAACAGGAGAATATATAAATGATCATGATGAAAGTCTCAAGGTTAATTTATTACGTCATATTCAGCAAATTCGATATGGTAATAATGCCTATGTCTTTGTATACAATGAAAGAGGAGATTGTTTATCTCATTATAAACAAGAATATATCGGCAAAAATAGAATAGATATACAAGACTCAAATGGGAAATTCATCCTACAAGATTTATTACGTTTCACTAAAAAAGAAGGTAGTGGTTATATATCATATATCTCGACAGTTAAAACTAGTGAAAAGATAAAGAGTAACGATAAAGTCTCTTATGTTAGTTTATTTAAGCCGTGGAACTGGTCCATAGGGACTGGTTTTTATCTTGATAATTTAAATAGTCTCATCACACAAAAAAAGATAGAATTAGAAGAAATAAATGATGAAGCATTTGTAAATATATTAAAAATAAGTGCACTGATTACATTACTATTTATTTTTATTTCTTTTTATGTTTCTAAAATACTGTCAAATATGTTCTTAGAATATAAAGAAAATATTCAAAATGAGATTAAAAATACACTAGAAAAAGAAAAGCTACTAATCCAACAATCAAAAATGGCAACAATGGGTGAAATGCTTGGAAGTATCGCTCACCAGTGGAAACAGCCACTAAGTGTAATAAGCATGTCAAATGGTTTATTACGTTTTAATAAAGAAGATAAAGACTTCTTAGATGAAAAAAGTCACAATGAGTCATTGGATAATATTGATATTTCTGTAAATAACTTATCTCAAACAATAGATGATTTCCGTAATTTTTTCAATCCTAATAAAGCAAGAGTACTTTTTAAAATTAGTGAAGCATATAATGAAACTATTAAATTACTCTCTTCACAACTTAGAAATAATGACATTGAGATAATTACAGATATTGCTGATATTGAGATATATGGTTCTCAAAATGAATTACAACAAACATTAGTAAATCTGTTAAAAAATGCAAAAGAAGAACTCATTAAAAAAGACCAAAAAGATAAAAGATATATATTTGTAACAACAAAAAAAGATGACAATTTTGTATATATTACGATATATGACAATGCTAATGGCATCGACGAAACGATAATTGATAAAGTTTTTGATCCATATTTTACTACTAAAGAAAAAGAAGGTGGTACAGGAATTGGTTTGTATATGAGTAGACAAATAGTTGAGATAAGTCTAAAAGGAACAATTACTGTTTCAAATACTGAATACACATATAATAACAAAGCCTATAAAGGTGCTAAATTTTTAATATCTATCCCTATTGATCTTCGAAGTAAGGGAAGTCGTTAAATTTATTTAATTTAACAACGATATAATGAAAGAGAAAGAGTAAAGGTTTAAAAAATGAAAAAAACACTTGAGACTGAAATGATTGAATTCAAGATTTTACAGCCTATTCTTACTATTTTTATTTTATTTTTTACTCTTGCTATATTTACTATTATATATTTAGAAAGTTTATCTTTTGAAGATAGTGATTATAAAATTCTTATTTATACCCTTGTTACATTAGGATTTAGTAGTGCACTTTTTTATATAATCAAGAACTATATCAGAAGATTTAATGATAAAGTAAAAAATATTCACAATACACATATAAAATCAATGGAGTTTAGTAGTAAATATTTAAAGGCTTTAGAAGACTCATCACCAAACTTCATAATATCCGCTACTAACGGCAAAATTGAAAAAGTCAACAAATCTTTTTTGGACTTTACTAAATACAAAGATTTATCCTCTTTTCACCTTGAACATAAATGTGTTTCTGAATTATTTGTAGAAAAAAAAGGTTATTTAACGAATAAGATCGATCAAGAACATTGGTTTTCCTACGTAATAAATAATCCTCAAATATTGCATAAAGCAATAATGAAAAAAAACAATCTAGAATATATTTTTTTAGTTGAATCAAGAATATTAAATATAGATGATAAAAAAAGATCAATTACTACACTAGTTGATATTACAAAATTTGAAAATCTTCAAACTAGATTTCAACTTGCAATTAATGGTACAAGAGATGGATTATGGGATTGGAACCTGATAACGAATGAAGTATATTTTTCACCTCGATGGAAAAAACAATTGGGATATGAAGATCATGAACTCAAAAATGAATTAACTACATGGCAAGAACGTGTCCACCCAGAAGACCTAGATCAAGCAATTTTTGATTTACAACAAAATATTGATAAAAAGACATCGTTATATGAAAATAGACATAGACTAAAACATAAAAATGGTTCATGGGTTTGGATTTTAGATCGTGGACAAACTGTATATGATGAAAATAATAAAGCTATTAGAATGGTAGGATTTCATTCTGATATCACAAACCAAAAAGCTATTGAGCAAGAGTTACATGATAAAGATGAAATGATGATAGCCCAATCTAGAAATGCAGCCATGGGTGAGATGATCAGTATGATTGCACACCAATGGAGACAACCTCTAAGTATAATTTCTATGGGTGCAAATAATATTATGGCTGATATAGAATTAGAAATTACAGATGAAGAAAGTCTAAAAGAGATATCATCTGAAATTATTCTTCAGACTAATGAACTGTCTAAAACGATTGATGATTTTAGAGATTTTTTCAAACCTAAAAAAGAGAAAGAACATGTTTCAGTACATGAGATAGTAGATGATGCTTTACATATAATTGAAAAGTCATTAGAAAACAATGATATTCAACTCCTCAAAGAGTTTAGAAGTATAAAAAAAATAAAAACATATTCTAGAGAACTAATGCAGGTTATTTTAAATATTTTAAAAAATTCTAAAGAAGTACTAGTAGATAATAATATTATAAATAGAACTATATCAATAAAAACAATTGATAATAAAGATAGTGTTATAATAGAAATAAACGATAATGGGGGAGGAATTCCAGCATGGGTGATTCCTAAAATTTTCGATCCTTATTTTAGTACAAAAGATGATAAGACAGGAACAGGTTTGGGATTATATATGTGTAAAACAATTGTAGAAAAACATCTTAATGGTGAAATTGTTGCTTCAAATAAAGATAATGGTGCATGTTTTAAAATAATAGTAAAAGATAATGATAATGATAAATAAATTAAAAGAGTTACTAGAACTTTCTAAAGATATAAAACTACTTTATGTTGAAGATGAAGATGTATTAAGAGATATAATGGTTACATATCTAAATAAATTTTTCACTTCTATTGATACTGCAAAAGATGGTCAAGAGGGACTTGAATTATATAAAAAAAACAATTACGACTTAGTTATTACAGATATATTGATGCCAAAATTAAATGGGATTGAGATGTCAACTGCTATTAAAAATATAAATGAAGAACAAAACATCGTAATCATTTCAGCATATGCAGATACAAAAGATTTTATTGAGTCTATTAAATTAGGAATAGATGGATATGTCTTAAAACCTATTGATTTTCAACAACTCAATAGTATGTTATTTAAAATTGTAGAAAAAATTCATAAGTATAGAGAAAATATAGAATATCAAAAAGACTTGGAAAAACTAGTCTTAAAAAAAACAAAAGATATTCAAGAATTAGAAGAATCAAAAGTACACAACTATAAAGAAACTGTTTTTGCTTTAGTTCAAATGATTGAAAAAAGAGATACTTATACTGGTGGTCATTCATTAAGAGTTGCTCAATATTCAAAAATGATTGCACAGGTATTAAAACTAAATGATGAAATTTGTGAAAATATTTACCAAGCTGGTATTTTACATGATATAGGGAAAATTGCCATACCGGATAACGTATTATTAAAACCAAGTATGTTAGATGACTTGGAATATACTATTATTAAAGAACATGTTCAAATTGGTGTAGATATGTTAAATCTCATACCATTATTTAAAGATATTACGAATTACATCAAATCCCATCATGAACGATTCGATGGGAGTGGTTATCCTTTGGGACTAAAAGGTAATGATATATTATTAGAATCACAGATTCTTGCTGTCTCGGATGTATTTGATGCTATGACAACAAATAGAATCTATAAAGCACGTAAAACACCTCAAGAAGCGCTACAAGAGATTAACTCATTAAAAAATATACACTTTAGAGATGATGTTGTAAACGCAGCACTAATTGCACTAAACGATATAGTAATAGATCTTAATATTACGCAACTTCCTATCACAAATATTGAAAAAGAAAGGTTTTCATATTTCTATAAAGATCAAATTACCCAAGCATACAATTCAAGTTATTTAGATTTGATTCTTATTAAAAATAGTTTTGAAATTAAATACAATTACATCAATCTCTTTTGCATACATAATCTTAATAGCATAAATGAAAGACTAGGATGGAAAGAGGGAGATAAATATCTTGAAAATGTATTTATACAATTTGAAAAGTTATATCCAAAATTAGATATCTTCAGAGTTTTTAGTGATGATTTTGCTATATTAAGTAATGAAATCTTAGATGTTAATATGGAATCATTAGAAGAATTTATTTGTATTGAAGATATATCTTTTACTATTGAAATATTTAAGATAAAAGAAGAAAAAATATTTTCTTTTCATGACTTAGAATTACTGAGATAAGAGGAGTTAACATGGATGTTGAAAAACTTAAAATTTTAAAAACAAAAGCAAAGCAAAAATCAATACTCATAGTTGAGGATTCTAAACTATTGCAAAAACAAATTTATACATTTTTAAATAAATTTTTTGAAAATGTATATCAAGCATATGATGGTGAAGAGGGGATAGAAAAATATAAAAAATTCCATCCAGATATCATTTTAACAGATCTTTCAATGCCTAAAAAACATGGTTTAGAGATGATAAAAGAGATAAAGTTTATTAATAATAAAGTAAAAATAATTATCTTATCAGCTCATAATGAAGAAGAAATTCTTATGGATGTAATCAAATTAAATATCGATAACTTCTTATTAAAACCATTAAATATCGATAACTTTATTGATATACTACTTAATATTTTAGGAGGAGAAACGCTTAATAAATATACAGAATGTATTCATGACTTGGAGCTTTTACATCAACAAAATGGAAGAGTACAACTTGTTAATTATTTTAAAGATATGATTATTGAACAAGAAGGTGAAATTATCAATATTTTTGATGATATTATTAGTATCAAAATTCCACATACTCAAATACTTGCAGTAGATTATGAAGGAAATACAATTCTAGAATTAAAATCTATAAAAAAGTTTATGAAATTTCGGCTGTTAAATATAGATAAAGAAGAAGATACTATACATCTTTCAAGACCAATGTATATTGAATATGCTTTAAAAAACAGTACCCATAGACAATATTTTTATAATAGGAAATTTTCTTTAGGACTGCATGATCATCATAAATATTTTAGTTTAGATGTTTTAGATATAGTTAGTGATACGGTAACAATGTGTATTGATGAAGCTGAAGTTGACATGGTTGTCTACGATGAGATTAATTTAACTATCTCTTTGGACTTTAATGATACTTCAAAAAATAAAGATATTTTTGCAAGAGGAAAAATTGTCTCTATTGCTCCATATAAAAAAGGACTAAAGGTTATTGCAAAAATGGAAATAGAAAAAAAAGACCTGAATGATTTTAAAGCATATCTTATAGAAATAGAAGATGAAATTATAAAAGAATTAATTGAGATACCAAATGAGTAATAACAATAAACAAAATGAAATTGATTTAGAAACCAATAATCATTATAAGAACATATTTGAAGATACCAGAGAACTATTAGGTTATGTAGCAATTGAAACTTCATTACAAAAAATTTTAGATAAAATTGTAAAGTTAGCAGAAGCAAGAAACCCAGGAACATATTGTTCTATTTTAATATTAGACTCCAATAAAAAACAATTACTAAACGGCTCAGCCCAATCTTTACCAAAATATTATAACGACGCAATACATGGTATCGAAATAGGAGAAACAATAGGTTCCTGTGGAAGTGCTGCATTTAAAAAAGAAAGAGTTATTGTAGAAAATATTGATTTACATGAAAATTGGCAACCATATTTAGAATTAACTCAAAAAGCAAATTTACATGCATGCTGGTCTGAACCTATTTTTTCAATGAACAATCAAGTACTAGGTACTTTTGCTATATACAATACCAAACCAAAATCACCTACAGTTTTTGAACTTGAACTAATAGAGGCATATGCAAATATTGCATCTAAAGCAATAGAAAAATCAAGATACTTAGATGAACAAGCAAAAAATCAAGAATTAACCTATACTCAATCCAAATTAGTTGCGTTAGAAGAACTATTAAGTAATATAGCACATCAATGGAGACAGCCATTATCAATTATTTCAACAATAGCTACTGGCATCAAAGTTGATCATGAACTTGGAGTATTAGATAATAACAAAATAATCGAAAAGATGGATATCATACATGAACATGTTCAAAACTTATCGACAACTATTGATAATTTTCGTAAGTTCTTTCACTCAAATGAAAAAGAGAAAGATCAATTTAATCTACAAGATTCAATATCAAGTGTAGTAAATTTAATCAAAGAATCTTATAGTTATGAAGGGATTACAACAGTTGTCAATACAGAGGATTGCCCGTTAGTATTTAACCAAAGTATATTTATCCAAGCAATACTAAATATACTTAATAATGCAAAAGATGCACTTGTTATCAGTAATAAAAATGATAAATACATATTTATTGATCTGATCAAAAAAGAGGAAAAATATCAGCTAACAATCAAAGATACAGGCAATGGTATAGCAGAAGATATGATTGACAAAATATTTGAGCCCTATTTTACAACAAAACATAAAAGTCAAGGGACAGGTATAGGTCTATACATGACAAATCAAATTATAACTAAACATCTAAATGCCACCATTAAAGTTAAAAATACTAATTTTAAATATAACAATAAAACTTTTTTTGGAGCTTGTTTTACTATATCTATTCCATGTGATGTGTTAAATAATTGATTTAGATTAAAGGAAGATATCAATTATGCAAAAATTTAGTAAAAAAAATGAAATTGGTCTTCTTCTTATTGTTTTTATAATAATTGGGATATTTGGTATTGCTATTAAGTACTTTGAATTTTATAATATTAAAATTATAAATAACAATGCAAATAATATCTATGAACATCCACTAAAAGTTTCAAATGCTTCATTAACAATTAAAGTAGGTATTTTCAAAATACATCGAGATATGAAAGATGTAGTACTTTCAAATTCAAAAAAAGAACTCCTTTATCTTGTTGAACAAATTGATAATCAAGAGTTAAAAATATATGAAGATTTTAATATCATTGAGCGTCAAATACTTGGACAAGATGGTATTAAGCTGGAAAAGAAAGCAAGAGAATTATTTAAGCAATGGAAACCCATACGTGATGAAGTGGTTTTACTCATAAAACAAAAGAAAATAAAAGAGGCAATTAGTATAACAAAAGGTAAAGGTGCAAAACATGTTAATAATCTAGGAGATGCAACTGAAAAACTATACAACTATGCACAAAATAAAGCAAAAAAATTCAAAAAACAATCAGATGAAAGTTTTGAGGTTTTAAAAACGATCAATGCAACCATTAGTGTAATATTTTTTATTATATTTATTCTACTGAGTTATTATGTCATCCATAGAATCTCAAGGTACATTATCAACAATGAAACAAACACCCGGCTATTAGTACAACAAAAAAAAGATTTTGAAACAATATTTAATGAATCACCAACACCAATGGCTATACATAATGAAGATGGAGAAATCCTTATGTTAAATAAAGTTTGGGAGGATTTAACTGGTTATAAATACGAAGAGATTAATACAACAACAAAGTGGACAAATAAAGTATCCCCCAATAGTCCAAAACCAAGACAAGAACATATTGAAAAGTTATATAGTATTACTTCACGAATTGATGAAGGTAATTTTAAAATTATAACAAAAGATGGACGAGATATTATTTGGGCTTTTAGTTCTTCTCCTTTTGGTATCCAAAAAGGCAAACGAGTACTAATCTCTACAGCTACAGATATAACAGAGTTAAAGAAAAAAGATAAAATGATAAAATGATATTTTACTGTAAACAGAGCATCTGTCACAGACAATAGATGACTTTAGAAACTTTTTTAAAATCGATAAAGAGTTAGTAGAGGTCAAATTGGACAATATAATAAATGAAACTTATTCAATTGTCAAAG
>Ga0193958_1000730_pt1 | contig 11442 bp, 14 predicted proteins | sample FB_1_MG_FD_140320 | JGI IMG/M metagenome (GOLD analysis project Ga0193958, IMG submission 140320) | Microbial mat bacterial communities from the Broadkill River, Lewes, Delaware, United States - FB_1_MG | ecosystem: Environmental > Aquatic > Freshwater > River > Microbial mats | place: USA...
TTATGATTGTAGATTTACTTGTACTTACAGTTTATGGTAAATTACCTCCAACTGGTGCAAACGCATGGGTAGGTTTCTATGCAACAGCAGTATTCTTACTACTATTTGCATCAATGCCATTTGTTACTAAAGCAGATGCTAAAGCAAGAGGAGCATTATAATGAGAGAAATTAAAATATTAGCAGTTGTAATATTCTTTACAGGATTATTATATTGGGGTGTTGAGCCATTTGCTCACACTAAATTACATCCACATGTTCCAGCACCAGATTATACATTTAAAGATGTAGATGGTTTAAATGGTTTACAAGGTGATGCAACTAAAGGTGCAGAAACTGTAGCGGCAAACTGTACAGCGTGTCATAGTATTACTGCTGTTGGTTTCCCTCCAGTAATGGATGATGCTTCAAGTGCTGCCGCTTATGGAGTAGTACCACCAGATTTAAGTTCTGCTGGTAAGCTTTATAATGCTGACTATTTAGCTGCATTTATTAAAGATCCAGCAAAAGCAGCAAAAACATCTCATAAGTTTGAAGATGGTGCTTCTCATCCTATGCCTTCTTATAACTGGATGCAACCACAAGAAATTGCAGATATCGTTGCATATTTACAATCTATTGCTCCAAAAGAGATGACAAATAAAGAAGTATTTGCTGATGCTTGTCAAAGATGTCACAGTATTAAATATGGTGATTTCTATGGTGGTTCAATGGCTGCAAAAACTCCTGATGAAAATATTAAATCTTACATGGGTGTTATCCCACCAGATTTATCTCAAATGATTAGAAGTAGAAGTGAAGGTTTTTTACATGAGTTTATTAATGACCCACAAAAACATTTACATGGAACAGCTATGCCTAGAGTTGGTTTAACATTAGAGTCTGAAGATCAAGTAATTGGATACTTAACTGAAGCTGGTGATAGTAAAAAAGCTGAAAGAGAAGCATTAAGAGGACCATTTTTAGGATATTTAGTAATTTTTGCAATCTTTGCATGGTTATGGAAAATCAAAATTTGGCGTCAAGTACACTAAGAAAGGAAAATAATGAAATTATCTAAAATTTTAATGGCAGGTATTCTAAGTGTAACTTTTGTAACAGCAAATGAAACATTAAATACTTCAATGAATATAATGCAAAAAGGTATTGAACAAGTTCAATTTGGATTTATTAATAATAATGAACAAATGGTAAGAGAAGGTCTTAAAGCTATCACTAAAGGAAACGCAATGTTTTCTGATAGTGCATTAATTAAAAAATCTTTACCATCAAATAAAAAGCATATGGTAAATGTTGCTGCTAATGCTGCAAAAAGAATTGCAGCTGATGCTACAATTATTGAGCTGAACTTAGATGACAAAGCATACACAAAAGCTGCAGAGGGTTACTCTGATATGCTTAATGCTTGTTCTAGATGTCATAGTATCATTAGAAGCTGGTAATACCAACTTTTAGAGTTAGCTATTGATATATTCATAAAAGGGAGGGACGTTTGTTCTTCCCTTTTTTTATATAAAAAAAGGGACAAAATGTTGAAAAATATTTTTCTTATACTATTACTTGGAAATATAATGTTAGCAGATTTTAAAATAATGAGTACACAAGATGTGCAAACAGAGATTAAAAATGGTACAGTACTTATAGATATAAGACGAGAAGATGAATGGAATAAATATGGTATCATCGAAGGGAGTCACAAGTTGACCTTTTTTGATGGGTATGGAAACTATGACATAAATAAATGGATGGAAAAGTTCATCAAGATTGTAAAAAATAAAGATCAGAAATTTATATTAGTTTGTGCACATGCCAATAGGACGAAAACTGTAGGTGGATTTTTAAGTTCACAATTAAGCTATAAAAATGTTTATGAACTTGATGGTGGAATTAACTACGGATGGTTAGACAAGGGTCTAAAAACTGTAAAGTAAAACAAAATTTGTTTTACTTTATTAAATTTATTTTATACTGTAATTTTAGAAGCAATTGTAATCACACCTGTTTCACTTCGTAAAATTAGATTTGAGTTTATCCCTACTATTTTATCTTCATTAAATGCAATTACTTCATCATTAGAAAAACCACCTTCACAACCAATGACAATAGTTTTAATATCATTTTTTTTATCATCAATAAGATTTTTAGAAAAGTTAAACATATAACTTTCAGGATAGATTTCTAGAAATTTATCTAAAGATTCACATTCTTCAAGTTTGATAATACTACTACGCCCTGATTGCTGACTAGAATTTATAAGTAACTTTTCTAGTTTTTCATAATTTACTATATATTTTCCTTGAGAAAACTCGCAGTTAATAAAAGTAATTTTTGTAACACCTAATTCATTTAAACTAGCAATAACTTTTTCTATAGATTTAGGGTCAATTTTACACCAGCCTATATGTAACTCTTTTTTAGGTTCAATTATTTTTTCTTCAAAACTTTGCAAAGATAAAATAGTTTTTCTTCTATTAATAGTTTGTACTTTATAACTATAAATATTTTTGTCATTTAAATTTCTAAAATATAAATCTTCATTAGTATCATGTCGTCTTATTTTAAATAAATACTTATGTAACTCTGCTTCTATTTCAATTATATCAGAACCAGAATCCTTGTGGTAAGTGTATTGCATAATCTAAATTAAAAAACTTTTGAAACTACGTATGTAAATACAACAGCACTAATTTCCATCATATAAATCTTTTTTGCAAAAAGCACAAACTCTGTTTGCTTTTCAACTTCTGCTAACTTAATCACTCTCATTTTTTTATATCGTTTAATCTCTAATACCATAATAAAAATAGTTGTAGCCAACATTAGTATAACTGTAATACTTAAATCATGAGAATAAGCAGCTACAATTCCTCCTGTGTAAGCGACAACGGCATTCATTGAATGATAAATCGGTGTCATAATTTTTAGTTTTCTTACTAACGTAATATAATCACTTACTTTCAAAACTACAAAAAGATTGTTTATCATTATTAAAACTAATATTACAATAGCATAAATATGCCATGTAATTGCGGTAGCTACAAAATCCATATATAATATTCCTCTTTAATATTTTTTGGTATTATATCATATAAAAATTAAGGGGTAGTATTATGAGTATATGTATCAAAGAAGCATTACGAATTATCAGTAAAAACATAGCCAAAGTTACTTGCGAAATAGTTCCTATTGAAAATATTCAAAATAGAATTCTAGCAGAAGATATCTATGCTAAATTATCGCTACCTACATTTAATAACTCTGCAATGGATGGATATGCTGTAAAAGTTAATGATTTTAATAAAGAGGTTAAAATTATTGATACTATCTTTGCGGGGAGTGAAAAAAGAACAAATTTTAAAGAGGGTGAATGTGTCAAAATAATGACAGGTGCAAGAGTACCAAGTTCAACGGAAGCAATCATCCCTCAGGAATTAACTACAAAGATTAATGAAAATACTATTTTATTACCTCAAGAAATAAAAATCAATCAACATATTAGATTTACAGGTGAAGATATTGAAAAGGGTGAAAAACTATTAAGTGAAGGTGATGATTTAAACTTCAGCTCTGTAACTATTTTAGCTTCCCAAGGAATAACCCACGTGAAAGTATATAGAAAACCAAAAATCTCTGTATTTACTAGTGGGGAAGAGTTAAAACTTCATTATGAAAAAATTGAAGATTATCAAATCTATAATTCAAATACACCAACCTTATTATCAAGAACTCAAGAATTAGGTGCAGACGTTACTTTTGTAGGTATGGCAAAAGATAATGTAGAGTCATTAAAAGATATGATTTCGAACTCGTTATATTCTGATTTTATCATAACTAGCGGTGGTATCAGTGTAGGTGATGCAGATTTTACAAAAGAAGCATTTGATAGTTTTGATATGGAAACTTTATTTGATGGAATTACAATCAAACCTGGTAAACCAACAGTATTTGGGAAAATAAATAATACATATATATTAAATCTTCCTGGAAATCCATTAGCTGCTGCACTTATTTTTGAAGTTTTTGGAAAAATTATCATGCAAAAACTCTCTGGTAGTAAAAATATTTATCATAATACTTTATTAGCCAAAATGGGTGAAAAGTTAAACAACAAAAAAGGTAGAACTACAATTATTCCAGGTTTTTTTGATGGAGAGTATTTTAAAGCATCCAAAAAAAGAGCAGCTGGTATGGTAGGCGTTTTACATAAATGTAATGCAATTATGGTTTTAAATAAACAAAATGAGATACTAGAAAAAGATGCCATTGTAAAAATATTACCTATAAATTGGAAGTTTTTTACAAATGTAGAAAAAGATTATTTTAATTAAGGGTTATCAAAAAACATGAAAAAAGCAGTATGTGTATTAAGTGGTGGGATGGATTCAACTCTATCTTCATATATAGCAAAAAACAGTGGCTATGAAATTATAGCAGTTCATTTTAATTATGGACAAAGAACAGAGCATAAAGAATTAGAAGCATTCAGAAATATTGCTAGAGAATTAAACGTAGAAGAAAAATATGAGATTAATATCCCATTTTTCACTCAAATAGGGGCATCTGCTTTAACAGACAAATCTATTGAGATTCCTACTGGTGGAGTAGAAGCTGGTGTACCTGTGACATACGTACCATTTAGAAATGGAATATTTCTTAGTATTGCAACTGCTATTGCAGAAAAACATGGTGCGGAAGCTTTATATATCGGTGTAGTACAAGAAGATAGTAGTGGTTATCCAGACTGTACAGATATTTTTATAGATAAAATGTCAGCTGCTATGAATCAGGGAACAAAAGATGAAACAAAACTCCAAATCATTACACCTCTTGTACATATGTCAAAAGCTCAAATCGTTACAAAAGCATTAGAACTTAAAGTTCCTTTAGAACATACATGGAGTTGTTATGCAAATGAAGATAAAGCGTGTGGTGTGTGTGATAGCTGTAGACTAAGACTTAATGGTTTTAAATTAGCAGGAACAACCGATAGAATTGAGTACATTTAAAAATTAGATCAATACAAACGAAATTAATCGTTTGTATTAAATGCTCTATCTCCAGCATCTCCAAGTCCAGGTCTTATATAATTATTTTCATCCAATCGCTCATCAACTTGAGCAATAAAAATATCTACATCAGGATGTGCATCTTGAACATTTTTTATCCCTTCTGGTGCACCTAAAAGATTTAATGATATGATTCTTTTTGCCCCTTTTCCTTTTAAATAATCAATACCATCTATTAATGATCCACCAGTAGCAATCATAGGATCTAAAAGTAATACCGTTTTATCTTCTATATTTGGAATATTTTCATAAAAAAGTTTTGATTCAGCTGTTTCTTCATCTCTTTTCATAGCTAAAAAACCACTTTTTGCATATGGTAAAGTTCTTAAAATCCCAGTAAGCATAGGTTCACCTGCTCTTAAAATTGGTACCAATACTAATTTTTGCACCTCTAACATTTGAACATCAACAGAACCTTGCCAGGTTTTTACTGTTTGTGTTACTGTTTGATAATCGCAAAGTGCTTCAGATACCAGAATTCTTGCTATCTCTTCTATTGTCAGTCTAAATTCATTTGAAGTTGTATGTACATCTCTTAATCTATTAATAAGATGTTTTACTACAACATTTGTACTCTCTTTATACATTTATCTACCCTAAAAAATTTTCTTTATTGTAGCACAATTTAGCAAGTTTTTTCCATACCTATTGTAATATACGACAAAGGTTAAGCATGGATAAATCAGAATATAATTTTAGAATAAAAGATTCAATAGTAGGTCTACAATTTTTATTTGTAGCATTTGGGGCACTTGTTTTGGTACCTATTTTAACAGGACTTAATCCAAGTGTTGCATTATTTACTGCAGGTATTGGAACATTAGCATTTCAGTTTATAAATAGAAAAGCTATACCACCCATTTTTTTAGCTTCTTCATTTGCCTTTATAGCACCTATTTCATATGGTGTAACACAATGGGGAATAGCTGCAACTATGTCTGGACTTATAGCTGCTGGATTTTTTTATATCATTTTGAGTTTTATTATAAGAATAAAAGGATCAGGTTTTTTACATAAACTTCTTCCTGCTGTTGTTGTTGGTCCTGTTATTATATCTATTGGTTTAATATTAGCACCAGTAGCGGTAAATATGGCAATGGGGAAAACAGGAGATGGTGCAATTGAGTTAGTACCATTAGACCAAGCGTTAATTATATCAATGGTTGCATTGGCTATTACAGTATTCACATCATTATTAGGAAAAGGAATCTTTAAACTTATTCCTATTTTATTTGGAATCATTGGGGGATATGCTGTTGCACTTATGTATGGTATTGTTGATTTCTCTTCTATAGAAAAAGCAGCTTGGTTTGCAGTTCCTGATTTTGTTGCTCCAGTTTTTCATTGGGAAGCTATTATATTTATATTACCTATTGCAATAGCACCTGCTATTGAGCATATCGGTGATATGTTAGCTATCTCAAATATAACAAAAAAAGATTATCTAAAAAAACCAGGTTTAAAAAATACTTTACTTGGAGATGGTATAGCAACATCATTAGCTTCATGTTTTGGAGGACCACCAAATACTACTTACTCAGAAGTTACAGGGGCTGTATCTATTACAAAAGCATTTAATCCAGCTATTATGACTTGGGCTGCAATTTTTGCAATTATATTAGCTTTTGTTGGGAAAATCGGTGGTTTTTTGGCTACTATTCCCGTACCAGTTATGGGTGGAATTATGTTACTTCTTTTTGGTATTATTGCATCTGTTGGTATGTCTACACTTATTAAAGAAAAAGTTGATCTATCATGTACTAGAAATATGGTAATTGTTTCTGTAATTTTAGTATTTGCAATTGGTGGAATGACTTTTAATTTTGGAGCAGTATCTTTTTCAGGTATTGGTCTTGGGGCTATTATGGGAATTTTTTTGAATCTTATTTTACCTAAAGTAAAAAAAGAAAAAGAGTAGTAACACAAAAAGATACCTATTTTTTTAGGTATCTTACAACTTCTTTTAAATCTTTCTTTTTTATATCTAGTTTTATAATCAAACGAATAATTGCTTTTGATACAGTGGGCTGCCGAATTGCTCCAACTAAATATCCTTTTTCTATAAGTTCTTTTTGAATAGCCATAACTTTTTTATTATCCCCAATTTCTACAGGAACAATTAAAGATTTTGCATTCACATTTAAATATTTTTGTACTATTTTCTGATTTTTTATAATTCTATTCTTAATTTCTTTTTTATGTTTTTGTAAGTATTTTAAATTTGTAAGTGCTAAAGCAATATCGAACAACGAAGGTGCTGTTCCATAAATGATTGGTTTTGCCCTATTCTCTAAAAACGAAATGATATTATGTGAAGATAATATATATGCTCCATAACTACCATACGCTTTTCCGAGCGTTCCCATTTTGATATGATTTGATTGTGGTTTTATATCATAATAATCAAACCACCCTAAAAGATTTTGACCAATTACACCTGAACTATGTGCTTCATCTACTAATAATATAGCATTATATAGTGAAGCTATATCATTAAACTCTTTTGGTGCGATATCTCCACCCATAGAATAAACACCTTCTATAGCTATAATGATTCTATTTGGAGTATAAGACAAGGCATCTATTTTATCTTTTAAATCTTCAGTATCATTATGTTTAAAAACAACAACTTCACCTTGAACAAGTTTTGTAGCTAGCATCCCACTTGCATGGTATTGTTCATCTATAAATAAAACATCTTTTTTTCTTACCAAACTTTCTATTAACGATATATTTGCTAAAAATCCACTGCCTACAACAATACCCTCTTCAAATTTATTGAGTTTACAAAGTTTCTTTTCAAATTTTCTATGAATGGTAGAATAACCATTTACAAGCATAGAAGCTTTTGGTGAAAATGATTTTTCAATTTTAAGATTCTTATATGTTTTTTTTAAAAGTGATTTTTTTGTACTTAAGCCTAAATAATCATTTGAAGCTAAGTCTATAAGATCTTTATCAAACAGCTTTCTTTTTCGTAATCTATTTGATTTATTTATTATATTTAATTCTTTTTCGTAATAATTCATAATAGAATTTTATCCTACTTGTGATTACAATAACTTTTCTATCTTATACTCATCAAATACTTCTATATTATTTTCTTTTAATAAGCTAGCCGTTACCCCTAAACCTTCTACTTTTCTACCTGAAAATGTTCCATCATAAATAAATTTTGAAGAACACGATGGAGAGTTTGATTTTAGTATTACTTTTTTAATATTATATTTTAAACAAAATTGTAGTGTTTTTTGAGCACCTTGCATAAATGCATTTGTTTGTATAGTTCCATTTTTATCGATTATTTTAAGTGGATTAGTAGAGATAATTTCACAAGCTACTCGAGGAGTAGGAAGTCCACCTTCAACTTCTGGACAAAAATGGAATAGATTAAATTTTATTTTTAATCTTTCTAATAACTCATTGTTTATTTTATTGTGATTTCCATCATAACGAACATATTTTCCATATAAACAAGAACTTATTAAAATATTTTCATTTTGCATATTTTTTATGTAACTCTTTTATAGAGGATAATGCATCGAAATAAATATCTTGCGTATAAACTTCTAAATCTTCTTTTTTACCATATCCACATAACACACCTATACTTTTTACACCAGCTTCTTTAGCAGCAATAAGATCAAGTTTTGTATCGCCTATCATATAAATAGTATCTTGAGTTGTAATATTCATATTCTTCATCGCTTTTTGAATTGGTTCAGGATGTGGTTTTGGATGTACAACCTCTTGTCTTCCAATAATTGTTTCAAAAAAATCTAAAATTTCAAAGTTTTTTAGTAATGGAATAGTGTAAAGCGTTGTTTTAGTTGTCACAATACCTAGCCTAGCAAAAGAAGATGCTAATTTTACAGCTTCATAGGCATCATTTAGAAGAGTTGTTTTTTCTTCAGAGACTTTTCTATACTCATTTTTATAGGAAGCCACAAAGTCCCATACTTGCTCTTGAGGAACACCTAAAGTTGCATACATCACATCTAAAGGATAACCTATCTCATTCTTGATATCGTCAACATCCCCTTGAAAATCAAAATTCAACTCATCAAACGAGTGATAAAAACACCCTACTATTGCATCTGTACTATCGATAAGTGTTCCATCTAAATCAAAAAGTATTGTTATATCTTTATTTTTATCCATATTATTCCTTTATTTTTATCCATTGTTCTTGATTGTGTGTTATTCCAATTAATGATGGAACAACATTTTTTATATTTTTGTTTACAGCTGTTATGCTGTCGGGGATATACAAAAATAAATAAGGTAAATCTGAGGCAATCTCTTTAAAAATTTCTTTATAAATTAATCCTAACTTTTCTCGATCTATTGTAACTTCACCTTTTTCTATCAATTTATCTACATTTTGATTCTCATATCCTACTAAATTAAAGCCACCTTGTTTATTACTTGAACTATGCCAAATAGATCGAGCATCGGGCATTAATGCAAGAGACCAACCGAGAATTATACTTTCAAACTTTCTAGGATGAACTACTGTATTTAAGAATGCTTGCCATTCCATAACACGAATTTTCATTTTAATTCCTGCTTTGCCGAGTTGATACTGAATAATCTGTGCTAAGTTTATTCTTGCAGAATTATTTGCATTTGTTATCACTTCAAATTCAAATGGATTATGCTGATCATATCCTAAACTTTTTAACAACTCTTTTGCTTTTTCAATATTTTGTAAGGGAGTTTGTACTTTATCATTATAAGCAAATGTTCCAGGAAGAAAAGGGCCATTACATATTTTTGCATAACCAAAATATAATATGTCGATAATTTCTTGTCTATCTACAGCTAAACTTATCGCTTTTCGCACTACTTTATTTTTGAATTTTTCATTTTTTAAATTAAATCCTAAATATCCATAACCAAAACTTTGTTTTTCATATATATTAAATGAGCTATTAAACTCAGTATCTAATTGTCTATCTATTTGAATAGGCGTTAAAGAGCCAATGTCAAGTTGTTTTTGTTTTAACATATAAAAAGAAGTTGTAATATCAGGTACAAATTTATATCGAATTTTTTCTATTTTTGGTACTTCTCCAAAATAGTTTTTATTAACAGTTAAAATAATATCTTGTGATAATTTTAACTCTTTTAATTTATAAGGACCAGTTCCTATTGGTTTTTTATTAAATTTACTAGTCATTATATCTTTTTCATTTTCAAAAATATGTTTTGGTATGATATTTATCATCCAAATCTCTAATGCTTTAAAATAAGGTTCTTTATATTTTATAAGTATAGTATACTCATCTTGTGCAATGATAGAGGTAACCTTTTTATAATTAGAACTTAATGGTGTATATATTTTTGAATTGTGTATTGTATTATATGTAAATAAAACATCTTCTGCAGTAAAATTATTGCCATCATGCCATTTTACATTTTTTTTTAGTTTGATTTCTAATGTTATTTCATTTATAAATCTATAAGATGATGCTAAATCAGTAGTAATATTACCATCTTTATCATATTTAAATAGTCCATTAAAAATCCATGATTCTATTTCACTGCTAACACTATCTGTTGATAAAATGGGGTTAATTCTACTTGGGTTTGACGAGATACTTAAGTTTAGTGTTGATGAATAAACATTTGCTAAAAATATGCATATTAAAACTAGATTTTTCATAGGCAATTGTATATAAAAATATATAAGAGATAGATTTAATTTAATCTATCTCTTATAGTTAGATATTTACAAATTTAAATATCTAAAGCTTTGATAATCTTCTTGATTTTTATAGTAATTTTTTATCACTTTTTTTGCATTTTTGTATGCTTCTTTTGTACTTTTCCCAAATCCTCTAAATACACCATTTTTAGTCATAAATTCTACTGAACGTATATCTTGTTCACTTTTTATTAGTATTGCTCGAAAAATATTGAATTTCTTTTTCACTTTATCTATATTAGATATTTTGTCCTTATTTAAAACTTTAGTAATCATATTTTCTCCTTTTAACTATAAGTTTACTATTTACAGTAATATTATATGGGTATTATATATGTTTTATATAGTTTTGTCAAGGAGTAGAATTTTGGGCATAAAAAAAGGTCAAAAAGAAAAATCTTTTTGACCTTTTTAGAAAGAAAGATAAAGTATCTATTATCTTTTTGAAAACTGAGGAGATCTTCTCGCTTTTCTCTTTCCTGGCTTCTTTCTTTCAACAACTCTCGCGTCTCTAGTAAGTAAACCATGAGGCTTAATAATTGCTCTGAATTGCTCATCATAAGCAACTAAAGCTCTTGAAATACCATGTCTTAAAGCATCAGCTTGAGCAGAATATCCACCACCTAATGTTTTAGCAACGATATTTACAGATTCTAATTGTTTAGAA
>Ga0193958_1000732_pt1 | contig 11420 bp, 5 predicted proteins | sample FB_1_MG_FD_140320 | JGI IMG/M metagenome (GOLD analysis project Ga0193958, IMG submission 140320) | Microbial mat bacterial communities from the Broadkill River, Lewes, Delaware, United States - FB_1_MG | ecosystem: Environmental > Aquatic > Freshwater > River > Microbial mats | place: USA...
ACCGAGTACAACTAACACTAACGGCCAAAGGTTCCCGCCCGTAAAAGTGTAGGCACTCAGCAGCTCTACCCACGATTTGTGTTGTACAACATAACCAAATGAGAACTCAAACGCCACGGTCAAACAAAGCCAACTGATTCCAATCATCAGGTAGCTTGTTATAGGCAATTGACCCAGCCAAGGGAGAGAAATGTAGGTAATGGTGATGATGATTGCGGATAAAAGCGCCGTGCTAAGCACAAACCCATACACACTACCCAGCCTTGGGATAAGAACCAACTCACGAAAGCCACCGTTCAAAACAGCGAAAATAAGGATTCCAAACCATATTGATAGTACTTTGAGCGTTGTTGAGATCAACATATTGTACTCCTTTTGATACCTCAGATTTTAAATAGAGGATTGTACGCCCGATGTAATAAGCTCAGTCTTGCAGGCAGCCACTGACTGCTAGGCCCATTTGTTGAGTGCATTTATTATGTTTTTTGCTACCACAAAATAACTAGATGCGCCTTTGAATAGTTCTTCCGAATCGATAGCTTGGAAGTCCCCTGTTGTTAATAAGTCTTCTATGTCAGTGTGTTGAAGTCTTCTTATTGGAATAGGAATTACGCCAAGCTTACATAACACCCGCACTAATTGGATCTGAAGATTAACCAAAAATGACATCTTTTGTCGCAGACAAGGCGTTACCGAAATGAATAAGCCATCATGCTTTAACAAGTCATTGATTCGTTGCACAACATTCTGTGGGTTGGATACTGTATGCAACATATTAAAAGCCAATACCACATCAAACGATCCCTTTTGATATCTATCATCAAAAATATCTGCTTTCTCGAAGTTTACATTTTCAAGCTTGCTAACAACTGCTTTCTCTTTTGCTATCCGAATCATCTCAGATGAGATGTATTTCCTCTGGCCTTTTTATGGATGTACTCAAAGCGCTCCTCTGTCTTATCATAGTTTTTTGAAGCTTTATCCCAAAACCCTTCCGATTTACTCAAACTTTATTGCTCCCGAATAAAATATAACCGTTTAAGATCTGGATGCGGCAACGAATAGATTACTCCGCTTTCGCCTATCAGCATTGTGCTGGACTTTAAAGAACCTACAGTTTTGTGGGTAACACGGTGCCTTAACGGCACCCTGCCTCTGCGACTGGTAAGCGATACAGTGATCATAAGATTATGAAATGGTCTCACTGCCTTAATGGCACCCTGCCTCTGCGACTATGTGCATCTACCCGATCGAACGCTTGTCTATGAGTCTCACTGCCTTAACGGCACCCTGCCTCTGCGACGAAACGAGGGAAGAGTTTGCCGCCAATGCTGGAACGTCTCACTGCCTTAACGGCACCCTGCCTCTGCGACAGCACCCCTTATTTCACCAGTTAATTCAATCACTTGCGAATAAATTTGGTGAACCTCTGAGGCACTTCTATAAAACAGGTTAAAAATAAAGCAAATCCTCCATCAAAAAACCACTAAGCCATTGATTCAAAAGGACTGGTGAACCGTTCTTAAAGTAATACTTTATTATATAGCCTTAAGCGCCTGATTCATGGATAACTTTATTTTTATTGCGACAACAACAACAATTATCCACAATAGGTTCACCAATACTTTAAGTTTCAAACACTTGCCAACTATTAAGCAAAAATAAATTCTTAAACTTTCACATCAGCAGGGTAGATAAAGTATACCACTATCGTAGTCTAAATGCGCGAAACGGCTCTCCCTTCATAACAAAAGACTTGATCGATTGCGCTTGTTGTCGCAAGTGCTCTAACCAAGTTCTTGGCTCACCATCTCCGATTGCCGTTACACCCACTTCCCATTGCTGCATAAGGTAAGCAATATACTTTCGGCGTGCCGCATCCGAGATATAACACGCACCACCCGACATTTCAAAATCGTCTGCTGTCAATTCACCGCGCAACACCATCGACAAGGCTGAACGTTCAACAAGGTGCCTAAACGGCTCCATTAAGTCAGATGCTAATACCGCATGCTTCCCACGAGGCTGATGATAAAAGCCTTGCCAAGGGAGCAAACCTTTGGTCTGAATCACACTCTCAACTAAGGTATACAGTTGGGTATACCCCAAAGACAACAACACATTAAAAGGGTCTCGTGGAGGCCGGCGGTTACGGCCTTTAAATGCCAACTCATCCGGTAAAACCGTTGCTAAACGCTCAAAATACTCTCGTGTTGCACTACCTTCATAACCTAACAATTGTTGTAGAGAGTCAGCATGCGTTAAACGCTGAATTGCATTATTAATAACAGGAATATCACCTGCGAGTTTACGCTGCCTAAGCACTTCCTTAATGTGCCTTAATCTCGATCCAATTACTGCTTTAGCACAATACAAGGTTTTATCTTCGTCTTGAAATACCAAAATCTGTTGCATCCAAATACTCTGATACTGGCTATTTCGATTGTGCGTAATACAACCCTTGTAGCCACCTGTACTATTCGCCAAATGAACCGTCACGTTTTTTTGTAAGGCCTCATGCATCGCTTGTGTTGTTAGCTGATGGTTTCCCAGTAGCAAAATAGTCTCAATACTATTCCAAGGCACTCGCATCACACACTCACCCTTGCGGTGAACAACCATTTGCTTGCTTAGCGTCGATACCACCGCAGGCTGCCCCGTGACCGTAACAAACGTGCCGGACTGGCGACGCTCACCAATCTGTATGGTTTGCTGTCGCGTGATTCGCTCAACAATACTCGCAAGCGCCTTTTCACTTTGCGCTTGCTCGGCATGGCGTTCACCGAGTTGAGCTAACCATGAGTTGGGTGGCGGGGGCTGAGCTGGCTTTAGGCTGTCTTCATTGCTTTGGCTAACGTCCAACGCCATGTCATTGACAAACAAGTAGCCCAAATAGCGAAAGCCATCCGACATCTCAGTAATATGGCTCTTATCAGGATGTAAGGTCAGTCCATGTTCTTCTAAAGAACTTAAAGCACGTGCCTGTGCGCGTTGTGCCTCTTCAGGGCTTTTACACAGCACTACGAAGTCATCAGCATAACGAATGATCTTAAACCCTGCTATCTCCATATCGCTGTCAAAATCATCTAAGATCAAGTTCGCAAGCATTGGACTAATCGGCGAACCTTGGGGCAAACCACTCTTTCGTTTAATGCACTCCCCCTCAAACCACACCGCCGGTTTAATCCAGTTCATCAGGGCATTCACCAAAGGATCATTAAAGTAAATCGCACGTAGACGCTGCTTCACGGTTGACCACTGCACACTATCGAAAAAGTCATGCACATCACCTTCAAATACCCAGCGATAGCCTTCTCGCCATGCGGCTTTTATTGCCTCACTCGCGGTAATGCGAGAGCGCCCCGGACGATAGCCGTGGCTTTGAGTCATCATCAGTGGCTCTAAAGACTCAACCAACACCTGCTGCACGGCACGTTGCAATATCCGATCAAACATCGGAGGTACTGCTAATGGTCTTACCCCGCCCGTTTTCTTAGGAATAACATAGCCACGAAGGTCGGGCGGCCTGTACTCACCCCAAAACATTTTTTCAAGCGCATCTTGTAAGGACTCCACTGGACATTCATCCAGCTCATCCGTTTCATCTTCCGCCCACTCATCCAACAGATCTTCAGACCCCTCACGACCAATAACCACATGCCGCCATGCTTGGCTTAGGTTGTCTTCATCTTTCGCCATCAGTAACAAGGAGTTGGCAGGGAAAACGCGCCGGTAGCTTTGGCCACCATCACCATCAAGAAGAATGTAACGCCCCCAACCAAAGGTACTTCGCTGACCAATACCAAGGTATTGCCCAAGTACCAGCAGACTCAGCCACGCCGTATCCAAAGGCTCAGGCGTTGAGAGGGTGAGATGACCTGTGACACCTCCCATATTTTTCGCTTTTTTATCACTGCCTTGGTAAAACGCATCCATCCAGAACACGTGTAGGCTAGCGAATGTCGCCTCAGGTAAGTTTTCTAACGACGGCAGCTCAAACATTGCCTCATTGCGACGGCGCATTAAATCAGCAACCGAGTTTTGTACTCGACTTAAAAGTAGCGCTGCATCAATGTCTGTGGCATCACGAACATAACGTGCATTGCCTTTTAATTCTTTTCCCCGATGATCAACGCGTCTATCTTTATGCTTTAACAAAATAGCGGGCGACACCCATTGCAAGCCTATCACCTGCTGGTCTCGCCACAAGTTTACCTCTGTGGCTAACTCCTCAACGTCATAGAGACTGGCATCACTCAACTGATAAATGACATCACCAGAAAACATATCTTGCACCGATGCCAGTGACCAATTATCCCTGAAGGGTATGCCATCCCCTTTTTTTGGTGCTGAGTCAGGTAGCCCCGACAACTGCCGTAATAATGTGTCTAGTAGCATTTCACTGCCATTTAAGCCAATTAACACAAAACGATAATGATCACCCTTCTTAAATCGCACACGACCGCTCTCAGGAGCGTCTAGCCTGATTAAAAGATCATAATGTTGGGGGGAGCCTGCTAAGAAGCGTAAAAATGCAGTGAGTGCGGGTTGATGGAAAAAAGGTAAGGTGCTTGCTTGGCGACATTTCAAGGTAATCACCAAGCCCCGTAGCGGAAATATTCCTTCCCCTTTAAATGCTGTGTCCGTCATACAATTAATACCAACACTGACTGATGAACCCACAATAGGTGTACATGAAACAACTAATCCGATTTTAGCGGTTTCATGGGGTCAGCCTCGCTGCCTTCACGGCGCAAGTAATCACTACGACCTTTAGAACCCACTCGGTCATTATTGGAAAACCATTGAAAACCATCTGTCTCATTATACGGCTCCTGATGCTTCTCAATTTTCTCATCAGCTTCATCAAATGGGTAACAAACGGGAATATCCTCTAGCTGTTCGGGGTCAGACATCATATTGAGTCCTGCTAACGCTTTTTCATCAACCAGCGTTGTATTAATCACCCCTTTCCACGTTTCATAACGGGATTGATCAAGCGCGCCCACGCGGTAACGTCTGGTTCGAGAGATAGTCTGTACCGAATAGCGCTCGATGCAAACATGCCCTAAACCAAGGGGTTTGCCTAAACCTAAGCGATGTAAAAACGTTGGATGACCATTGGGCTGAAGAGCCGTCAGCAAAACACCCAATTCAGCATCACTCAGGTTTTCAAAATGAATGGTAAATTCAAAAAGCGCATCCTTGGGGATCGGCTCGCAACGCACTTTCATATTTGGGCGTTCATTTTCACCAGCTGTGACCCAAGGTGCTTTCGACCCGTCTAATACAAACTTATGTGGTATATAGCGCTTACGTCCGTTGGGTGCATGCTCAGATAGGTTTAGATCAGCCTTAGGTACATACTGGCCACCTGCATCCGAAAAATACATTGCGGGTGACGGTGGCTTAGGTGAATTTAACACCTTAAGCATGACACTCTCTTGCAAGGTAATTGGCATTTCACTTTGCGCATCTGAAAATCTAATACGGGAGGCGAGATTTCGTGCTCCACCCCGCACTTCATTATCAGGGCTTTCCTCAACAACGCCAAACATAGCTTCTGCTGGCGTTAATGAATCACGAGCAACGTCCCAAGAAACCGCATTTTCACCGCCACTTAGCTTGAATGAATCATGCAAACTGCCTTCGATTGCTTTACGCCAAATCGATGAGTAGCTAATTTCTACTACTGCTCCTTTATCTTCTCGGTAATAAACAATGTCGCCATGCCAAACCACCTTTTGCTCATCATCCTCCCAGCACTGTTGACGCTCTTCTGTGTTATAGCCCTTTGGAAGAAGCTGGTGATTCTTTTTATCATTGGGAGTACGACACTGTGTGCTGTATAGGGTTTTTAGCATGGTATCCAATGTTTCAACACAGCCATCAACCACACGCAGACATTTTTGTTTTTTCTCAACCACCCCATCCCATGGAATAAAGGTTTCTCGACGCTTTAATGGCATCCCTTTAAATTTGCCACGAATGTATAAAATACCTTTGTCATGCGAACGCCATGAGAAAAACTTTTCTTGCTCTCGATTATCTTCGTTTAATCGAAAACAATCATTGTTCTCAATCCACTTTATTTCTTGCTCACGCAACCGCTTGCGTTCAGGGTTATCCTTACTGAAATTTTTTTTGTAATCACCAATCGAATAAGATTTAAAGTTCTGCTCATCCACCAGCGGGTAAATTTGATAATTGTCTCCGCTTTGTAATAGAAATCCCATTTTCTTCAACGGCTTTTCGTGAGGCTTTGCATTTTTTGCAGGCTTACGAACAGAGTATTCACCTTTCTCAGCTGGAATAAGCACGCGTGGTGCTGACTGGCTAATTGCCTCAGCTACACTAGCAATCATACCCCGCAAGCTGTTGGCAGGAATTGCTGGATTGCCTTGACTGTCTTTGTACTGAGTAACGACCGATGCATCTTTATTATTTACATCACTTATTTGCTTTGCACCAACAACCGTCGGGCTATGCGTTACTAACTGACATCTAATACGACCAGATAGTCCCTCACTATGCCAATAATCATGACGCACAAACTTATTTTCAGCGGCCTTAAGGTCACCTGTTTGTTTGTAATCAACAGATGTTTCCGTCCCTTTGGTATCTAGCGGAATAAACTGATAAGGGTTGTAAAAACGCGTCATACTTGAACCTCCGCAGTGATACCTAACTCGTTAAATAAATCTTTTTCAGCAGCTAACCAAGCTGAAGTATCCACATTTTGCCAAGGCAGGTTGTCAGGATTGGTGGGGCGCAAACTTAATCGACCATAACCCTTTGCCTTACCCCAACCCAATACCAAGTCACCCTCTTGCGCATCACGCCAGACGTACATCATCAATAACTCCATCGACGGTGTCATACGCTGTGGATTTAGAGCGATGCGCCCGTTAAAAGCCTTATTCATTCGAAGTGCTTTCACGCTGTATAAGGCTTTATCCTTAACACCTCCGGTAAAGCGATCAACCGCATTAAAGGTTTGTTCGTGATAATCCTCTTCAGCTATTTCAGCGGTCGCGTTAAAGAAGGTTATTGCACTCTTTCCTAACTCCGTACTGCCGAATAACTTGCCCAATGACTCTTCCACACGCTGTTCGATTTCAGAGTTTATTTCACCCAGCTCGTCATGACATAAAGTGAGTAAAATACGACGGCTATGCGCTCGAAACCAGCCCTTTAGGGTAGAACCAGCAATCATTACTTCGCCATGATTTTGCTTAAACACTGACACGGTATTGCCCGTTTCATTTTTTACACTCTCAGGATCAATGAGAATTGGACTTCCATCATCGCTAACCAATTCAAATTCAACCATCAAGCGCTCTGTATCAATAGCACCTTTCAAAATCGCTAGGTCATTAGAGGAGTTATTCCAAGGTTTAAAACCCTTCGATAGAGATTGGTATTTGTTTGCTTTTCCCTTTTTTCCTGCTCGAAAGTTATTAACGACCCAGCTACCAAAGTCACTATCGCTAAGCACCTTTACGTCAGTATTTTTAGCGCTCCAATCTAGCAGACCTTGGCCGACACTTTTGCCCGTACCCAACTGCGCATTATCTAAGCGTTGTAGCAGCGCTAACAACTGCTCGATTTCACTATCATCAATTAAAACCATACCTGAATCGGCATCAGCACCACTTTGCCCCCACGTATCCATCTCAATGTGTAAGCGAAACGCTGTACCTGCCAGCACCATTTTATGCGTCGAGAGACTGTGTGCTAACGCCGTACCGGTTACATTGTCGATACTCGTTCGGCTAACATGTGATGTATTGTCACCCGATAACCAACGGCCGTCATACACTCTCAGAGCACCTTTTTGTCCATGCTGCTCGCCTGAGTCATCCTCAGATTGACGAGATAAACCAAACCATCGCAGCCCAAATCCCTCTTTGTCATCTCTGGATAAGTGACTCGCTAAATAACCGCGCAAGGTTGAAGCTGGAATGTAAGGTTTGCCAGCCTGATCGATAGCAACTGAATTTGATAGTCCCTTTTCATTTTCATTGATCTCAACACGCTCAAGACCACCTGTGCCAATGTGTAAGTCTGACTGTAAGGTCAACTCACTGCTAATAATCACTCGGCGATACGTTGCGGTCTTACCTTGATTCATGACTGACCTCCACACTCGCTCACTATGATTTGACCAAAACCATGCTCAGGAAGATATGGGGTCTCCTGCCATGTCACGGGTTTCTTATCCTGTGACTGACTGACAGGTAAACCACTGTTTATCCACGTCGCTAGCGCAGGATTGACTTTAGTCGCATCTGTGACTTTAAGCACAAACACACTGCCCTCTTCCGTCAACCATTCTGGTGAATAAGCTTGTCCCTTTTGGAAGCGTCGAGCGTGGTATTCACCACCTCGGCGAGTCTGTTTCGCAAAGAAGCGAACCAGTGATACAGCACCGTCAGAGACGCTATTCCAATACTCCTCGTAAAGGGTTTTGGCAGTTGCTGGAGTTTCGTCGCGCTCAAAACCAGATCGAAACAACCTTGCTTGTGAGGTCAAGATAATGACAATTTCGTCACCCTCTTGCACCGTGCGAGTGCTCAAGTTCTCCAACGGTGTTAGGCGAATTTGGCCTAAGGCAGCTTTGGTTTTACCAACACCCGTGAGTTCGTTGCTCTTAAGATGCTGTCGCAGCTTTTGAAGAAAATCACCACGTTGACTGTGATCAACCCCATTAAGATCAATAACACCCTGCCATTCAAAACCTATAGGGTCGATACACTCCAAGGTAAAGAGCGCTGATTTCGCGGATACCTGACTTTTTGTATCGATTTCTGTACGAACAAGCAGTAATTTTTTCAGTTGGGTATCCTGCTCATCACTTTCACTCACTTGATAGCCAAGCTCGGCATTCACAGCATCCCAATGTGGCGGCTTCCAATCTGATTGGAATGCTAACTCACCAGAAAATTGCTGATCACCTGCAAGCGTCGCCATGTCATAGACTATTGGCGGTTTAACACCTACATCGACGGCAATACTGAGCGGAACAAGTGATTTTAAAGGTTGTTGTTTTTCAAGCGTTACAGGCTCACAGTGTGAGATAGACAAAGCATTAAATGCCGCTAAATCGTCACGCAAACTATCTGCTAGCAGTGCTTTAATCACATTACCTGTAATAACTTCATCAGATACGATGCGGTTACTGTCCGGCCGACGAGGTCGCCCTAAACAAAAAGGTCGATCAGGCGTAAATGAGAGTTTAATTCGCGTTTCATCACCCTGAAGTTCGCTATCATCGAGCCATGTTTTATCTCTTAATGATCGACTCTTTAGCTCAGCATTTAACAAGCGACCGAAGCCAATGCCTTTAAAGCTCCCCATCGCTGGAATCATTTCCAGTGCCATTTTGATAAGCTTTTCGAATAGCTGCTGCTCTTTCTGAGAAGCGAATTTGGCTTTTAATACGCCGACAAACGTCGGTTCAGTACCCGCGGGAAAACAATCCTCAATCACTTGCAAGGCACCGTCTTCTACTTTTTGATTCTCACCGACCTTGATACGACTACGGTGTATTCCTGAGACAAACTGCTCCTTGTCCTGTAACACCCAGAATAGGTCAAACATCACATTAGCGCGCAACGGCTCAAAGCTGCCAGCAACCGACTTAGTACCAAACCATTGGTTCATTGAGGTCGATACATCGTCACTGTGTTTAGCTTGTTTTCTTTGATTTAAACAACTCGAAATGCTCTGCATCGCTTCGCGAAGATAACCACGAATGAGACTACCACTAATGACCGGCTGATCACGGTAACGCAACATCGCACTGTCTACACCCCATGCCAACGTACCTGATGCTTGAGTGATAAACGGGCCTTGTAAGGTTAATTCCAGTGTGTACTCACATTTAATCGTCATTACACATCTCCAGTATTTACCTGAGGCACTAGGTAGTCCCACAACTCATTCAGATGCATCCAAAACCATGCACGTTGCTTTGGGTAATTCATTTCAACACCGAACCATGTGCTCGCCAATATCGGCAGTTTGTCTTTGATGAGGGTTTTGTCTGGACTGACTTGATAGAGGCGGTACTCTGCCTGCATAAACGCTGATAGCTCATGAACAGTAGTTACATCACGCTCTAGCAGCGCTTGCCATGATTGACGTGAATCATTAGATAAGTCATCAGCGCTCCCCGCTAGACCTTGCACAATACGGTATAGCTGACTGCGTGTGACTGCCCCTTGCTCAAAGAATTGTTTCATCTCGGCAAGTTCATCCGTTGACGTGTGCTTTGGCAGTGATGGGAGTGACGGAGTACGGGCACTTGCTAACACTTTGCCGTATCGCTCTTCAAAGTATTTCCCCAGAGACTCATTAGTAGGATAATCCACCGATTCTAAAACGAGATAGTCCCAGCCATTTTTATCACGACCGCCCGGTGTATTTTTGACGCCCTCGGCAAGGTCGTGTGCTAGTTTTTGTACGATACGGATAGGTGTGCTGGCTTGGCAAAACACGACCCCTGCGGCATGTGTTAGTGGTGTATTATCCAGCTGCCACGGTGTCGTAAAGAAGCGCTGCATAAAGGCATAAGCTTCCCATGCAGGCATCACCAGTAACATTTCATCACCGCCCCACATCAATGTTTCAAAGCGGATTAAACGCGCCACTGAGTCACTCTCTTTGAGTAAGCGATTTAGTTCAGAGGCTAAAAACGTAGCGCGCTGGTTTTGGATATTTTTATCAAATGTTTGTTGGGCTTCTAATTGTGCCGCTAGTGTGTCGTGTTGCTCGATGTACACACGTTGATGCCCACCAAATTGGTTACCATCAATATAGATAACGGCCATTTTATGATTGAGTTTTTGTGACTCGTCAGTGCATAAAGCTTCAAGATCGCCCGCGAAATCAAATTCGCTTTCTAAGGCCTTTATCAGCACTTCATCGTTAATCAGGGCATTGTAGTATTCTGTTTTTTGATCACGCCCAAACTGCAAGCGGTGAAAAATCGAGGAAGATAACGGAATGGAGGTTTCGCTCTGTACGGTTGATTTTCGATCCGCAGCTTGAATGGAAACACCACTCAAAGCGCAGACATCACCACTCAGCTGGTCTATCGCTTTTGATCCTGCATGATCAGGCGTTACCGTAAATGACTGTAGTTGTTGAGTTCGCAATAAGCTTAAAAGACGCGCCTTCGCCTCAGACAGTGTGTCGGCTTGACAATGCACTACACCAAATGACAAGAAGTGATAATGCTGCGCATTGCCTTTCACGTCGGTATCAGCTGCTAAGAAAGTTCGAATTTCCGCTGCGACTGAATCACCGTCAATGCCATGCTTTAGTTGAAATAAGCCTGATGAAGCACCCGTTGAAATGGGAGCTAGTTGATTCGCAAAGGCGCTTTCAAGCGCGACAATAGCACCCTTATAAAG
>Ga0193958_1000733_pt1 | contig 11412 bp, 10 predicted proteins | sample FB_1_MG_FD_140320 | JGI IMG/M metagenome (GOLD analysis project Ga0193958, IMG submission 140320) | Microbial mat bacterial communities from the Broadkill River, Lewes, Delaware, United States - FB_1_MG | ecosystem: Environmental > Aquatic > Freshwater > River > Microbial mats | place: USA...
GGTTGCCAAAATCTTGGTAGGTAGTTAAAGCCGCCATACCCATTTTTTCTGTCACCATCAAAAAACTCTTTGCCGAACTGCCTAGCTATGGCTCGATCCTGCTCAGTCTTTTCCTCTAATCTACCTGTCAAATCCCTTTTCGTTTTTGGGTAGTTAGCCATTAGGTTTATTTCTTGTCCCATTCTATTGACCTTTCTCTATTACTTTTATCAAACTATCAATTACGTACTCTACTTGCTCATCCGTTAATTCTGGATATATAGGCAAGCTCAAGATTCTTTCAGATTGACGTTCAGCTAAGGGAAAATAACCTCGTTGGTAGCCTAAACCCTTAGCAGCATGCATTAAATGCAAAGGAATCGGGTAGTGTACCTTTGTTTCAACCCCTAATAAAGAAAGCTCTGCCATGATGGCATCCCGATTGTCAACCTGGATAACAAAGTTATGAAATACCGGATTAGAGTCTGGTGATGTAACAGGACACTCTACATAAGTTGCCAAGCACTGATGATATTTATTTGCAATTTCTCTAAAGCGCTCGGTCCATGAATCAAAAAAGGGGATTTTCTGTAGACCTATCGCAGCCTGTAGTGCATCACACCTACTGTTATACCCCCAGAATTCAGCTTCGTCTCTATTTTTAAGTCCATGGTTTTGCAGTTTTTTTAAGCGGCTATAGATTTCTTCATCATCAGTTGATATAAAGCCAGCATCACCCATTAAGTGAAAGTTTTTCAATGGGTGTAGGCTGAAGCTAGCGATCTTGCCTAGCGAGCCAACCTTTCTCCCTTTATAGCTTGCGTTAATTGCTTGTGCTGCATCTTCTATTACAAAAATATTATGCTTTTTTGCTATAGCATTTATGGGGTCCATGTCAGCGGGATTTCCCGTTAAATGAACAGGAATAATAGCCTTCGTTTTTTCGGTAATTGCTTCTTCTATTTTGCGAGGATCTATATTGTATTCATTATTTACCTCAGCGAAGCGTATTTTAGCTCCCACTGCATGGATTGATCCTGCAGTAGCAATAAAGGAGTTAGGAGCCGTAACGACTTCATCCCCAGGTCCTATATTCAATGCTTTCATAGACAGCTGGAGAGCATCAGTGCCATTAGCAACAGCAACAGCAAACCTTGTTCCTGCTAATCGAGCCAGTTCATACTCAAAACTATTGATGATTTCACCACCGACATAATGGCCTGACTCACCTATAGTAACAAAAGACTCTGTTAGTTCTTTCTTAAGAGTAGCGAATTGGGCAGCGAGATTCACAAAAGGGACATTGCAATTATTCATCAGCATAAAACTCCTTTATACATCCGACCATATAGTCTAAATCATCTTTTGTAATGAATTCATGTATTGGGAGTGATAAACAGTTAGAGCATAGACTTTCTGTTATTGGAAAATCACCAGCGCTGTGACCTAAGTCCTTTGCCGCTGGTTGCAGATGCATAGGCACAGGGTAATGAATTTTTGCATCAATCCCTTTTTTATTCAAAAAGTCTTTTAGTTGATCTCTATTGTGATAAGTAGCAATATAAAGATGGAAGACAGACTTGAGATTCGTATCTCGAGGAGGTATGACTACTTGGCTCAAAGACGACAGTGCATCATCAAGATATTCTGCATTGCTAATTCTAGAACTAGTAATATTTTTGATTTTATAATCAAGCAAGTATTGAGCAATTACTGCTTGAATAGTATCTAGTCTAGAGTTATAAGACCATTCTTCACAGTGGTCTCTGTCAGTTAGGCCATGATTTCTAATTTTATATAGTTTGTCAGCCAAGCTTTTATCATTTGTTAGTACAATTCCACCGTCGCCCCAAACATTCAAGTTCTTCAGTGGGTGCATACTGAAACATGAAGCTGTTGCACAGGATGCGATCCCCTTGCCTTTATATTGACTCATAATTGCATGGCAAGCATCCGCTACAACATGAAGGCCATTCTTTTCAGCGATAAGATTTATTTCATCCATGTTACATGGAACCCCAGCCCAATGCACTGGCATAATTGCTTTTGTTTTACTGGTAATAGCAGATTCTATTTTTCTACTATCAATATTGTAGCTCTGGTCTATATCAACAAATACAGGTTTAGCGCCGGCTGTTACAATTGCCCCGATCGTTGCAAAAAAAGTGTAAGGAGTCGTGATGACTTCATCACCAATGCCAATGCCTAGTGCTTTCAAACTCAAAAAAAGAGCATCAGTACCGCTACCCACGCCAACGCCGTACTTAGCACCATTTTTTTCTGCAAATGACTTTTCAAAGTGATCTACAGCACTACCAAGAGTGAAATCACCTTTCTCAGCAACACTCTTTACTTTATTAAGAATGACATCAATATCCTTGAACTGATCATGTAGATAGTTATGATTAATAGGGTATTGGTCGTCGCTCTTATATTGTTCTGGGTAAAAGTTTTTATTGCTGATCATTCTTTGTGCTCATATTCAAAATTTGAGTTTTTTATTTCGTTCCAATAGCAATCTATCCACTCTATTGTTCGGTCTATTCCTTCACTTAATGATGTCTTTGGCACCCAATTTAGCTCTTGCCTGGCCTTTATATCACTCATAAAGTAGTTGACATCCTTGCCAGGCCTATCAGTGGTATCTATTACCATCCGATCAAAATCAACCCCCATCTTTGAGTGTATAAGCTGGACAAGGTCTCTTATTCTTATAAACTCGTCTGTTGAAAAGTGATAATAGCTCCCAGTTTCCGCTGAATTAAGCATTTGCATAATACCGCTGGCAACATCTTCACCAAAAATAAATGCTCTTGTAGACATCCCTCCCCCATGTAGCGGGAGTTTTTTTCCTAGCCGAGCATATATTATAGCTTTTGGCATGATCCTATAAAGCTGCTGTGTCGGACCATAGAAATTTGAAAACCTGCCTATAATTGCTGGGAATCCATGCTGTTTCACATAGGCTTTTAGGTGCATGTCAATCGCCGCATGACTAACAGCGTAAGGTGTACTTGGATTGTATTGATCACTCTCCGTAGTTAGCTCGTCAGTGCTCCCATAAACCTCAGGAGTTGAGATTCTTATATATTTTTTCAGCCATTTTTTATCTAATAGAAAATCAATCCACTTGACTTTAGATACCAAATTTGTCTGATACCACTGGTGTGGGTTGCTCCAGCTCTCGGCAACCATTCCTTGACCTGCAAAGTCAACAATATAGCTAGGCCTGATCTTATTGGTAAGATCAAATAGATCATCTAAATTATTATTTATATTGATATTATGAAAGCAAAATCTACCCGATGCCAAAAGATCTGTAGTTATTGGGTTTAAAAACCTTGGCATGTGCTTTGAGCGACTAACACCATGTACTTCCATACCTGATTTTGCCGCAGTTAAAGAAAACATTCCGCCTGCAAATGAATTTGAGCCTAATACTAGGATCTTCATAGTTCACCATCAGCTGTTGCCTTAAATAGGCGCATTAAGAGGTGTCCAACTATAAGCTGCATATCTTCAGATATCTGCATATCAGAAATATTAAAGTGTATCGCTAAATCAACTAACTCCTTTGCCTTTCCGCCGTCGAAGCCTAGAAAGCCAATAACAAGCATATTTTTTTTCTTTGCAGTCTCAATAGCTTTAATTATATTTAGCGAGTTGCCACTTCCAGATAACACCATTAAAATATCATTTGAGTTAGCCTTAACCTTTAATTGGTGAGAGAAAATATATTCATAGCCAATATCATTTGCTAGGCATGTAATAATTGCAGAGTTTGCTGAAAGATCTTCAACGCTTAATCCATCACCTTTAGGGGCAGTGCCAAAAATAAAGTCATTAGCTAGGTGGGATGAATTGCCAGAACTTCCTCCATTTCCACAGATGAAAAGAGTTCCTTTATTGCTTTTCATCTCTTGCAATTTGATGAAAATATTTTCAATTTTTAAAAAATCAACTTGATCAATTGAAAGTTTAATTTGTTCTATATAATCCTTAATAATATTATGATTTTTTAGAGTCATGCTCATTTTAAGACCTTATTTTGCATCCAGTGTAAGTTGTGGAAATGTGCTTCATCTTTTAACTGTTCATTGCTATAAGCTGTAATGATTTCATGGATGGCATTGGTAACGGTTTTTTTGGGCGTGAAACCTGTGGCTAATAACTTGTCAGAGTTAATTCTGTAAGAACGAGGGTCATTAGATGGTGTAATTATAATCTCACAGTCAATTTCAGCTTGAACTCTTTTGGCTATATCTAAGATAGATATATTTTCAAAGCCTGCATTGAAGACGCCTGATGTCTTATCTGGATTTTCCAGCATGAAGATATAGAGGTCGGTTATATCATCAATATGAATATTTGGCCGAACCTGATCGCCACCAAATACCGTAATTACGCCATTTTTTAAGGCCTGCATAGTCAGCATGTTCACGGATACATCTAGGCGCATGCGGGGTGATATTCCACAAACGGTCGCTGGGCGTACAATTTGAGTCGCCATATCATCTGAATAGCTGAGTATTACTCGCTCTGCGACCATTTTTGTCTTGTTGTACTCCGATATGGGTTCTAGTGATAGATCTTCAGTGACCTGCTCCTCTTCTTTTATGCCATAGACGCTGCCCGATGAAGCATAAATAAACTGCTTAACGCCCGATTTACTCGCTTTGTCTGCCAGCTGCATGGTTGCTAGGGCGCTGACTTCCCATGTAAGTTTGGGGTCAAGGTCACCACAGGGATCATTTGCAATCGATGCCAGGTGGATAATTGCATCAATATTCTCAAGGGATAGCTCATTAAGATTACGAACATCACCCTGCCTTATATCCAAGTGCTCATGTTTGGGTAAAAAATTACCAAACCAGAATGTGTCTAACGCTATAACTTGATAGCCTTTCTTTAATAGCTTGGGTACTAGGACGCTGCCCTTGTAACCGCCTGCGCCTGTGACTAGAATTTTTTTCATCGTGTTAATTCACCTTAGATTTAGAGCTTAAACTGATTTTTGGACAACATGTTGATTTATTTTAGCGATATTAGGGTTGCTCTCTAAAGCTGCCCTTAATGCCGAAAAATTAAAGTTTGACTGATTCTGAAATAAGGCGTAAACCGCTTTGATGCATTCATAATCTTCAGGTTCATCTAATGTCAGTCTGTAATGGCTTAAATCTTCCTCTGCGCTGATGGAGTAGCTATTTAGAGAGCTAAATTTATTCATACCCAGAGTCACATGCTCTCTATCGCTTGCTAACTTTGCCTTTTGATGCGTTAAGGTGAGTAAGGAAAAGGGGAATATGCAGCTATCCATACCTCTTGGGAAACCACTATGAGGGCCAAGAGACACCAGGTCGTAATTGCCTGTTAAATAGGTGTTTATCACCAAATTGGTCAACTCTGCATCAATTAACGGACAATCACTGGTGAGTCGGACAATTGGTGTATCTGGCGTTGCCCCGAAATGAAGGGCTGCTTGATAGTAACGACTGAGCACGTCATTTGTGCTGCCTTGGTAGTAGCGTATGCCAAGCTGTTGGCAGAGAGCTACAATTGGCGCCTCACTACCGTCGTTTGTTGTCGCGATGATGATTTGTTCTTTCCAGTTTTTCAGGCGATCTAACATCACTTGCAATACAGACGTATTACACAAGGGAAGCATGATTTTTCCTGGTAAACGGGTCGAGGTCATTCGAGCTTGTATGATCAACATAGCTTTTTTCATTGCGGTCTCCGGCTGTACTAAATACCAGCTTATAGCCTCCCTGGATTAGGTAAAATAAGTACTCGTGCAAAAGTTTTCCAACACTGTACCTTGTAGTTTTCGGCCGCTCAGCCGGAAAATATAGAAATACTTTTGTTGGGGCTCAGCCAAAATCAACTTTGAGCAACTTGCTATCAATCGTTTAAACGGACTTGTTTAATAGATGATCTCGCATCTTACCTGTGTCTTAGTTAGAATCAAGTCTATTTCGTATGAAGTGCTATGCACTCGCTTAACTTTTTAGTCTGCCTACTAGTAGGCGGCTGTACCGGGTAATTTTCAACCGTATATAATTGTGTAGCTTGTTGAAATTATTGAGGATTATTTTATGGTGTTTAGCCGCGAGTTTCGTATCGCAGGCAGGGGTATTGGTGGTGAGCACCCCGCCTTTATTATTGCAGAGATGTCTGCTAATCATGGTCAAGATTTAGGTAAAGCAAAAGAGTTGGTTTATGCTGCTAAGGAGTTTGGGGCCGATGCAATAAAACTGCAAACTTATCGTGCTGATACTCTAACGATGCAATCGGATATGCCTCACTTTTTTATTTCTGAAGGGCCTTGGAAAGGGCAGTATTTATACGATCTCTATGAGCATGCTCATATGCCTTGGGATTTTCATGCAGAGCTTTTTGAGTTAGCGGGTAAGCTGGATATTATCTGTTTTTCTTCGCCTTTTGATGCTACGGCTGTCGATCTGTTAGAACAGTTTGACCCTCCTGCTTATAAAATTGCTTCACCTGAACTGATTGATCACGACTTAATTCGTTACGTTGCAGCGACAGGTAAGCCCGTTATTATGTCTACTGGCGGAGCTACGTTAACTGAAATAGCGGAGGCAGTTGATGTTGCGCGTAATGCCGGTATAAAAGATTTGTGTCTTTTGAAGTGCACAAGCACATATCCTGCCCCTGCTGACACTATTAATCTGCGGACTATGCAACACTTAACAGAAGCCTTTAAATGCCCAGTGGGGTTGTCAGATCATACGCTAGGTAATGCCGTGCCTATTGCTTCGGTTACAATGGGTGCCAAAGTGATTGAGAAGCACTTTGTGATGAGCAAAGATGAACATACGGCAGATAGTTTTTTCTCAATGACACCTAATGAACTGGGCGACCTTGTTACAGGTGTACGTCAGGTTGAGCAAGCCGTGGGTAATGTTTGTTATCCAGATACACCTTCTCCTGCTCGTCGTTGCCTCTATGTTACTCAGGATGTTCAGCCCGGTGAGTTGTTGACATGTCACAATGTTGCCAATTTAAGGCCTGGTGGCGGGTCGATGCGACCCAAAGATGCAGTACATGCTTTGGGGCAAAAGGCCAAGCATTTTTTGATGCGGGGGCATCAGCTTTCTTTCTCTGATTTTGATTAAGTAAGCAAAATAATATCGGATGCAAACAGTGAAAATAAATAATATTTATGATTTTTTTTATCAGTTTCTGACAAATCGTGGTATTGATCTTGACCGCAATGGTGTCGCTGATTTTGAACTTATCCACTCAGGGTTGTTGGATTCTTTTGATTTAATGTCACTATTAATGGAAATTGAATTGACGCTTGGTTGCAAGCTAAATCCTGAGCAGTTCATTGGGAAAAATAAAGTGTCTGAATTAGTTGAGTTGCTCGCTAAGGAGCAAGGCATAGGGGACAATCCGTAGTGATTGCTATTCGGGTAGCGTCTACTTGCGGCTTAGGACATATAATGAGGTGTCGCTGGTTAATCCAGGAATTAAATGTCCGTCGGAAAAAAGTTATATTGCTTTATGATGCGATTGATTTAGCCCTCAAGCCGGTTTTAGAGACGTTGGATAAAGAGTTGGATGTAGTGCTCTTGGCGGTTTACCCTGATGATCAGGATTGGCTGAACGTAGGCTGGGATAGCTCACAGGATGCACAGTTCTGTCTGAGTCATTTAGCGGCTTATCCTGAAGTAAGCGCAATTGTTGTTGATCACTATGAGCTTGGGGTTCAATGGGAACGGCAGATAGCAAGAGCAGGCTTTGTTGTACACGTTATTGATGATTTGGAACGTCCTCATTGTTGTGACAAACTCTTCGACTGCAAGCAAACTCGCTCGATTCGTTATCAGGGGGGGGTAGATATTGCCCAGTGCTACTTAGGGGCTCAGTACGCCATGTTGTCACCTGAATATCAGTTGGTGCCTTCTAATGCCTCTAATGGGCAAGTCGAACGTTCAAATAGAGAGGTTGCAGCCCGGGAGAATCAAATACTATTCTGCCTTGGCGGCGGTGGTGATATAGCCTTGTTAGAGGCAATTATAAAGCCCTTGCTGGTACTGGATAGTATGAAGGAGGTTCGCTTCAGTGTTGTTATTGGGCCTGTGGCGACGAATTATCAGGGTATAGTAACTTTAGCTGACGAAGATCCTAGACTTGATGTGATTATGAGTCCTAGATCTTTGTCTTCTTATTATCGATCCTGTCGCTTGTTTGTTGGAGCTCTTGGTACTTCTTTATATGAATTATCTGCTTCACAGACTCCTGCCTTGACCTTTTCGTTGGCGGTGAATCAAGAAAATGATATTGAAAATTTGGAGCAATTAGGGCATTTCTTTCACCTGGATTCATTGCCAAAGACTGCAGAGCCTTTAGCGCAAACGATCGCCACCCTCTATCATCATTCATCCGATCTATTAAGCCTAAGGCATCAGGCTGAAATCACAGTTGATGGTTTTGGTGCTCGACGAGTGGCGGAGCAGATTCTTGGTTATGCATCGCATAATGAAACCCATAAACGTAGGCTTTTGAATGATGCTGATGTCGTTTATCAGGTTGGGGAGTTTATCATTCGTCCATGCCGGATCGATGATGTTAATGATTATCTGACAGCTCGAAATCGACAGGGCAATGCGAAGCGAATGACGATCAGCCAGGAGATAGCACGATATGAACATTATCACTGGTGGTTTAATAATCGGCGCAGCTCTTTTGTATTAGAAAAGAAAAATGCAGACCTCAGCCATACGCCTCTTTTGTATATTTGGCATCAGGAATGCTTGACGGGTAATGCTCGATATCTTTACGGCGGCTGGTTTACGGCGGCTGATGAGGTTTCGTTTGATATGGCGTTAATGGCTCTTAAGTGGCAGCTGGATTATGTCCGGGAACACCTTTCAAAGCCTTACACTTGGTTAGCTGTGATTCATAAGGACAATAAATTTGTCAATTTAATGAATCGTTATATGGGTTTTAAAGAAATGTCTTCTGATTCTCATCTTATTGAGAAAACCCTATCTATTTTCCCTGACGCGTCTGAGGAGAAATTTAATTTTTGCTATTTGTCGGAGCCACTTTGAATATTTATCAATACGTATCCCATAGCGCTGATCGTTATCCAGAAAAAACCGCTATTATTTGCTCACAGCAAGAGCTGAGTTTTTCTGAGTTAATGGACAAAGTGGATTTGGTTGCCACTAATCTGGTCGGTCAAGGGGTTTGTCCGGGAGATCATATCGCGCTTTTTGCGAGTAATAGTATTGATTTTGCAGTTGCTCTACTGGCTGCGGCACGTATTGGTCTTGTTGTTGCTCCATTACCGGTTGGTTTGAAAGGTATCGCTCTGGCAAATAGCTTGTCGAGTACTAAGAGTCAGTTTGTTATTGCTTGGTATGCAACAGCTAGCCGTATTGTCGAAGCAGGGCTGTTAGATCGCAGTTGTATTATAACGTTGGGAAGGTCGCTGGAAGGTTGCGTTAGTTTTGATCACTTACAGTCTTCATTGCAAGGTGGTTCGAGCGCTTTTGATCGCCTGGATAATATACCTCAGCCTGATGCGGATGCTGATTTTATTTTGACCTTAACATCGGGTTCGACCGGTCAACCAAAGCCCATTGTTTTTTCACAGCGAACTAAAATAACGAGAGCCTTTAATGCAACGGTTGATTATTATGGTTTGAGCTCTGATGATGTTTTTCTTGTCTCGACACCGTTATATCACTCCTTAGCGCAACGGTCTTTATTGGCACCCTTGATGATCGGCGCTACGGTTGCCATTATGCCGAAGTTTTCTGTGTCGGGTTGGTTGGAGTATGTGGCCCGTTGTCGAGTGAGCTTTATGTTTTCTGTCTCCAGTCAATTGAAGGCTCTGTTGCCACGTTTGCAGTCTGGGGACTTAAGCTCGATACGTTGTATCGTCTCATCATCGGCGACTTTGACGCAGGAAGATAAGCATCTGTTAATTAAAGCGTTGAACTGCTCATTACATGAATGTTATGGCGCATCAGAGCTGGGTGTGGTGACTGATTTTACAGTGAATGATAAGGATGCTCCAACGGCAAGTGTGGGTAAGCCTTTGCCTATTGTTCAGGTGAAAATATGCTCTGAATCTAGAGAAGAGCTGCCTTTTGGTAGTATTGGAGAGATTGCTTGCCGATCAGAGACGGAGTTTAAAGGCTACTTTGATCAGCCGGAGCAGACGCAATTGGCAATGGATTCTGACGGTTATTTTTATACTGGTGATTTGGGCTATATGGATGCTAGCGGTTATCTCTATTTTTGTGGTCGCAAAAAGGAGGTGATTAAATCAGGAGGAATTAGTATTTACCCGGCAGATATTGAAGCGGTTATTGCTCGGGTGGATGGCATTGATCAATGTGCCGCTATTGGTGTGCCTGATGCGCAGTTTGGTGAAGTTATCTGGTTGGCTTACACTGTTAAGCAGAGTGACGATGTTGCTTTAAAAGCATTAATGCAGGCTGCAATGAATGAATTGTTAGATTATCAATTACCTCGGCGATACATTAAATTTGACCAGTTCCCAAAGACAGAGTTAGGTAAAGTTCTCAAACCGCAGATTAAGCAGCGGTTACTTGGAAGTTCTGTGGTTTGAGTATTCTGACGAGAGTCTTTGCTTTGTTACTGGTTAAGTATTAGTGAGATCTATCCAGCGTTTTTCCTGAGATGATTGTTTCGCGGCGGCAAAGAATTCTAAACCGGCATAGGCTATCTCTGCACAGTACTCTTGAGGAGACTGCCCTTGCTTATTGATATGTAATTGCAAAGAAGTGGCAATGTCCATATAGAGGTTGGCAAAGGCTTCAATAAAACCTGCTGGGTGTCCCGGTTTCATTCTATTGTATTGCCAGTCATGGATAATATGACCGGGATGGCCTCTATCTATAATTTGCCTACTGCCATCTGACAAGTTGAGTAATAATTCATCGGGATTGATCTGCAGCCACTCTGCACTACCTTTGTCGCCAAATACCCTAACTTTTAGTCCGTTTCGACTGCCTATGGCTGTTTTCGAAAACCACATGTGACCACTGATATTATTGCTATAACTGACGAGAAGGTTCACGTCATCAATAATATTGTGGTGGTCAGAGTCATTACGGAATGTGGCCATGACGCCTGTAGGTTGTTGGTCTAGTAAATAATAAGCCATGTGGTGCAAGTGAACACCTAGGTCAAGACAAATGGTGGGTACTTCTCCATCCTTAAGCCTCCATGCCTGAGGGCCAGCTGTTTTTCCTGCAATATCAGGGGGTCTTCGAAATCCTTCCTGGGGCATTTCTAGTTGTATCTTTTGTATGATTCCAAGTTCTCCGGCCTCTATGCGTGCCCGAAGTTCTCGCACCATTGCGTAACCAGTATAGTTAAAGGTAACTGCAAGGAAGTGTTTTGCAGGATCATAGTATTTCTTTA
>Ga0193958_1000735_pt1 | contig 11393 bp, 6 predicted proteins | sample FB_1_MG_FD_140320 | JGI IMG/M metagenome (GOLD analysis project Ga0193958, IMG submission 140320) | Microbial mat bacterial communities from the Broadkill River, Lewes, Delaware, United States - FB_1_MG | ecosystem: Environmental > Aquatic > Freshwater > River > Microbial mats | place: USA...
CTTAGTGGTCGATTATTTGGGGATTGCCAGTGATTTAAAGCGGGCCCTTTCCTTTTATTCGGATAGTGGTGGAAAAGGCGATCCGGCCAAGTTGCAAGAAGAGGCCGTAGAATATATGTTAGAAAAGCTAGAGGTTGTCTCTAGAATGTTTTCGGAAAGGCCTTCGGCTATGGGGGCGCAGCAGGCCTGGGCTATGGCGGCAGAGCCCCAACCCTATTATGGGCAAGGGGAATTTGAGTATGAGCAATTCTTTGGGGCCAACACTCGGGAGAAGCTGCAGATCATCATTGCAGCCGTAGAGCATATCTTAGGGCTAGAAGATGGGAAAAGTCGTTTTGTACGGGAGGTAACCGCCTTATCTAAGGCCTTATCTTTGGCCCTACCTCATGTGCAGGCCATGGATGCCAAAGATGAGATTGCTTTTTTTCAGGCGGTCAAGGCGCGATTGGTCAAATTTGATGCAGTCATTGGTGGAGGGGGCCAAAACTACGAGATCGAGTCTGCCATCAAGCAGGTCGTCAATCAGGCCATTGTCTCCGAGCAGGTCGTCGACATCTTTGATGCGGCGGGAATAAAAAAGCCAGAAATCTCCATCTTGAATGAGGATTTTCTGGAAGAGATGCGGGGGATGAAGCAGCGCAACCTAGCGGTAGAAGTGCTCAAAAAGCTTTTGCGGGATGAGATCGCTGTTCGGTCCAAATTCAATTTGGTCCAGAGTAAAAGCTTAATGGATATGTTAGAGAGCAGCATACAGCGCTATCAGAACAAGCTCATTAGCACTGCTGACATTTTAGAGGAATTGATTCAGCATGCGCGAGACATTCGGGCCGCGGACCAGCGGGGGGAGAAAATGGGCTTAAGCAAAGATGAGTTGGCCTTTTATGATGCGGTGGCCCAGAACAAAAGCGCCAAAGAATTATTGGGGGATGAGGTGCTGCTCAAATTGGCCCGCGTACTAGTAGATAAGGTACGGGCCAGTGCGAGTATTGACTGGCAGGTCAAGCAATCAGTTCGTAAAAAGCTCAAAGTAATTGTCAAGCGGACCTTGCGCAAATATGGTTATCCACCCGATTTGCAGAAATTGGCTACGGAGACCGTTTTGGCGCAGGCAGAGTTATTAGCGGAGTTTTGGCAGTAGGGCGAGCCGCTTGGGGTATTACTTTACCCCAAGCGGCTTTTGATTTTCGCTAGTATTTATAGCCTTATTAGGCACAAAAAAAAAGCTGAATAACTTTACAGTTATTCAGCTTTTGGTCGGGATGACTGGACTTGAACCAGCGACCACTCGCCCCCCAGACGAGTACTCTACCAACTGAGCTACATCCCGATTCGCTAGTAGCGTTGTTGTTTGTGGTCACAAATATAGGGCGATATTTTTAAGATCCAAACTTCTAGCGATTATTTTTCCTAATTCCCTCCAAATACATCACGGAGACGGTCTAAGAAGCCCTTTCTACCGCCTTTTTCCTTAGCATTTGGGATGAAGTTTTTGCTATCGCGCATTTTTTCGAGGGCGCGGCGTTCTTCTGAAGAAGTATTTTTGGGCACCCAAACCTTAACGTGAATGAGTTGGTCGCCTTGGCCATATCCTCTTAGAGAAGGTAGGCCTTTACCTCTTAGGCGGAACACCTTGCCGCCTTCTGTTCCGGCGGGTAGGGTTACTTTAACCTTGCCCGTTAGCGTAGGTACTTCTACAGCAGTACCGAGAACGAGGTCGGCAAAATTGACATCTAGTTCATAGTGAATATTATTGCCGTCACGAGCAAAAAGCTCATGTTCCTTTTCTTGGATATTGATAAGTAGATCGCCTGCGGGTCCACCGTTCATACCTGCATTCCCTTTGCCGCTCATAGAAAGTTGCATTCCTTCTGATACGCCGGCGGGGATTTCTAGTTCTAGAGTTTCTTCGCCATAGGTACGGCCTTCCCCTTTACAGCTTGTACATTTGCTTGTAATGCTTTTTCCAGAGCCATTACAGTGCGGGCAAGCTACCGTAGTTTGCATTTGGCCCAAGAACGTATTTTGTACTTTTCGGACATAGCCGCTACCATTACAGTGTCCACAGGTTTTAATGGAATTACTATCCTTGGCTCCAGATCCACCACAGCTTTTACAGTTAATGTACTTCTTAACTTTAATCTTCTTTTTGGCTCCCTTAGCAATTTCTTCTAGGGTCAGGCCAACGCGAATACGGAGATTAGAGCCTTTTTGGCCACCGGCTGCTCTACGGCCACGGCCACCTTGCTGTTGGCCAAAGAAGTCGAAACCTCCTCCTCCGCCACCACCAAAGATGTCGCTAAATTGAGAGAAAATATCTTCCATAGAGAAGCCACCTGCACCACCTGGTCCAGCTCCTTGATTAACACCAGCATGACCGTAGCGATCATAAGCTGCGCGTTTTTGCTCATCATTGAGCACCTCATAGGCTTCTGCTGCTTCCTTAAATTTTTCTTCTGCTTGGGGGTTATCGGGATTGCGGTCGGGGTGGTATTTCATGGCCACCTTACGGTAGGCTTTTTTGAGTTGCGCCTTATCCACATTCCGATCTACGCCCAATACTTCATAATAATCTCTTTTCTGCGCCATGACTCTTTATCTTCTTTTTTATTGGCCCACTACAACCTTAGCGTAGCGGATAATTTTTTCGTTCAAAATGTATCCTTTTTCCACGGTATCAATCACTTTGCCCTTGAGCTCTTCTGTAGGAGCAGGCACTTTGGTGAGTGCTTCATGGAAATCGGGATCAAAGGCTTGGCCAGTAGATTCCATCTCTTCCAATCCCTTTTGGGCTAGGGCTTTTTTCATTTTTTCATAGATGAGCATAATGCCATCATCTAACTCCTGCCCTGCTTTAACCGCCCGGTCAAAATCATCGAGTACAGGCAAAAGCGACTTAATCGTATCCGCTGCAGCGGTTTGAATGAGCTGCAATTTTTCTCTGGCGTTGCGTTTTCTGAAGTTGTCAAATTCGGCATAAATACGCAGGTATTTATCCTTCATTTCAGCTAGTTCTTGCGCCAATTTTTCTTTTTCGTCTTTGGGAGCTGCGGTTTCTTTAGCAGTTTCCTCTTCTTGAGTTTGTTGTGCATCTGCTTGCGTCTGCTCCTCTTGTTGTTGTTGCTCCTCCTGAGGATCTAGTTGTTCCTCCTGCTTCTTTTCTTCCATGATAATATATGTATAGTATGACGGTGTTTAAACGATTTCTCCGTTGGCCCTTGTCAAGTTTTTTGCCAGCCGCAAGATAAAGACATCTTGTCAGTTTTTTCTTGCTTTTTGGCAGTTTGTCAGTTTAGTCTGACAGGTCGAGGAGGAGCGATTATTTTTTTATTGATTTTTTGGGGCCTCCTGCCTGCGGCAGGCGCTACGTTTCGGGGCTCGCTGCTCGCTCGGCCCTGCGGCCTGACGGCCTTGGTCTGCGGCTTCGCCGCCCCCCTACACATCGCTAGGCCATGAACGAGCGCAGCGAGCTGCGCCTAGCAGGCGGCGAAGCCGCCGCAAAGGAGCGAAGCGAGGCGGCTGAGGGATGGACAGCAGTGGCCCAAAGGGCCAGACCCAGCCGCCAAAGGCGGCGCAGGGCCGAGCAGACCTGCGAGCTGCGACACAGCCCGACCCAAGGCCGTAGGCCGCAGGGGCAGCCCCAAACCATAATTCATATAAAAGGGCAAAAAAAAACCTCCAAGTCAAATGACTTGAAGGTTAAAGTGGTTTCGGGCGGACTCGAACCGCCGACACACGGATTTTCAGTCCGATGCTCTACCAGCTGAGCTACGAAACCCGCTGTTTTGTTTTGCGTGGCACAAATATAAGGCAGTTTTTTAAACTTCCAAAGGTTTTTCAAAAAAAAATGATTTTTTCTGTCTGTAATTCTCTAGGGACTTAAAGTTTTTTAAAAATTAAAGAATAGCGAGGCCTTTTATTAAATTTGCCCGATTGCTTTTTTGCCCAAAAATGTTTGGTCTCATCCTTAGAATTTAAAATCTATGTATTTAAAAAGATGGAGTGTACTGGCCCTGCTCCTTTGTTTTGGCCTGTTGAATAATAGTTGCGACAATGAAGTTGATGTAGTGGGGGATTGGAAAGAAGTGCCTGTTGTTTATGGGGTCATTAACCCAATGCCTTTATTTGAGGCTGTAGAGCCTCATTACATTCGGATCGAGAAGGCCTTTTTAGATCCTCGTACAGATGCTTTTCAGATTGCGCAGCGGGCCGACTCCCTTTATTATGGTCCTTTTGACTTAGAAGTGATTCTTTATGAACAAAGTTTACAGGGCGCTCAAGTCATTACAACACCTTTAGATACATTAGAGCGTATCAATGCTGTTGACGAAGGCTTAGGCGATCGGGAAGAAGGGATTTTTGCTTCAAGTCCCAACTACCTATATAAAAGTGATGCGGTATTGCCTGTGGGGCGTTATCTAATGTTGAAAGTAAAGAATTTGGTTTCGGGCAAGGAGTATGACATCTACACCAAGAGTATACAACCTGGTAGTCGTGATTTTACGGACTCTACTTTTAATGAGTTTAGAGTCAATACGCCTTCTAATACTATAGGTCTTCGCTGGGCCAATTATGATCAGGGAAGTCAGAGCTGGCTTTTCAAAAATATCCGTTTTAATTGGGCGACACCAAGCGACGCAGCTGTTTACGATTTATCTTTAGATATTCACTATTATGAATTTGAGGTAGATAATAGTCAATCTGGAGAGCCTGAGATAGCAGGTACTCGTGTACGCAAAACATTAACTTGGACGCCCTTCCGCTCTATTATGGCCTCAGGTTCTTCTGAGCCTAGAGGGCTTTGCAGTGCTTGTCCGACTAACTATGATCGTTTTATAGAAGGCGATGGAAGTGTAGCCCAAGAAATCAATGGTGAAAACTTTTTTCGGTATTTAGCCAATAATCTATCTAGTACAACAGACAACAATATTCGTCGCTGTTTCAGCCATTTAGACATTCGGGTGGATGCAGCTGGTGTAGAGTTGGCCAATTATCTTAAGGCCAATGCGGCTAATCAGAGCTTAGTAGGGGGATTATTTCCTGCAGAGCCCTACACCAATGTTCCTGATGGTTTTGGTATTTTTACCACAAAGATGTTTACTCGTAGAAAAGGCTATGATTTAGATGATGAGGTTTTAGAGTATCTTAAATTTGGTGAGATTACTCGTGATCTTGGATTTAGAGATTACAGCTGTAACTAAATGATAAAGGCCCAATAAGAGGGCCTTTTTTTATGCCCTATACAAAATGATTGGCTCATTACGTCCCCTCAGCTGACAATAAAAACAGGATAAACTGTAAAAATGGCAGCTTGTCAGGCTAAAAATGACAGCTAAACAGCCGATTTGGCAAAAAAAAGGGCAAAAAAGAAAAAAAATTGTGTTGGTACAAGCCTTGATCTTAGGGCGATATCGCTCAAAGAGGCGAACAACAATAATTGACTATCAAACTAACAAATTCAATATCTACAAGTTATGGGTAAGATTATAGGAATCGACTTAGGAACTACCAACTCCTGCGTATCTGTAATGGAAGGAAACGAACCTGTAGTGATTACCAACGAAGAGGGTAAGCGCACTACGCCTTCTGTTATTGGTTTTTTGGATAATGGCGAACGCAAAATCGGAGATCCCGCTAAACGTCAGGCTATTACCAACCCACACAAAACAATCATGTCAATCAAACGCTTTATGGGTTTGCGTTATAGTGAGGCTGGCAATGATGTAAATCAGGTCCCCTATGAAATCTTGAAAGGAGCCAATGATACTATTCGCGTAAAAATTGACGACCGCGAATATAGCCCACAAGAAATTTCGGCCATGACGCTACAAAAAATGAAGCGCATTGCAGAAGAGTACTTGGGCCAAGAAGTGACTGAAGCTGTAGTTACTGTACCTGCTTACTTTAACGACTCTCAGCGCCAAGCCACTAAAGAAGCTGGCGAAATTGCTGGCCTAAAAGTTCGTCGTATCATCAACGAACCTACTGCTGCAGCACTTGCTTATGGTATGGACAAAGCTGATGAGGATGTAACTATCGCTGTTTATGACCTTGGTGGAGGAACTTTTGACGTTTCTATCCTTGAACTAGGCGGCGGCGTTTTTGAAGTAAAATCAACAAACGGTGATACGCACCTTGGTGGTGACGACTTTGATCGTGTGATTATGGACTGGCTCATTAGCGAGTTCAAACAACAAGAAGGAATTGACCTTAGCAAAAATGCAGAGGCCATCCAACGCCTAAAAGAAGCTTCAGAAAAAGCTAAAATTGAGCTTTCTGGTGGTTCTTCTACAGATATCAACCTCCCTTATATCTCTTTCAATGAAAGTGGCGCTAAGCACTTGGTTCGCCAATTGAGCCGCTCTAAATTTGAGCAGTTAGTTAGCGATTTGGTACAGCGTACACTTACTCCTTGCCAAAAAGCATTAGATGATGCTGGTCTTTCTATCAGCGATATTGATGAAATTATCTTAGTGGGTGGTTCTACTCGTATTCCTGCTATTCAGGAAGCTGTAGAAAAGTTCTTCAACAAAAAACCCAATAAGAGTGTAAATCCCGATGAGGTAGTTGCTGTAGGTGCTGCTATTCAGGGTGGTGTATTGACTGGTGAAGTAAAAGATGTTCTTCTCCTAGATGTTACTCCTCTTTCTTTGGGTATCGAAACTTATGGTGGCGTATTCACTCGCCTAGTAGAAGCCAACACGACTATTCCTAAGCGTGCCTCTCAGGTATTCTCTACGGCTCAGGATAATCAACCTTCTGTAGAAATCCACGTTTTGCAAGGAGAACGTCCTATGGCTAACCAAAACCGTACAATTGGTCGCTTTCAACTAGAGGGTATCCCCGCTATGCGCAAAGGAGAACCTCAAATTGAAGTCGTTTTCGACATCGATTCTAACGGTATTCTCAGCGTTTCTGCTAAAGAGAAAACTACTGGAAAAGAACAGAAGATCCGCATTGAGGCTTCTACCGGTCTTTCTCAAGAAGAAATCGATAAAATGAAGCAAGAAGCTGAAGCTAATGCCGAAGCTGACCGCCAAGCGCGAGAAAAAGTAGATAAGCTCAATGAAGCAGACTCTATCATCTACCAAACTGAACGTCAGATGACTGAGTATGGAGATAAATTACCTGAAGAGCTCAAAGGAGATATCGAAAAGGCTGTAACTGAACTGAAAGCTGCTCATCAAGCACAAGACCTAGATGCCATTAACAAAGGGATCGAGGCGGTAAATAACGCTTGGGCTGCTGCTAGCCAGCAAATGGGTGGTCAACCTGGCGCTGGCGGAGCCGAAGCAGGCCCTCAAGGTCCAGCTAACGAAGGCCAAGCTGGTGGCGATGATGTAACTGATGTAGAATTTGAAGAAGTAGATAATAATAAATAGTCTCCTTCTTAAAAGACGCTAATAGTTAGGCGAGTCAACAATTGTTGACTCGCCTTTTTCATGTCTAGCAACATAGCTCAGCCCCCCCCTTAGAAAGCTGTTTTTAAGTCAGTTCTTCCCCCCATTTCTATTCTTTGTTATCTTTGAGCCAAAATCTAACTTATGGCGACATCCCCCCGGCTCCGCTACTTTCTGCTTATACCTATGCTCCTTTATTTTCTTTTTCTCTTTTGGTTCCATTGGATTCAACCTAAAACAGCTAGCAAAGCTGAACAAATTGCCGCCAATAATGAGGCAATTGCCGCCTATGTCGACCGCTTCCACCCCCTCGCCATCGCCGAAATGCAAAGGATGGGCGTACCCGCCAGTATTACTCTAGCCCAAGGAATTTTAGAGTCTCAATATGGCAAAAGCGAATTGGCCCAACAAGCCAATAACCACTTTGGAATGAAATGCGGCGGCAATTGGGAAGGGGATAGCTACTCTAAATTTACTGGCGAATGGAACAATGATGCCCAATCCTACCGACAATTGGCCTGCTTCCGCGTCTTTGAGTCTGCTGAAGCCTCCTTTCGTGCTCATTCCGATTTTCTCCGCTACCGCAAATACTACCAGAAACTCTTTCTCCTCCCCTCCAACGATTATAAGGCCTGGGCCAAAGGCCTACAAGCCGCTGGCTATGCCACGGACCCCAAATATCCAAATAAACTCATTTCTCTAATCGAACGATTTGAACTGGAGCAATACGATCAGCTCCTGCTCCGCCCAGAATCTCCCTGGGTTGTCGCTCCAGACACCCTTTCTTTTGACTAATCGCTGCTGTTTATGCGCCTACTCTATATCCTTGTCCCTTTTCTACTCCTCTCCTGCCAAACGCCTCCCCAAAAAGCAGATCTCCTCATTTTTAATGGCCCTATTTATACTGTAGATAGTAGCCAAGCTCAAGTTGAAGCGCTTGCTGTCGCTAATGGAAAAATTATCGGCCTCGGAAATTGGACCGATATCCAAAAATACCAAAGCCCAAACACCGAACTGCTTGACCTCAATGGGAAAACCCTTATTCCTGCCTTTATTGAAAGTCATGCCCATATTTTGGGTCTCGGACAATTTAAACGAGAACTAGACCTTAGCCAAGTCAAAAGCTATGAAGAACTCATCAAAATAGTCCAAGAACAAGCCGCCCAAACCCCAAAAGGAGAATGGATTGTTGGCCGAGCCTGGCACCAAAGTAAATGGGATTCCCTTCCCTTTTCTATCAAAGGCTACCAAACTCACGATGCCCTTAGCCAAGCGGTTCCCAACCACCCCGTTTTACTGATGCACGCTAGCGCCCATGCTCTAATGGCCAACGAAAAAGCAATGCAGTTGGCTGGCCTAACGCCCGAAACCCAAATGAATGAAGAAGGCGAAATTATCCGCTTTCCTAATGGGCGCCCCACAGGCATTTTTACCGAAAATGCCATGTCAATTATTAAAGAGGCCCTCCCCCCAGCCAACGAAAATAACCGCTACCAAGACCTACAAGCTGGTATCCAAGAAGCCCTCAGCTATGGCATCGGTAGCCTACAAGATGCTGGCTCCGATTCTCTAGCTATTGCGCTTTACCGAAAAGCCCTGGCCCAAAATGAACTCCCGCTCCGCCTTTGGGTGATGCTGGCCTATAATAATTATGCCGCCGATGTCCAAGGCCAAGAAGATCCTTTCCTAGAGAAATGGCTGAAAAAAGGTCCCGAAAAAGGCGATTTCCTCAGTATCGGAGGCATTAAGCTTTATGCCGATGGCGCCCTAGGCTCTAGAGGCGCCTGGATGCTCGAAGAGTATAGCGACCGCGCAGGCCATTTTGGCCACCCTACCCTCCCCCTAAAAACCATTGAAGAAATTGCCGAAAAAGCCCTGCTGGCCAACTTCCAGCTCTGTACCCACGCTATCGGCGATCGCGCCAACCAAGAACTACTCAATATCTATGAACGCATATTGAAGGCTCACCCCAAAGCCGCCAAAGATCACCGCTTCCGAATTGAACACGCCCAACATATTGCCCCCCAAGATATTCCCCGCTTTGCCGAGCTAGATGTTATTGCCTCGGTCCAAGGGATCCACTTTTCTTCCGATCGCCCTTGGGCCAAAAGCCGCCTGGGCCGCCTGCGCATTGCTATGGGCGCCTACCGCTGGAAACAATTGCTGGCCTCTGGAGCCAAACTGATTAACGGCACCGATGCCCCCGTGGAATCCATCAATCCTATCGCCTGCTTTTATAGCCTCGTCAGCCGCCAAGCCAATGATGGCCAAGTCTATGAGGCCGACCAAAAACTTAGTCGCCTACAAGCCCTAAAGGCCTATACCCTAGATGCCGCCTATGGCGCTTTTCAAGAAAAGGAAAAAGGCAGCCTAGAGCTCGGAAAGTTTGCCGATTTTGCCATCCTTTCTCAAGATATTATGCAGGTCCCACTCCAAGATATTCCCCAAACTAAGGTTCTGCAAACTATTGTAGATGGTAAAACGGTCTATTTGAGGGAGTAGGATTTTGGGGCCTCCGCTGCGGCTTCGCCTTGCGGCGCTACGTTGCGGGGCTCGCTGTTCGCTCGGCCCTGCGGCGGCTTGCCGCCTTGGTCTGGCCTTCGGCCACCCCTCCACATCGCTAGGCCGAATGGAAGTCCTTTGCTTCTATTCGGCCTTTGTTAGCTATTCGCAATTTGTGAAACGGCATTTGTAAACTGCGATAGGGACTGTTCAGGATTTTCTGTATCCGAATAAAACTTGGGTATTTGGCCAACAGTCGCCTAGGAGCAGAAAAGGCGTAAACAGTCTCCAAAATGTTAGACAATATCTCATAGCTATGGACTAAAGTCCATGGTTATGGGGCTATGCAAACTAGCGGGCTAAAGCCCTTGTTTGCTGATAGGGCCTAGGGAAAGAGAAAATCCCCTCGAATGAGGGGATGGCAATTTTTTAGTTAGCCTAGGGCCTTGGCCCTAGGGTTTCTATAAATTTTATGAGAGGAATATATAGTAGGCAACAAAAAGGGAAAACAGAAACTGTTAAACAAAAAAAGCCCAGCCACTCCCCTAAGGGATTCCTTAAGGAATCCCGAAGAGGGGTGGGTGGGCGGGTTATATTGCGAATGAGGAGCGCAGCGACGAATACCGCTTTTTGGGCCTCCTCAGGAGCAGAGAATTAGGCTAATTTTTGGACGGCAGTACTTTCATCCCCATAGTTTTGGCCGGGCGCAACGCTGAGTAAATTAACGCCAGGTTTTTTGCCAGGGGCAAAGCTACCCAATTCCTCCTCAAAGCCTAGGGCTTCGGCACCATTTAGCGTAGCCCATTGCAAGAGCGTTTCAAAAGGGACATAAGACTGGTAGCGGCGGATAGTCTTTATCTCTTCTAGAATAGAGAGCGACCAATTAGAGGTGAGGCTATCGGTACCTAAACAAACCTTTGCGCCTTTTTTCAAAAATGCCTGATAATTGGGCAAGCGATTTTCGATATAAAGATTAGCATTGGGGCAGCTGGCCCAATAAACAGCCTTGCCCCAGCTTTGGGCAAAAGCGATATCTTCCGTTGAAGTGAGTGTGTTATGGACAAAGAGCGTTTTTTGTTTGGGATCCATTTGAGATAGGGCGTAATGAATAGCGGTACGTCCACTAGGTTGAAACTGGTCCAAAGAAAAGCCAAATTGGCCATAAAAATCGACAAAGCCGCCTGTTCCTGTCAGGAAGAGTTCTTGTTCTGGGGGCGTTTCTTGATTGTGAATACTTACCGTATGGGCTCCTCCTTGGTTGGCGGCATTGATACGCTCAAACAATTGGGGAGAAACGGAATAAGGAGCATGGGGCACCATAACCTTCTTACTCCCTTCAGCTAGAGGAAGAGCATCATAAACCGCCTTATATTTTTCAAATTCGGCCTCGGCATTGGCGGCTTGTAAAAAATCAAAGCATTCTACAAAGCTGTAGTAGCGCAGGCGGCCCTTGGCCTTTTGGGCAAAGGTATCGGGGACATTGGTAATATCGCC
>Ga0193958_1000736_pt1 | contig 11387 bp, 6 predicted proteins | sample FB_1_MG_FD_140320 | JGI IMG/M metagenome (GOLD analysis project Ga0193958, IMG submission 140320) | Microbial mat bacterial communities from the Broadkill River, Lewes, Delaware, United States - FB_1_MG | ecosystem: Environmental > Aquatic > Freshwater > River > Microbial mats | place: USA...
CTAGCCTGAGTTTCAGCGGGTACAAGCAGCCGAAGCTCTCCCGATACCTGCCCTTGCTCCAATACCTGAGTGAGCCATTGTTGCTGGTATGAGAAAAACCTTTCCAGCAATGGATAGATTAGTGGATCTAATGTAGGCGCCTCAGCAGATAGTATCCCTCCCATGCATACCCTGTCGCTTTCCAAAGTGTCACGATAGAGCTTGCAATAAGCCTGTAATCTTGCCGATGCTGATTCGTGTGTTTGGTTTACACCCTCCAAATACACAGTAAGCTGCTCTGTATATTGCTCCATCAAGCGTGCAACAAGATCTGCTTTTGTGGAAAAGTGATGGTGCAAGCTAGGCTTTGACACCCCCACTTCTTTTGCAATGTCGGCATAGCTAAAGCCATTCACACCCCGCTGCTGTATCAACTTTTGGGCAACGCTTAAAATTCTGTGTTTCATATCCATAAGCGAAAACTACCCTACTAGTAGGTAGACAATCAAGTCTTTATTTCGTTTTTCTGCTTTTTTAAACCCTATCCACACAAAAATGCCACCGCGATGGGTGGCATTTTATTAAGCAGTGAGATGCTTTAGAAGACTAACCACATCATACTCATTGAGACAATAAGGAAGAGAATTGTCATAATACTACCGGCCTTAATAAAGTCTGCCACACGGTAACCTGCTGGCCCCATAATCAAGGCATTGACCTGATGCGTTGGAATCAAGAATGAGTTTGAAGTCGCAATGGCAACCGTGAGTGCATAAACCGCAGGATCAGCACCCACACCATTTGCAATATTCACCGCAAGTGGCACCAGCAATACCGTAGCTCCAACATTAGACATCACCAATGTAAAGAAGGTAGCTAAGATTGCAATGGATGCCTGAATGACAATAGGCGGCATATCCCCCACTACACTCAGTGTCAGCTTCGCAATCCAAGCAGCAGTCCCTGAGGTTTCTACCGCCATGCCCAAGGGAATTAAGCTCGCCAGCAAAAAGACCGTTTTCCAAGAGACTGCGCGATATGCCTCATCCATCCGCAACACACCACTAAGCACCATTCCTAAAGCACCAGTTAACAGTGCGATGGATAGGCGAATATCAGAGAACAGCACTAAAGATAAGGCAATGAAAAAGAAGACACCAGCCCATAATACTTTTTGTGGGCGTAAATCTTCGTGTGGGAACTCGGTTGACACCACCACAAAATCTGGATCTTTCTCCAATCGCGCCAATGTCGCCCAAGTGGAGTGTACTACCAAGGTATCCCCTGACTGCATCGGAATACTACGGATATCTTCTCCTTCTCGCATGGTAGCGCCTGCACGGTGCAAGCCCACCATAGCAATACCATAAACCTTACGCATCCACACATCACGGGCGCTTTTACCCACTAAGTTAGAACTCGGAGGGATAACGACCTCAGCCATACCTGACTTTGCAGATGATAGCGCTTCGGAGAATACTTTGATTTCTTTGTGCTTCCAAAGGTGATACTTCTCAACAAACACATCCAAGTCTTCAGGTGATGCCACTACACCCAAAACCATATTGCTTTCAAAGTCCGTATCACGGTCTAGTGCTCCCGGACCAATTTTGACACGGTTACCTGACTTTGAGGCCACAATACGAATTTTATACTCGGTTTCTACATCATCTAAGTGCTTATTTACCAGCTCACAATTGGGCGGAATAACCACTTCAAAAACGTCATAGTTAATACCGTAAACATCTTGAAAGTACTGCAGCGAGCCATTATCTGTTTCTAGGTCTGTCTTAGCATTGGGTAATACAAAGCGACCCAACAACATAAAGTAGGCAATCCCACTAAACACCAACGCAAGTCCGATCGGGGTTACATCAAATAAGCCAAATGGCTGCATTTGTTTTGATGCCTCCAAAGTTTGGTTGGAGGTTTCGATCAAATCATTGAGCAATATCAGAGGTGATGAGCCGACCATGGTCACAGTACCACCCAAGATCGCACAAAAGCCCATTGGCATTAGTAATCTAGACATCGCTAGCCCTGAGCGCGAGGAAATCCGTGACACAACCGGCAAGAATAAAGCCGCTGCACCGACATTTTGCATAAAAGAAGAAATAATACCGACGGTACTGGAAATAATCGGAATAATACGCGTTTCGCTACTGCCCCCTGCTTTTAAAATAAAGCTGGCCACTTTGCTCATAATGCCGGTTTTATCAAGGCCTGCACCAATAATCATCACCGCAATAATTGACATCACCGCATTACTGGAAAAACCATCAAATAGCTTTTCAGTTGCCACCAGGCCCTGCTCTAAACCCATTATTGGCGCAAGTAGTGATGTCAGCCCTAGCAGCACCATAATGGAGATTGCAGCAACATCCACATCTACAATTTCAAACACAAATAAGTAGATTGTAAACATGAGAATAACAACCACCCAACTAATGGCAATGGTTGGCGTTTGAGTCACAATATATGCGCCCACCAGTATAAATAATATGGCGGCGATAATCGTTTTTGGTGATATTTTGGCTGCAATTTCTTGCCAGATATGTGCCATGAGAAAGCCCTGCTCTCTAGTGTTCGCGACAAGCGATCAACATTGTTCTTAAAGTATTGTTTGTGCAGGTACGAAAGAACTTCATACGGGCATACAATGGATTGACGAAAAGCACCTGACCTTTGCCGTACACTAAGAGTAGTGCAGTTTCGAGACACGAGAGTATCAGTTATACAACAAATTGAGAATATGCAGATTTAGATATGGTGCAGAAAAGACAGGATATTTGGACGGTGAGGCAACCAGATTAATGAATTCAACCTGGTTGCACTAGGTATAAAACGATTTACCGATGTGTTGTTGCCTTAGCTTCCAACTCAACCCCTACCGATTCTTCGTCTCTGATTCTGTCATAGATTTCTTCACGGTGAACCGCAACATCCTTTGGCGCATCAATTCCAATACGAACTTGATTACCCTTTACGCCTAAAACCGTCACGCTTACGTCATCCCCTATCATGAGCGTTTCTCCCACTCTCCGCGTTAGAATCAACATCCCTAATTCTCCGTTTAATAATTGTTATACTACCCTGTGCCAATACGGCTTCACTGTTTATTTATTCATCCATGGTCGATTATCATTTTTATTGTTGCGTCGATGCAACATGGATGAAAACAGATCTAAGTTCTCACAATATAGCTGAACTTACACTTAATTAATTATTTTTAATGATCTAGTTCAAGCCGTTTTTTCATTTAATTCAAAGGCTTCGTGTAAGGTTCTCACTGCAAGCTCTAAATATTTCTCATCGACCACAACCGAAATTTTAATTTCTGATGTTGAAATCATGCGAATATTAATGGCTTCTTTTGACAATGCTTTGAACATTTGACTTGCTACACCCGCATGAGAGCGCATACCGCCCCCAACAATCGATACCTTAGCAATACGGTCATCGCCCTTACACTCAGCAGCACCCACTTCATCCGCAGTCGCCTGCAAAATACGTTTTGCTTCTGTGTAATCATTACGATGAATCGTAAAGGTAAAGTCTGTTGTACCCTCACTGCTAACATTTTGTAAAATCATATCGACTTCAATGTTAGCATCTGAAATTGGCCCTAAAATATCGAAGGCAATACCCGGCTTATCAGGTACACCCTTAATGGTCAGCTGGGCTTCATCTCGATTAAATGCCACACCACGAACCATTACTTCTTCCATAATATCTTCCTCACGCGTCACCAGCGTACTTTTTCCATTGTCGCCATCATCGAAGCTTGAGAGCACCCGAATCGGCATATTGTATTTGTAAGCAAACTCTACAGCCCTGATTTGCAGAACCTTCGACCCTTGACTAGCCATTTCCAGCATTTCTTCCAAAGCAAGCTTTGGAATATGAGAAGCATCCGATACAACACGTGGATCTGTTGTATAAACCCCATCAACATCCGTATAAATCTGGCACTCGTCTGCTTTTAGTGCAACTGCCAAAGCAACCGCAGTCGTATCAGACCCACCGCGCCCTAGTGTTGTGATATTGCCTTCAGCATCCACACCTTGGAAGCCTGCTACCACAACCACTTTTCCTGCATCCAAGTCTGCGCGAATCTTAGTATCATCAATTTGACGAATACGCGCTTTGCTGTACGCATTATCGGTAATCAAGCGAGCTTGCTGGCCGGTATATGATTTTGCTGGGCACCCCATTGACTCAAGGCACAGTGACAATAAACCAATGGTCACCTGCTCACCCGTTGACAAAATCACATCTTTTTCGCGTGCAGGGCCATCAGGGTTTAGCGCATTAATCAAACCCACTAAACGGTTTGTCTCGCCTGACATTGCTGATACAACCACTACCACATCATCACCACGCTCACGCCAGCGAATGACTCGCTTAGCAACCTCTGTGATGCGCTCGGGACTTCCCACAGAAGTCCCTCCATACTTTTGAACAATTAAAGCCATTTACACGCGTTCCTTAACCCAATTAACAACGGAGCCTAAGGCCTCTGGCAATGCTGCAGGATTATTCCCACCACCTTGTGCCATATCCGGGCGACCTCCGCCTTTCCCATCGATTTGCTTAGCCACATGACCGAGCAACTCACCTGCTTTAATCGTGGCACTTTCCGCTTTGGTCACAGCAGCAACTAAACTCACTTTATCGCCATTGACCGTTGCAACCACAACTGCTGCTTTTCCTAACTTATTTTTCAACTGATCTGCAGTATCGCGTAATGACTTAGGGTCAGCACCTTCAAGGTTGGCTGCCAACACCATCACGCCATTTACATCCACTGCCTGTGAGGCCAGATCACTACCTGCTTGCGCTGCAAGCTTTGCCTTCATTTGGTCCAGCTCTTTTTCTAACTGCTTATTTTTCTCAACCAGCTGTTGCACCTTACCAGAAGCATCTGGCACGCTGGCTTTTACCGACTTTGCAATCAGTGCTAACTGTGCTTCGCGAGCATCAACCCACTCTAGTGCATTCTCACCCGTGACAGCCTCTACACGACGTACGCCTGCTGCAACACCGCCTTCACTTACAACTTTGAATAAACCAATATCACCCGTGCGTTCAACATGCACCCCTCCACATAATTCTGTGGAAAAGCCAATTGTTAGCACACGCACTTCATCGCCATATTTCTCACCAAACAAAGCCATCGCACCTTTTTCTAGCGCACGCTCCATGCTAGTGACTTCTGCTTCGGTTGCACTATTTTTACGAATTTCAGCGTTGACACGGGCTTCAATATCAGCAATTTGCTCAGCAGTGAGTGGCTCAGGGTGTGAAAAGTCAAAGCGCAAGCGTTCTGGTGTGACCAAAGACCCCTTTTGCTCCACATGCTCGCCCAACACATCCCGCATTGCTTTGTGCATTAAGTGAGTACCAGAGTGGTTCAACACAATCGCTTGACGACGTGCTGCATCTACCTGCGCAGATAAGGTATCACCTACCTGCAAACTCCCTTCACTTAACTCACCTTGATGAATAAACACATCGCCTTGCTTTTGCGTATCACTTACCGCAAAGCTAGCAGCGCTTGAGCGTAAATAGCCGGTATCACCGACCTGCCCACCTGACTCAGCGTAAAATGGCGTTGTATCCAATACCAACTGTGCAGACTGACCTATGCTCAGTTGCTCAACGGGCTGGCCATCCACAAAGATTGCAACAACCTTGCTTTGATCACTATCAACCGCGTCATAGCCGGTAAAGTCCGTGCTGCCATCAACATCCAACTTACTGGTATAGTCAACACCAAACTTACCCGCTGCACGTGCTTTCTCACGCTGCTCATTCATCGCAACATCAAAGCCTGCTTCATCAACCTGCAATCCACGCTCACGCACAATGTCAGCAGTTAAATCAACGGGGAAGCCAAAGGTATCGTAAAGCTTGAACATCACCGCACCGGGTAATACATCATCACTTAATGCCGCAATAGCTTCATCAAGCAGCTTCATTCCCTTATCAAGGGTCTCACCAAAACGAACTTCTTCTTTTTGCAGCGTCTTCTCAATATTTTCTTGTGCAGCAGCAAGATCAGGATAAGCCTCACCCATCTGATCCACGAGCGGCTGTACCAGCTGATAGAAAAAAGCACCTTCCAAGCCAAGTTTATGTCCATGACGCGCTGCACGGCGAATAATCCGGCGCAATACATAACCACGACCTTCATTTGAAGGCACGACACCATCCAAAATCAGGAATGAACATGATCGAATATGATCAGCAATAACTTTAAGTGAAGCGTTATCTAAGTCTTTTTCACCCGCCATACTCGCAATGCGTGTGATGAGATATTGAAACAGATCAATATCATAATTACTGTGACCATCTTGTAAGATCGCGCACAAACGCTCCAGCCCCATACCCGTATCAATCGATGGGTTAGGTAAGTTTTTCATCGTGCCATCTGGAAAACGCTCATATTGCATGAATACAATATTCCAGATTTCGATAAAACGATCACCATCTTCTTCAGGTGTTCCTGGAGGCCCACCCCAAATATCTGCGCCATGATCATAGAAGATTTCAGAACAAGGACCGCAAGGCCCTGTATCACCCATCGCCCAAAAGTTATCACTTTCATAGCGCTTACCGGGCTTATCCCCAATATAACTTATACGATCTGCGGGAAAACCAATATCGTTAATCCAAATATTGGCCGCTTCAGTATCTTCGTCATAAACCGTCACCCATAATTTATCTTTGGGTAGCTTTAAGACGTCGGTCAAAAATTCCCAAGCGTAATGAATCGCGTCTTTTTTAAAGTAGTCACCAAAACTGAAATTACCCATCATCTCAAAGAAGGTATGGTGACGCGCGGTATAACCTACGTTTTCCAAGTCATTGTGCTTACCACCTGCCCGCACACAGCGCTGGGAGGTCGTTGCTCGTGTGTAAGCACGGGTTTCATCACCTGTGAAAACATCTTTAAACTGCACCATACCCGCATTGGTAAATAACAATGTCTTATCATTACCGGGGATTAATGAGCTGGACGGAACGATTTCATGGCCTTTACTGGCAAAAAAATCCAGAAACTGCTGCCGCACTTCGGCAGTGCTATTGCGTTGCATGTGAGAACCTCTGAAACTTGCACACTCAAACCTCCCATTGTCGCTATTTCACAACAAAGATTCAAGCGGCGAGTCAGGAATTAGGCAATTATCAATAAGCAGGTTTAGCTTATGAAATTACTGCAATACCAATCCCTTAGCCGTTATTTCAGATTCACTAGCCATCGCTATTCACCCAGCCACTGAAACTTTTTTCAAAAAAACTAAAAATTGTACTTGCCAAAGTATCAAACACCCCTTAAAATCTCGCCCTCTTCTACAGGAGGGTGATTAGCTCAGTTGGTAGAGCGCCGCCCTTACAAGGCGGATGTCAGGAGTTCAAGTCTCTTATCACCCACCAATTTTTACGCCGGAGCGGTAGTTCAGCTGGTTAGAATACCTGCCTGTCACGCAGGGGGTCGCGGGTTCGAATCCCGTCCGCTCCGCCAGTAAAAATTGTATCTTTCCTCCTAAGTTAGTTCAGACTTAACATATCCTCTTGAAAGCTCATCAATTGACTCTATTCAATATAGATAATTGATAATTGCACTCTTAAACACATTCTCTCACCTTCCAAACCAATACATACCCCTTATGTATCTAAGCTTGATAAACCCACACTCTTTATCACCGCATTGCATTAATCGCCTCATTACTCTTCACTAATAAAGCCCTCTTCATTTCAGTACAATTAAATGGTTTTTGACCCACTCCCCTAATCTTGGTTAGTATTCCAACACAGCAGGGGAAGTATTCACTTGAAATAATTAAAATTGACCAGCATCTGAAACCGTAATCTTCACGTATTGCTTAGCAAGTCCTTAGCAGAACGATGCACACACCCTAAGAATTCGATATTCATGAAGCCATTAATAGGATCATCTATGAAGAAACGCTTACTCGGCGCTGTGATTCTCGCAGTTGCCAGCCATGCATTCACTCACACCGCACTGGCCGATACCCCATGGAATACCATTACCCATCAGGCTAAAGGTCAAACTATCTACTTTAACGCATGGGGTGGCAGTGAAAATATTAATGCCTATATTAAATGGGCAGGGGATGAAGTTAAAAAACGCTACGATGTTAATGTACAACTGGTAAAAATCACCGATGCAGGTGAGGTCGTTAAGCGCATTAAAACAGAAAAGGATGCCGGTCGCGACGAAGGAGGGTCGGTTGATTTAATGTGGGTCAATGGCGAGAACTTTCGAGCACTCAAAACCAATGACTTACTCTATGGCCCTTGGGCAGAGTCACTCCCTAACTGGCAATATGTCGATACAAATAAACCCGTACGAAAAGACTTCTCTGAAACAACCGATGGCCTTGAGGCACCTTGGGGCACAGCACAGCTAACCTTTATTGCTAACAAAAGCACCACCCCAAAACCACCACGCTCAGCAAAAGCATTATTAGCATTTGCCAAAGATAACCCAGGACGCGTCAGCTACCCTAAGCCACCTAATTTTCATGGCACCACGTTTATCAAGCAATTACTCAGTGAACTCATTGAAGAGCCTGCCTTACTCGCGCAACCCGTTGACCCACAAACCTTTAGCAAAGTAAGCCAGCCACTCTGGGACTATTTAGACGCCTTACATCCAACAGCATGGCGTGAAGGTAAAGCATTCCCGGCCAACAACGCAGAGATGCATCAAAAGTTAGCCGATGGTGAGCTAAAACTCTCATTAACCTTTAACCCAAATGATGCGGCAAACTTAGTCGCTAAAGAACAGCTCCCCCCAACCACCTACAGCTTCGGCTTTGACCAAGGCACCATTGGTAATGTGCACTTTGTAGCAATTCCATTTAATGCCAAAGCCAAACAAGGTGCCCAAGTCTTTGCTAACTTTTTATTATCACCTGAAGCCCAAGTTCGCAAAGCGGATATTAATATTTGGGGAGACCCTTCTGTCTTGGATGTGGACAAGCTTACCAAAGAGCAACAGACCGTCTTTAATAAGCGCGCGCCAGGTGGCCTCAATGAAGTCGTGAAAACCCTAGCAGAACCTCATGCAAGTTGGGTTGAGGCACTGGAAGCAGAATGGCTGAAACGTTACGGCAGCCAGTAAGCCGCATTGCGGTTACACCCAAGCACCCACCACCTCCCAAGCAAACGTGCTTCTCAATTGCACGCTTCTTGGCAGTGCTGGGTGTTTGCCTAACCTTACTCCCCATTATACCGGGACTGCTGTGGGTACTCTGGCCAGCACTTCAATTGGATGTCTGGCAAGCACTGATCAATGACACTCAGTTCAGCCAAGCATTACTAAGCACGCTTAGCTCAGCTATTGGCTCCACACTACTGGCTCTACTCAGTGCGATTTTTATCACCATTTGGCTCTACCCTAGTCGCGCATGGATGCTGACCCAACGTCAACTCCCATTATTTTTAGCATTTCCACACATTGCTTTTGCCATTGGCATTGCCTTTTTAATCGCACCTTCAGGGTGGTTAGCACGTGGCTTAGCCAGTCTTTTGGAGTGGAGCAGTCCACCACAGTGGGTTAGCCTGCGTGACCCGTATGCCATTAGCCTCACCCTCACCCTAGCCATCAAAGAGACATGGTTTATGCTGTGGATTTTATCAACATTGCTGGGTGAGCAAGCCATTAGCCGCCAAATCACGCTCGCCAATAGCTTAGGCTACTCACGCAGGCAAATCTGGTTTAGCGCACTCCTTCCACAACTGCTCCCCCGCCTTGCTTGGCCCTTAGTGGCAGTATTAGCCTATAGCTTATCCGTGGTTGATATGGCGATTATTTTAGGCCCCTCAACCCCACCCACCCTAGCCATACTAAGCTGGCAGTGGCTCACCGACCCCAATGAAGCTGTACAAGCAAAAGGTAGTGCCGCAGCGCTCTTCTTGATAGCCTTACTGGGCTTATTGATTATCCTAGGGCGCAGCTCGTGGTGGCTTATTAAACACCTATATCGCAACCCATCGGGTATACGCCATACAGGAAAGCCCTTTAAAGCGCGCACCCTCACGGGCACAGCACTATTTATTCCCGGCTGGCTAGCATTAGCTATATTAACCCTCTGGTCAGTTTCAGGCGGATGGTTTTTCCCTGATGTATGGCCTAGCTCGCTGAGCTTAAACAACTGGTACAGCATCGACTTATCCCCCATGTTAAGTTCACTTTGGATTGGTCTGATTGTTGTACTGATCGCCCTACCCTTAACACTGAGCTGGTTAGAATGGGGTTCACGTAAACATCACGGCTGGCTCTATGCACCCTTAATTCTTCCCTCGCTGCCCATTGCTGCGGCACAATATCATGTCTTACTTGCCTTAAATTTAGACAGCACTGCCATTGGCGTAATCTGGAGCCATCTCTCATGGAGTTTTCCTTATATGCTGCTGGTCTTAGTTGGCCCCTATTATCAGTTTGATCAACGCTATATACGCACTGCTCAAGCACTAGGACATAGCCACCTAAGCGCCTGCATTAGAATTAAATGGCCAATGCTAATGCGCCCTATTTTGGCAGCAATGGCTGTTGGTTTTGCCGTGAGTATTGCCCAATACTTACCCACACTATTCTCTGGCGGCGGACGCTTTGCTACAGTGACGACTGAAGCCGTTGCACTTAGCGCAGGCGGGAACCGACGAGTACTCGCTGTACAAAGCATGCTACAAACCGCTCTACCACTGTGCGCCTTTATGCTCGCCATACTCTTAAGCACGTGGTACAGCCGCACAAGACAAGGACTCCGATAAGCCTCATGCAAACACTCACGATCAAACACCTCATGATTACCCGCCAAGACGGCACAGCGCTTTTAGGGCCACTGGATTTTCAGATCCTCTCTGGGGATATCATGACCTTAATGGGTGTATCAGGAGTAGGGAAATCCACCGTCCTCAATTGGCTCATCGGTGTCTCTCAGCCTATGTTTACGATCCAGGGCGAAGCTTGGCTGGGTGATACTCGCATTGATAACCTTCCCACCGAGCAGCGACGTGTCGGTATTTTGTTTCAAGACGACTTACTATTTCCACATTTTAGTGTAGGTGACAACCTAGCCTATGCACTCCCTGCAAGCACAAAAGGCAAGGCCAATCGCCACCAAGCCATTGAGACAGTACTTAAAAGCGCCGGACTTGAAGGGTTTTATCATCGTGACCCTGCCACTCTCTCTGGTGGACAACGCGCCAGAGTGAGCCTATTACGTGCCTTAATTGCAGAGCCACAAGCCTTGCTAATGGATGAACCGTTCTCAAAGCTAGATAGCACATTGCGCCAGCAGTTCCGCCAGTTTGTTTATGATCGAATCACCCAACGCAAGATCCCCACTTTGCTGGTCACCCATGATGCCGAG
>Ga0193958_1000737_pt1 | contig 11386 bp, 6 predicted proteins | sample FB_1_MG_FD_140320 | JGI IMG/M metagenome (GOLD analysis project Ga0193958, IMG submission 140320) | Microbial mat bacterial communities from the Broadkill River, Lewes, Delaware, United States - FB_1_MG | ecosystem: Environmental > Aquatic > Freshwater > River > Microbial mats | place: USA...
GAAGTTTATAACTATTTTGTAGATGAATATAAACAAGGTCGTACACCAAATCCATGTGTAAAATGTAACAGAAGTATCAAATTTGGTGGAATGTTTGATTTCGCTAAAAGTTTAGGTATTGATTATCTTGCAACTGGACATTATGCTAAAACTGATGGTGAATTTATCTATGAAGCGGATGATAAAACAAAAGATCAAAGTTATTTCTTGGCACAAGTTAAAAAAGATGTATTAAAACATCTGATTTTTCCTATGTCTATATATAAAAAAGAAGATATTATCAAACAAGCGGCCCAAATTCCTGCTATTAAAAAGATATCTGAAAATAAAGAATCTCAAGAGATTTGTTTTGTTGAAACTGTGTATACTGATGTATTAAAAAAACATAATAAAATTGACCAAGATGGTAAAGTTTTAGATGTAAATGGTAATGAAGTTGGAAAACATAAAGGTTATATGCACTATACAATAGGTAAAAGAAAAGGTTTTACAGTTGATGGTGCACATGACCCACACTATGTAAAATCTTTAAATCCAAAAGACAATACAATAGTAGTTGGTAAAAAAGAAGACTTAGCTATTTCTAGTGTGAAACTAAATGATCTTAATCTTTATGTAGATGGTGATTCTTTTGAGTGTACTATTAAATTACGATATAGAACAACTAAAATACCTTGTGTTGTAACAATTGAAAATAATATTGCAAATATAGAACTAAAAGAACCAGTATATGGAGTAGCATCTGGTCAAGTTGCTGTTTTTTATGACGATGAAAAAGTTTTAGGTAGTGGTTGGATTACTAATACTACAGAATAATATAAAAGGATTTTTCCTTTTATATTTTTTATAGCTATTCATTTATAATCGTATGATATATTTGTCCAAGAGAAATACCACTATCATTCGTTGTTGTTAATTGTTGATAATAATACTTAATTTCCTTTTTTTCTAACGCTTCAATAACTTTAGTCAGTAAAGTTTTATTTTGAAAAACTCCACCAGATAAAATCACCTCTTTTTTTTCTAGTACAGCTATATCTACGATTATACTTACTAAAGTATTGATAAATTTTGTCACTATATCTTTGGCAAAAAAATCATACTCTATTTCTATATCTCCATCTTTTATACTATATTCAAATTTTATATCAGAAGTCACATACTCTTTTTCACATAACAAACCAGCTTCACCCTCAAACTGTTGTATTTGTAAAAGTCCAGCTAAACTTGCAACTCCATCAAATATTCTTCCAACAGAACTACTCAATGGTGCATTTAAATTTTTAGTATAACTATTATGCAACATCACGATTTCATGTTTTTGAAAAGCTTTCACAGTCTCAATCTCTAAAGATAATACCTCATCAAGAGTATATCTATTAAAAAGCATTGATAAAGCAACTCTACGAGGTTCTTTTATAGCTTTTGCACCGCCTAAAAGTTTGATAGCTTTGAAATGATATTTTCTATTATCCCCTACAAAAACTTCTCCACCCCATAAAGTTCCATCATCTCCATAACCTGTACCATCAAAACTAAAACCTATATATGCTTTCTTTTCCAAATTAAATTCTGCTTTTGTTGCATAGATATGTGCTAAGTGGTGTTGTACCTCTATTAGCTTTATATTTTGTTGTTTCGCCCATTTTGTTGTTTCATAACTTGGGTGTTTATCATGAACTATAATATCGGGTTCAAAATCATAAAACTTTTTAAAAGTATCAATCGTTCGTAAAAAATATTCAAAAGAGACTATCGAATCCAGATCACCTATATAAGGACTCACAATAATTGTATCATCAAAAGCTATAGAGATAGTATTTTTTGCATTTGCTCCAACTGCTAAAATTTTATGTGATATTTTATTTGGTAGCTTAATTACTTTAGGGGTATATCCTCGCCCTGCTCTTAATAGTTGTATTTCATTATTAACAATTTGTAATACACTATCATCAACCGCATTTTCTATATCTCTATTAAAATCTACTATATAATCAATAAATAGAAGTTTTTTGATTATATATTCTTTTGTAGTTATGATTGGATCACCACTTAAATTTGCACTAGTTGCAACAATTGGATTATCTAGATATTCAAATAGTAAATGATGTAATGGAGTATATGGTAAAAAACACCCTACTCTATTTATATTTGGGGCTATATGTTTACTTATTATAGTATCTACACTTTGACTCTTATCACATACTACAACTGGTGCCTCTTTTGAACTCAAAACATCTTTTTCTTTTTCATTTAGATTTACTATCTTTTGTACTTGTTCTATATCTTTACACATAATTGCAAAAGGTTTAGAGGGACGATTTTTATACTCTCTTAGCTTTTTTATAACTACATCATTTGATGCATCACATACTACATGAAATCCACCTATCCCTTTTATCGCAACTATTTTGCCATCTTTTATAAACTGTGCTGTTTGGGCATATATCTCTTCTTGTATATCAGTGATGAGTTTCTCTTTTGAACTCAAAGTTAGGTTTGGTCCACAATTATTACAAGAGATTGGTTGAGCATGGTATCTTCTGTTTAGTGGGTCTTTATACTCTTCTTTACAAGAATCACACATCTCAAATTTATCCATAGATGTATTTTTTCTATCATAGGGTACAGTTCTGATAATACTATATCTTGGACCACAATTTGTGCAGTTTGTCCCAAAATAGTTTTTATATTTACCATCACTTTTTATATCCTCTAAACAATCCTCACATACTTTTACATCAGCAGATACTAAAGTTGTTTTTTGAGTATTATTTGTAGTTTCTATGATTTGAAAATCTTTACTATTTTCTATATCAATTTGTTTTTTTGTAAAATTATCTATTTTGGCTAAGGGTGGTAATTCTGAGTATACTAACCTTTCAAACTCTTCTATACTAGAGATACTCCCTTGTATCTCAATACTCACACCAGTAGAGTCATTAAATACAAATCCACTCAAATACAATTGATGAGCTAATTTATAAACAAAAGGACGAAAACCAACACCTTGAACGATGCCAGTTATTTGATAAAGATATCTAAACATATAACCTCAATTTAACTTTAATGTATACTACTAAATTTATGTTTAGTTATATATTTAACTCTCATATAATATAGAACTTATTCGAAGATGTTATACTGAAAACCGATATTCTAAGAGTGCAATATAAAGGGTCAAAATGAAAAATGAACAAGAATTAATCCAAGCATCGATACAACTTGCCCAACAATGGCAAAACAGAGCAACTAAACTTGTAAGTGATTTTGATAGAGAGTTTTATCTCAAAATGAATACAATGCTCGAACATCCAAAAGATAAAGCACTCTTAATAGAACTTATGGATCAATGTTTTAGATCACAATCAAACGATAGAGTAGCAGATCAAGTTATATTCTTGCTCGAAAAACACAAAATGGCACACTTTTTTACTGCAAAAGACAAGTCACTTTTATGGTTATTTAAAAACTTTGCCAAAATTCTTCCTGATTTATCAGTTCCTTTGTTTGTAAGACAAATAAGAGAAGATACAAAAACTGTGGTTATCAAAGGGGAAGAGAAACCCTTTAATCAACACTTAATCATGAGAAAAAACGAAGGTACACGAGTTAATCTTAATCTTATAGGTGAAGTAGTTCTAGGTGAAAAAGAAGCCTCTGAGCGAATGAAGAAATACCTCAATGCTTTAACAAATCCAAATATAGACTATCTCTCTATTAAAATCTCAACTATCTATTCTCAGATATCTGCATTAGATTTTAATCATACTGTAGATATCTTAGTTGAAAAACTCACTACTATTTATAAACAAGCACAAAAATACCCTTATATCTCTCCAAATGAAATAAAATCAAATAAATTTATCAATCTTGATATGGAAGAGTATAGAGATTTAGCCATCACTGTTGAAGTATTTAAAAAAACACTCGAAAAGCCAGAATTTAAAAATTTTTATGCAGGAATTGTACTACAAGCGTATTTACCAGATTCATTTCAAGTTCAAAAAGATTTATGTGATTGGGCAAAAAAGAGAGTAAAAAACGGTGGTTCACCTATAAAATTTCGTCTTGTAAAAGGTGCAAATATGGAGATGGAAGAAACAGAATCTAGTCAAAAACATTGGGAGATGGTAACGTATACAGATAAAACTGACACTGACTCCAACTACAAAAGAATGGTAAATTATGCACTAGACCCACTAAACACACCATACATGCACATAGGAACAGCTTCTCATAACTTATTTGAACTTGCCTACGCAACACAATTAGCGCAAGATAATAATGTAAGCAAATACCATACATTAGAGATGTTAGAAGGGATGAGTGAAGCAGCTAGATTGGCAATTAATGAGATATCACAAAGAGTTATTTTATATGCACCAACAGCTTCAAAAGAGCAATTTACTAATGCTATTGCATACCTTGTACGAAGACTTGATGAAAATACTGGACCAAACAATTTTATTCGATATTCATTTGGATTAACTGTAGATTCACCTGATTGGAATATGCAAAAAGAATTGTTTATTAAATCATTTCAATCACTTAAAAGTTCATTTGTAGGGACAAAAAGAACACAAGATAGATTAAATGAAAAATGGGATAATTTCTCTAATTCTTCTTATGATACGAAAAACTATCATGGGGAAGCAGATACTGATTTTATACTCCCAAATAATCATATCTGGGCTAGAAATATTATCAAAAAATGGAAATTTTCAGCCAATACAGAACATAAAATCACACCTATTGTAATTGGAGGTGTTGATTTAATAGAAAATAGAAAAATTGTAGATGCTATTGATAAATCACAGCTTCAAGATGGTGTATTAGCAGGAAGATTTGCAAATGCTACAGCTGAAGATTTAAAAAAGGCAGTTAAGATAGCTAAAGAAGATATAGATGGATGGAGAGATTTAACTCATAAACAACGACATCTTTTATTAAAACAAGCTGCTATAAAAGTTCGTGAAAGAAGAGATGATTTAATTGGAATTGCAGCTGCTGAAGTTGGTAAAGTATTTATAGAAACTGATGTAGAGGTATCTGAATCAGTTGACTTTTTAGAGTTTTATCCATATTCAGCAAATTATTTTGATAAGTATACAAACTTAGAATTTAAAGGAAAAGGAGTGGGTGTCGTTGTACCTCCATGGAACTTTCCTGTGGCTATTGCTTTAGGTGGAATTGCTGCTGTTTTATCTGCTGGAAATACTGTCATCATCAAACCAGCTTCAGTTGCAGCATTAACTGCATATGAACTGTGTAAATGTTTTTGGGATGCAGGAATATCAAAAAATGTACTACAATTTACTCCTTGTTCTGGTGAGTTGGCAGGTGAGCATCTCATCACAAACAAAGATATTGATTTTGTCATTTTAACAGGTGGAGAAGAGACTGCTATTTCTATGTTAAATTCACGTCCTAATCTATTTCTAACAGCAGAAACTGGTGGAAAAGATGCAACTATAGTAACCACTATGGCTGATCGTGAACAAGCGATTAAAAATATTTGTCAAAGTGCGTTTAGTAACTCAGGTCAAAAATGTTCTGCTACTTCATTATTAGTTTTAGAAGAGGAAGTGTATAACGATATCAATTTTAAAAATGCTTTAGTTGATGCAGCAACTTCAATAAATGTTGGTTCTGTTTGGAACTTTAAAAATAAAATTGGAACACTAGCAAATAAAGTTTCAGGAAATCTACAAAAAGCAATAAATGAACTAGAAGGAAATGAAGAGTGGGCATTGGCTCCTTCTTACTCTGACAATAATGAATATATGTTAAAACCTGCTATTAAATGGGGAGTAAACGAGAAAAATTTCATCCATTTAAATGAACTTTTTGGACCAATTCTCGCTGTAATAAAAGCAAAAAATCTCGAACACGCTATAAAAATAGTAAATGATACTGGATATGGATTAACTTCGGGTATTGAATCTCTTGATGAAAGAGAGGTATCCTACTGGAAAGAGAATCTCAAAGCTGGAAACCTTTATGTAAATAGAAGCACAACTGGTGCTATCGTACTACGACAACCATTTGGTGGTATGGGTAAATCTGCAATTGGAGCGGGTAGAAAAGTGGGTATTCATAACTATATCACTCAGTTTGTTAACTTTACAGAAACTGCAACGCCTACACTTACTAAAAAATACTCTACACCTTTAACACAGTTTATTGACTCTTGTAAAACACGTGAAAAAAATGGTGTAGAGTTTGAAAAGTTGAGTATCGCTTTACAATCATATTATGAAAACTATGAAAATGAATTTTCTCAAGTAAAAGATTATGCAAATGTGCGTGGTGAAGATAATCACTTTAGATATTTACCTTTAAAAAATGTACTTATTAGAGTAAGTTCTGATGATTCATTATTTGACACTGTTTCTCGAATATTAGCAGCCAAAGTAGCTGGGGTTCATTTTAAAGTATCGATTGATAATAATGATGCAATAAAAACATTTTTAAAAAACTCTGAAGAGTTGTTTTCTTCTCGAGATAAATTTGTTTCTCAAACAGATGAAGAGATGAGTAAAATACTTTATAAGTATGACAGAATTTTATATTCTGATATATCAAAAGTACCTGATATAGTATTTAAATCAGCAGCTCATTCTTTGACATTTATAGTACGTCAAAAACCGATGATGGAAGGACGTCTTGAACTTCTAAACTATTTCATAGAGCAATCTATCTCTCACTCATACCATAGATATGGAAATATAGGAGCAAGAGCTATTAAATAAGAAGAGATTACACTCTCTTTTTATTAATCATCAAACGCAATATCTTTTGAGAAGAATGGCTTTGATAGTTGAAATTTACTTAAAATTCTACTATAAATAATACTATTTTCAAACATATCACCCATCATCACAAAGTTATCAATTTTAAATTTTGATTTTAATTGATTTAGTGTAGTTATAACCATATCTCCATATGCTTCAAATATAGAATATGCTAAATAGTGAGTATCTACATCTGCTAATTTAAAACTAATCACAGAACCAATAAGTGAGCTATAATCAAATCCAGCATCTTTAAAGTTCATATCTATTTTTAATCCACCATTTCCATGAAACTCAAAAGCTTTATCACTTAAACTTTCAAAGTTTTTTACATCTAAATCTAAAAGAACACATAAAGTTCCATATATATCATAATCATTCGATTTTAACTCTTCATATTTTTCTGGGAATTTACTTGCATAATTTTTAATTAGTTTATTTCGTATCGGATCATTTAACATTTGAAGTAATACTTCTTTTAAATTAAATTCTTGAAAAGTGATCACTTTTTTACTAGCTACTTCATTCAATACTAAAAATGATATCCCATTTTTTACACTTAAATTTGCACCAATTGCATTTTTTGGATTTGGAGTTTCTTTTACAATATTTAAAAATCTATTTACTACTCTATCTTCATCTAAATTTTCTAGTTTTTTTGAAAATTTATTATCTCTTATAATTGAAGTATTTTTTTGTACAACTACTACTTTTGATGGATTTAAATCATTAAAAAATATGTAAGAGAGTTCACTGTCTTTTGCATTTATTGCTGCTAATGTACTTTTCATATTGTATGTTGATTTGATGTTGATAAATTTTTTACCAGTAAGCTCTTTTAACTCTTGATCTTTTATAGTTACTTTTATAGTAGGTTTTTCTATAGAAAAAAGAGCTTTATGTTCATCTTTTGTAATAATAAACAATTCACTTATTTTAGATGGATCGACTACTAACAAAGTAGAACCTTCACTAAAATTTGGTGTAAAAGTATTGTTATCAATTGTATTTTCTAAAGGAGTATTATTGTAGTGATTACACTGTAAGTTATCATCTAAATAGTGTTGACTACTTGGATTTTGCAACTCCTCTAAACATCTTCTACATAAAGAGATATCGTAGTTTTCTGATTTTATTTGAGATTTTTTTATCTCTATAGCAACACTATTTGTAGTAATATCTCCTAAAAATAATGAATGTGGTAAATGATTTGTTGTTAACTCACTGAATAGTGCAAGTCCTTTGTCATCTTTTTCATCAATAGTTAATACTATCTCATTATTCTTTTGCTCTACACTTGCATGCAAAGATGACTCATCTATCATGTTTTGCAAAAAACCTGCAAAATATTGATTTTCACTGAAATACTGTATTTTTTGTACTATTGCCATATTATTGTTTATCTCCAACTCTGTCTGCCTTTGGATTTGCATAACTATCTATGATTTTATCCAATGTTACTTCTGTTTCATTTTTTGTATATTTTATTCCCGCTTTATCTAACTCTGCTAATCCAGCATCTACTAAAGCAAAAAAATTATCTCTCATTTTTTGAGTCAATCCAACTACTACAGTTTCAATATCTTCAGGTACTATTCCTACAATATTTACTTCTGCCATTGTTTCAAGTAAAGAACAAATCTCTAACATCTCAATGATCTCCACTTCGTGTGCAGTTTGTTTATAACTTCCTAGACCTAGTAACTCTTCAGAAGGTAAGTTGTAAATAGACCCTACCTCATCATCCATAGTGATAGTATCTAAAATAATAACTTTATCATACTCTTGATAATACACCATAAGTTGAAATCCTAAAACTCCACCATCTACCATTGTTACATCATCATCCTCTGAAAATGTATAATTTTCTTCTATATATTTAGCGGCATAAACACCAACACCTTCATCTTGGTATATTACAGTTCCCGCTCCAACTATTGCAGTTCTCAAAATAATTCCTTTAAATAATTTAAATGAATTAACTTTTATGTTAACTCATTCAAAATATCTATTTACAATTACTAAAAAAAGAGGTTAATCCTCTTTTTTTACATATTTAGAACCACCAACAACTATAGAGATATCAGCTTCTTTCCAGAAAATTGTTCTCCATACTTGGTAATAAATATGAAACATAACCCATGCAATTATATAATACATAGATTCATGATGTGCATATCTCACATCGACATTTGTTCCACCAGTTACATATAAAGTCCAGTCAGTCATAAGATGTAACATAGTAGGCCACCATTCACCAATAGAGCTCATTCCTGATGCTAAACCGTGTACATATAACTGTAATCCTGTTAATAACATCCATGCTAATAATAGATGGAAAATTGTAAAAAATACAATATTAAAACTATCAGAATGTGAACTATCGAATTTTTTTCTTCTATTAAATGTAATTAGATTTAATAAAACTTCAAAAAACTCTTTTAAATTTGCAGCATTTGGAATAAGTTTCTTGTATGGCTTTTCAAATCTAGAGAAAAAATATAAATACCCAACAACCACACTACTTACATCAAAAATAATAGCAGCAATAAAATGCACCCATCTATTCCAAGCCATTACATACTTATCAACAGCTGGATCTGCTATAAAACTTTGGTAATAAGGGTGACCGATATAAAGACCAGTTACCACAGCAGCTACCATACAAATAGCAACCACCCAGTGGTTGATTCGCATAGCTCCTGTCATCCTTTCAATTTTTTTATAACTCATAGCTTACTCCTTAAACAGCACAGCTAGTATTAACTTTAAAACTACTCAGTTCTCTACCTTTTGTATCAACGATATGTACAGCACAAGCGATACATGGATCAAATGAATGAACAGTTCTTAATATCTCTAAAGGTTGTTCAGGATCAGCTACTTTTGTACCTACTAAAGATGATTCATAAGCACCTAATCTGCCTTTATAATCTCTAGGTGCTGCATTCCATGTTGAAGGAACAACAGCTTGATAGTTTTCTATTTTTCCATCTTTGATTACAACCCAGTGACCTAATCCACCTCTTGGAGCTTCAGCCATTCCGAAACCTTTTGCATCTTTTGAAACTGTATCAAAATCAAACTCAGTCCATGTACTTAAATCGCCATTTGCAACATTTGCTGCTAATTCATCAACCCATTCCATCATAACATCACCCATAAGTTCTGTCTCAATAGCTCGAGCTGCTGTTCTTCCTACTGTTGAGAAAATAACACTTGCTGGTGCTGCTTTTCCTAGACCTAAAGTTTTTCCTAGTTTTCCTAAGAATTTTGTAGCATACTTCGTGATTCTTTCATCTCCTCCAGCTATTCCTACAGCGATTCTAGCAAGTGGTCCTACTTCCATTCGTGTATCATCATATAGTGGTGATTTAATCCATGAGTACTTCTCTTCAGTTTTTAAGTATGAATATCCATCAGCTTTTTTCTCTAATCCTGTATATTTAGGAATAGTTTCCCCTACATACGGATGTAAACCTTTATCATCTTTCCCTTCATACCAAGCATGAGAAACATCTTCAGTGATTTTTGTTTGGTCTAGTGGATATAACTTACTTAAATCTCCATTTAAAACAACACCTTTAGGAAATAGTAACTCTGAGTTGTAAAAACCATTATCATTTAATCTAAAATCTCCATAAGACATATAGTTCTTAAGTCCAGCTCCAGTTCCATCTAATGCTTCATCCGCATACACTGTACCAGCCATAAGTACATCTACTAAATAAGCATTTTTAACAAAGTTATTTGCTTTATTTAAAAGTGATTTAAATTGTGCAATTCTTGCAGGATTTTTAATATCTTGAACACAAGTAACACCACCAACTACAAGAGATTGTGGATGTGGCATTTTACCACCAAAGATGGCCATCATTTTTGACATATCTCTTTGCATATCAAGAGCTTGTAAATAGTGTGCAACTGCTATTAAGTTTTGTTCAGGTGATAATTTGTAGTGTTTATTCCCCCAGTATGCATTAGAGAAAATTCCTAGTCTTCCTTGTTTTACGAACTTTCCAACTCTTTCTTGAATAGTTCTCAAATCACCCTCACCTGCACCATGAGGAGTATCTGTCCATTTAAGTGCTTCAGCAGCAGCTAGTTTTGGATCAGCTTTTAAAGCACTAGTAATATCTACCCAGTCTAAAGCATGCAGATGATAAAAATGTACAACATGATCATGAAGATATAAAGCACCTTGAATTAAGTTTCTTACTAATCTAGCATTTTTAGGAATATCTACATTAAAAGCGTGTTCAACAGCTTCTATACTTCTTTGATAATGAGTACCTGTACAAACTCCACAAATTCTCATAGCTAACAATCCAGCATCTCTTGGATCTCTACCTTTTAAAATAGTTTCAATCCCTCTAAACATTGTAGAACTTGCAAACGCATCAGTGATTACATTATTTTCATCAATCACTGCTTCTATTCTTAAGTGTCCCTCAATTCTTGTGATTGGATCTACTATAATATGTTTCTTACTCATTTTCTTCCCCTTTTTTACCTGCAATTACACTTCCTACTGCATGAATTCCTATTCCTATACCAGCTGCTGTTATTAATCCTATACCAAACTCATC
>Ga0193958_1000738_pt1 | contig 11371 bp, 17 predicted proteins | sample FB_1_MG_FD_140320 | JGI IMG/M metagenome (GOLD analysis project Ga0193958, IMG submission 140320) | Microbial mat bacterial communities from the Broadkill River, Lewes, Delaware, United States - FB_1_MG | ecosystem: Environmental > Aquatic > Freshwater > River > Microbial mats | place: USA...
ATAATCTTATAATGGAGTTGAGACGCGAGGGTATAGAGCAAGGGCTAGATGTTAGGACACCGTCAGAAATACAAGAAATGACTTCTAAGTATGGAAAAGAATTTGAATAGAGGAGTGTAGAAGATGAAACAAGAACTAATAAAAGCTTATGCAGAATATAACACAGCATTGTTACAAGAGCAACACGCTGATCCTGATTTTACAGATGTAGCAATTGCTAGGACTAATTATTGCAAGAATAAAATTGATGCGATTCTAAGGAGGTTAAAACATGAGTAATAAAAATGATATGGATTTATTTTTTGACCCGCCAAACAAATCAAAATACGACGAAAAATATGCACTTGATAGGATAAAAAAAGAGAACATGCCAAATGACGAGAGAATTCCAAGAAAGCATAAAGTAGAGCAACAACTAGCGGACAACGATAAGGCACTTGATGCGGTTGCGAAAATGGTTTGGTTGCTAGAAAAAGGATTAATTGACGAAAAGACTATAGACGTGTTAAATGATCAATATACACGTCATACAGGCGAGACGAAACTAGCAGAAGATATAAACTCGGATATAGACTTATATGATTGGAAGGTGTAAAGATGAAAATTGATTTAACTATTAATACGTTAGAAATCGCCACCCTAGAAAAAGCTTTAGAACAATATATAAACAACGAAATTGAAAAAGATGAGTCAGATGAAGTTGAAATATTGACAGCTGAAACAATATTAAATGACATTAGAGTCAGCGTAGAAATCGGACTAGAACAAACTAGCGATACTATAGAACAATAGGAGTGATAACAATGGAAATTATGGAAGTAGTAGCAATGATATTAGATACGAACGAAGAAGAAGTGACTATAGATGAAGCGGAAGAAATATTAGAAGTAGCAGGAGGGTTGTTGCTAAAGGCTAAAACGGTTGAAGAACTTGATGAAATGATGTGGGATAATTATTTAAAGATTGTTGAAGATAACAATTTAAAAATTGCAATTAGGGTGGCTGAGGAAGATGGCGAGTTTGAGGTGGGGCATGAATAAGCGACAACTTATGAAGCAAGACAGAAAGATTATACAAGCTAGATATGGTATGCTGAAACAGATGATGAAGGTTAGAGAAGAATTGCTTGAACTTGTTGACGAGGTTGATAAAGAAATAGAAACTGGTTGTGTCAGCAAGTTTAGGAAGTCCTTGTTTGATGAAAGATGTGATGTTGAAGTATGTTTGAACCATCTCGACGATATATATAAATTCAGACGGTCTGATATACTAGAAAGGATGTTATATAAGACAAAACGTCAATTAAAACGTATTAAGGAGGAAAAACATGATAATAGCAATAGATCCAGGTAATATAGAGAGTGCATATGTGGTTTTAAACAACAAAACTCTACGACCTTTAGAAATAGGTAAGATTAAGAACGAGGAATTGTTAGACCATTTGAGAATGGATAGGTTCATTACTCCTGATGGTAGTAAAGATTATTTTGTTATAGAAATGGTAGCTAGTTATGGTATGGCAGTAGGGCAAACAGTATTTGACACTTGTGTTTGGATAGGTAGGTTTTGGGAAGCGTTTGACAGCGGTGGTAAAGATGTAGAATTAATGAAACGTAAAAACGTTAAAATGAATTTGTGTTTAAACAATACAGCTAAAGATAGCAACATCATACAAGCACTGATTGATAGGTTCGCACCAAATACCTCAAATAGAGGCAAAGGTAGAAAAACCGAACAGGGTTGGTTCTACGGATTTAAAGCTGATATATGGCAAGCTTATGCGTTAGGTGTCACTTATCATGATTTATATATTGACACAGTACGCAAATAATGATATAATATATTTACAGAAACGCAACTTCTGAACGAGAGGAAACTCTCGTATGCTATAAGGGTATAGATTGGTTCAACTCCAGTCGATAGCATTAACGCAATAGGACGCGATAGTTCCTTATAATTAAGGTTATAAGACGTGCCTGTCATAATTCTATTACGTTTCAACTGTTTAGCGTAGGTTCGTGGTTGTCTCTACGCATTTGAGGTTAATGATTAAAAAAAATAGATAAAAAACCTTCCCCCTTCTTAGAAATAAGAAAAAAGACTCAAAAGAGTCTTATTTTTTTAGTCAAGTAATCCTAATCTGTCGAAGAATACCATTAGCTGTTCTTCTGTTATATTGTTTTTAGCACCTATACCGTCATTTACATCTTTGTCGATTGCTTTTTGCCAAGATTCCTTAGCCCATTCAGAAACTTCTTCTTTAGGTTGAGTTTGTTCATTATACATTTCTGTTATCTCATCTATAAATTGATCCCAATAAGGTAATATCAATCGCGGACAATCTTTTTCTGAGTAAAAATACTTATGCGGTTTTATATCGTTTGGTGTTAACCCATATTTTATTAATTTGCTGACGATAAAATGTTTGGCTGCTTTTTCATTTTTAACATAGTTTCCGCTTTCGCATATTTCTATAGATAAATAATTTACATTACCTTCTCCATTAGAACCATCTGTTGCATGCCATGTTACTTCATCGTCTGGTATACATTGTATAATATTATATGCGTCTATAACATAGTTATAACTTGCTGTTGCTAGGTTATCAGTATTAGTGAGCCATGAACGTTCGTTTAAGGCTGTTGATGTTGGGTTGGCAGTATTGTGTATGCAAATACCTTTCACAATACGTTTAGTGGCCGGTCTGCGGTTGTAAGGTGTTGATTTAGGTATGTTATCTTCTGCGTAATTAATTATTTGTGACATATTATCACTTCCTTTGTATTTATCCATCTCATATAATTTAGGGAGAACGAACATGCCTTCTCCGTATTTGTCATCTCTACCCTCTACACCTAAATCCATCATATTATCTTCTAATATCTCATTGAATTTAGATTTTGGTATTTCGTGTTCTTTCATGTACCCTATTAGACACACGTCAACTCCTGCTTCAAACGGCGTTGCTGATGATGTTCCTGTGAATTTCGTTCCGTCTGCTGTATACGTATTAGTGAAAGCTACTCTTGAAAGTATTTTACCTGTGTTGCTGTAACTTAGCTTGTAAATGCCACCACTTCTTCTAGGTGCTACAGCTCCTACTTGTGTAAAGTTATTAAAGTTTCTAACATCCGTATATTTGTTGTCAGATTTGTCAATACGTTCTTCGCCTTGATTACCTATAGCATTTAAAATTATGATTCCGGCATCATGTGCTTTTTGTATAGCTTCCTTCTTTTCTTCGTCTAAAGTAAAATGCAATGCGTTAAATATCAAATCAACACCATTGTCTATGGCTTGTTGTATGCCCTCTGAAAAGCATTTATCTCCATTCTTACTATATTCTATCTCCGGTTCAAATATTTCAGCTTCTGGAGCTATCTCAGTGAACACATCAAGTGTTAATTTGCCATGTCCTTTGGTTAGGTTCTCGAAAGACATAACTTTTATCCCTTTACCCTTGTATCCAGCTTTATGCCATTCGGTTAAGTTTACGATGTCAAATTCCTGTTGGTTTTCTTTTCTCATCCTGCACCTCCAACTCTTTAATATATTTATTTACATCTTTTATGTCGTTTTCTCGTATGCGTTGGAATAATTTGTCCCCGTCTGCATATTGCTTTGGAGTAGTTTCGTATATTGCTCTAAGAAACTTTAATCCTCTTAAACACAATTCTTTCTTGCGTTTCATTATTCCACCTTCTTTGAAGTTTTTGTGAAGTAGAACCCATAGATTAACATAGCTATTGCTACAAAATCTTTAATATCCATTTGTCCTACAATAGTCATGTAACAAAGCGTTACTGTAATACATATTGTGACAAAGCTTTTTAGGTCCCACATAGATTTTAATTTATCTAACATTTTAATCACTCTCCTTTTATATATTATACCACAAAAAAAGGCTAAAATCAATTAGCCTTTTTTTTAAAGTTTTTTCATTAATAGTTGTGTCTGCACTTCCATGTGTGTTGAAATCTTATCGATAAGTTTCGTGTGTTCTACTTGTGTCAATTTTATTTCTTTAACTTCGTGACGTAATTCGTTATTGTTTTCACTCATCACCTCTACCCCAGTGCATAAATTAGTTATCATTTTATTTTGTTCTTCTATTTTTTGCTTCAAGGGGCTAGATATTTTGTTAATATGAAAGTACTTGTTTAATATGTAAATTGCACCTATTACAGTAACAGCTATACTAATGCAAATTAATGCTATCAATACTAAGTCTGCTGTCCCGTTTTTAACTACTTCGTTTGCTGTGTCTAATACTTTTTCTTCCATATCGTCTTATCCTTTCACAAATTTCCCTTTGTTATTTCTTCTTGGCATTTTTCTAGGCTTTGTTGGTTTTTTAGCTCTCGGTATTTTAGGACCTTTTCTAGGCTTTGTTGGTTTTTGCATCTTTGCCATTATTCATCAACTCCATTTGTTAATGTATTTGTGTTAGTGTTATTTATATCTCCATAACTATACGGTGTTTCAAAATATACCTTTGTCATAGTTCGTATTGTTCCAAATGCGTATATTGCTGTTATCATCCAGCATACAGCAATTGCACTCGTTACCCAAAGTATCGCTACTTTATCTTTATTGTGCATTTTATCACGTTTTTCTATAGCGTCAACGTGTTCTTCAAAACTTATAACTTTCTCGCTCATGTTCTCACCTCGTTTTTATTTAATTGTACCATTTTAGAACTATTTTGTCAATAATGGTAATATAGAACGTTCTGCTTTCTTCTTGGCTGCTGTATTTTGTTTAGTAAGTTTAGTTTTTAAAGCTTCAGCTTGTCTTTGCGACATGTTTTCTATGTCATCTCTAGTTCTTTCTAATTGTGGCAACAAAGATTTGTTTATAGCTTCTGTATAAATCTCTAAGTACTTATCTCTTACCTTCTTTGATAACCCTATCTTTTTATCTCTAACTTTGATAGTTTGTGGTGCTTGGTTTAAAGGTATAAATCCTGTAGTTTGAGGAGTGAAGAATTTTGACAATTCTTTTAGTTTATCACCTTCGGGTAATATACTAAACTTATCTTCTTTTCCTTTCTGGAAACGTTTAGCTTCAGGGGTTGCAAATTCTCCAAGTAATGGTGCTTTTATTATGTTTTCTAGTGTTGGTTCTACTGGAAAAAGCTGTTTTCCTTTTTTGTCTCTTCTCTCGCCTTCAAGCAAGGCTTTGGTACCTTTTATTGTACGCTTCACTTGTTTACCACCAAATGCTGGAAGTATCGAAAAAATAGGGTCTGTTAGAGCTTGCGTTGCTGGTATTCCTACTCCGAATCTAGTTGGGTCACTTCTTCCGAACAATTGTTTTCTAGTTGGCAATTTTAATCCTGCTATGTCTGTACCAAACTCAGGGTATACCGAAGCAACAAATTGTCCAAACGGTACATTTGATAGTACTTCACCACCGACACGTCCACCTCTTTCGAGCAAAGATATGTCTTCTTCTGTTGTTGCATCTATTAATGCGTCTATTGGGTCAAATACTACTGCACTTTTTCCAGTAGCTTCAAATCCTCTATTTAGTAAAAAGTTTAGCATAAACATTATAACCAATCCAGCAAAATCCCTTTCATCAACAAAATCCTTCATAACCTTCCAAGAGTTGGCAACCTCTACTGTAAATGGTGCGAATAGTTTCGTTACCTGCGTCTTTTGGCTAAGCGGTAATTCTCCAACTCCACGACCTGCTACGATTTTTCTTGTTTGTATATCTGCGAATCTAGTAGGATCTTCTATGCCTTCTCTTAAAGCCTTTTCTCTAAAAGCATTCCACATATATTTAGTTGATGCTTCGTCGAGTGCTGTTATCATCCATACGCCCGCTTTTTTTGGTTGATCTAATAATTTAGTGTCAAACTTATCGAGAGCATTTTCTGAATACCTTTCACTTATAAATGCACTGTCGTCATATATATTATTGTCTTTATTAAAGATATTTGCTACTGTATCACGCAAACCTTTACCTAAGTCTACTGGGTTTTTTATCTTTGCTATACCCATAGGCAAGTTAGATATCTGTGATAACGAAGAACTTACGTTGAATAAAACAGCGTTAGCTTTTGCTCTATTATTTAAAAAGTTTATCCCTTTAAATGCTTTTCTTCCCATTTGTTTGTCTTGTATAAATCTATCAGCGGGATTCGTTTTCCCTGCCAAGTCATTTGCAAAGTCATTCAAGTAATCTATTACATTGTTTGCATTAACTGTTTCTACGGTTGCGTTTTGTAATAATTTAGTTAAATTTCTTATTTTGGCAATTTGTGGGTCTATGTTTTTGGCATACGCAAAAGCTTCAATATAATCTAAAAATCCACCTACTGCATCAGATTTGAAATCTCCACCTTTTCTTTGTTGTGCTATTCCTAAAAATCTAGTCTTAGGTTTTGTGAATGGTGTTAATCCAACTAATTTAGGGTCTATGTCTCCTCTTGCACTAAACAAGTTTTTCAGACCTGCAAACCCTTCGGTCATTTCTTGAAAATGCCTATAATAATCTTTTCTTTTAGGTATTTGTTTATTTCTCCATAGACCTTCATCAGCTAATTGGTCAGTCTTAGTGTCTATCCTGTCTTTTAACAACTCTATAGAATTCCTTAGATTTTCAACTACCTGAGTATCTTTTCTTTTTTTACCAGCAAGCAAAGCTTCTTTTTCCTTAAGTTTTGTTTTAGCTTGAGCTATCTGTTCTTGAATCTTTTGCTTTTGTGCTTTTACATCCCCGTAAATAGTTGCTCTACTAGCATTTAATTGGTCAATAAAGTTGTCATATTTAGTCCTGAACCATTTATCTGCTTCAATTATATTGTTGGCTTGCTCTGGAAATTTAGTTTTCAATTCTTGAACAGTTAATCTACCTTCACCCAAATCTTGAATTGCTGCACTTTCTTTACTTCCTTTTTGTATTCCAAAGTTGTCTACTATGTTAGCTCTTAATTCGTTGGCTTCCGTCTGTATATCTTTGACTCTTCCAAATTTAGCTTGGTCAAATTTTTGTGTGAAATCTTGTGCGACTTCTGGATTAGCTTGGAATATTTGTTCCATATTTCTCTGAAAATCTGTTCCAAATAATTTCTTTGGTGATATTTCAGGTATGTTTTGAGCCACTTGTTTAAAATCTTCAAATTGTTGTTGCGTTTCTGGCGATGGTCTACCTATTAGCTCGCCTTTTTCATTGGTTTTTATTTCTTTAATAATATCTCTACTAGTTAAGTTCTCCAATCGTTGTGGTTGAGTTGCAACCTCCTCAGGAGCCTGTATAAGCCTTTTTGATTGTTCTGCTTGTATTTGTGCCTCTGTTGGTGGTAAAACGGGTTGTACGACTTCTGGTGCAACCTCAGGGGTAACTCTTTGTTGTATTTGTTCAACGTCTACTTGTGGTTGTAAAAAGTCTTTAAATGTTTTACCTGTTGCTTGTTCTACATCTTTAATCATAGCTTGTGTTTCTTGTGGCGTTGGTGTTTGGCCTGCGTCAACCTTAGCTTGATATGTTTTAGCTGATTGTATACCAGAACCAATACCAACAGTTAATATCGCACCTATACCTGCTATTGTAGATTGTTTTAGAGTTTCCATCACATCGAATTCTGTGTCTGGATCTACTAAAGCCTTGTCAAATAAGAATTCTGCAATTTGTGACGCTGTTTCTTCTGCAAATTCTCCCCCACCTGCTTCTGTTGCTATCCTAGCAATTTCTGGCAGTTTAGCTGTAGCCTTACTTGCTCCTAATAGCTTAGGTATTGCCTTAGTAGCTTGACCAAATATAGCGCTTTCCCATAGACCTTCTAATGATCCAAGCGTCAACGCTCTACCAGTTCCAAGTTTTTCGTCTATTCCTCGTTGTTCAGCTTCTTCTAATTGTCCACCGATTGCTGATGGTATAAACCCTCCTGCTGCTCCAAGTCCTGTACTAGTTCCTATACCGCTCGTAATAGCAACTTGACCTGGTACTTTTGCTATTCCTGCAAGTATTTGTTCTGTTGGTGTTGTTAAAGTTTCAGCTTGGACTCTTCTTAATGGTTCAGTTATCTTTTGCGCTCCTGCTCTGGTAGCTCCTGCTAATTCTTCCCCAAATCCTAACACTTCTTGACCTACACCTCTTAACTCTCTTTGACCTACAGGTTCTCTTAACGTTAAAGGCTTAGCTTCCTCACCTTTCATTCTTAAACCTTTTAATTGTATAGGTGCTACAGGCTCTGACACAAGTCTTTCAGCTCCTGCAAAACCTTTTTCCGCAAACTTACTTATACTTTCAAACGGTTGTACTATACCTTCAGCTATTGCTGCTCCAAACCCTTTTGCTTTGCCTAGAGGACTTACTTTAGGTGTTACGTCAGGCAATAATCCAGTTATACCAAGCTTCTTTGCTCTTGATTGAACACTAGAACGTTGCTCGGGGGTAAGAGTAGCTTTATCTATCTTACCTCCTACAACGTCGCTAAACAATCTTACGTCTTTCGGTGCTGTTAGTTGCTTAAATTCTTGCTCATTTACTATTCCTTGACTTCTGAAATCTCCAATAAGTGATTTTCTGTCATTTTCTTCAAGTTCGTCTATTTCAAAAGCTCCTATTTCAAAACCTTTTCTAAGGTCATCTAATCTTGACATATTATCACTCCTTATCGGTTTAATCCTAATCGACTTCTTATATCACTAGCTTCTGTTGCTGTTCCTATAGGTTGTTGCGTCGTAGTACGTGCATCACCTACACCAAACAACGCTCCTAACCCAAATGGTAATGCTCCAGTTCCTAATCCTTGAAGATTTTGCAATCCTTCAGCTGTTATTCGTGGCGCTGGCTGTTGATTGATGCCAAATGTTGCATCTGTTTGCTGTTGTGCAAATTGTCTGATTTCAGCTAACTCTTGCGTTGTTAATGGTATAGGATCTCCTAAAGAGTCAAACTTTTGCTTTGCTTTAATAGCTGAATCGACAAAATTATTAAATATGCTTGTGTATCCTGTCGGTAGTTTTGTTGTAGTTGTTCCTCCACCAGTTGGTGCTCCTAATCTTCTTTCTCTCTGTTGCGCTAAATTTAATTCTTCTTCCATTATTCTTCTTTCTAGTTCTCTATCTTCCAGTTCTCTAGTTGATTGTTCTTGTTGCCTTATTTTGGTTTCTCTAGCAACTCTTAATGCGTTATATTCTTTAGAACCTACTGGGTATTGTTGCATTGCTGCCATCAAGTCTCCCATATTTTGATTAACTAAGTTTTGAAGTTGTGATTCTTGTAACCCAAGTCTTGCAGCTTCTGTTTGTAATCCTCTTAACGCTGATTGCTCAGTTGCTTGTTGACCTGCTAAAGTCTGTTCGCCCCTAAACATTCCTGTCAATTGTGCCTCTTGTAGTTCTTGTTGTCGCTCTTGGTTTCTTAAATTAATTAAATCTTGTATAGATTGTGCTTGTATTCCTGCTTTGGTTGATGCAATATCGCTTTCTGCTGCTCTACCTATATCAGCTCTAGTTCTTGCAATATCGGAAAATTGTTCTGCCTCTTGTTGTCTAAGTCCACCAATATCACGTTGCAATGCTCCTGTTTGTCTTATTCTAGCCTCTGAGCCTGCTCCTGTAAGTCCTTGACCTGCGATACCTTCTCTAAAACGTTGACCTGCTAATTCACTGCCCGCTGTTGTTGCTCGTCTGGCTTCTGTAAATTTAGGTGCAATTTCTGCTTCTTGTCGCTCTAATCCTAGCAAAGCTTCTTGCTCTCTACGTCTTATATCTCCGACAGCTACTTTTTCTTGTGCTTCTCTTAATTTAGCTTGTTCCGAAGCTACGTCGATTTTTGGCTTTTTCTTCTTTCTAGTACTTCCACCTACAAAAACGGGTCCTTTTGTACCTTTTGATGTTTTTGCTTGCGTAAAAGTCTTATCTGCTTCTGTTTGTGCCATGTTATCACCTCTCGTTTAAATTAGTATTTATGTTGTTTATTTTGTACTGCTTAACTTGTTTGTCTAACTTACTATTATTATACATTAATAAACATATAATTACAAGGAGGATAACGCAGATATATCGCTCTGCGTTTTTTATCTCCTTTTGGTTACCTTCTTCACCTATTATATATTTTTTGTCTAGCATATTATCACGCTCCAAAGTGTTCATTTATCAATATTAATATTTCGTCATATTCTTCTTGGGTACACATATTATATCTTTTGAATTTATCAAGTTTGGCAATTAATTGCGCTTGCGTTTTTTTACCTTCTTTTAAGTAATTTATAAATTCGTCTTTCAACATATTAATTACCTCCTTTTAACAAGTCTATTTCGTCTATTAATATTTCTACCATATCAAGTAATTGTAATCTTGTTGTGTCATTATGATTAAGTCCGTTTTCATTTATACAACAATCAAATGTTTCACCCATAGCTTCAAGTTCTGTTCTCAACGCACATTTGTTGTCGATTACTGCTTGCTTTTCCGTTGTTAGTACATCACCGTCACGTTTTAACTTTGCTTCTTCCATGTCAGATACATCTTTTTTTAGCAATTCTAATTGACTTAGTTTATCTTGCTTATCTTGTTCTGTTACTTGTGCTTGCTCATACGCTACATGAGTTGCTTTTTGTTCTTCTGTTGCTTCTTCACCATCTTCAAAGAATATCCAGCTACCATCAGAAGCGTATATATATCGTTTTTGTATGCCATTACATACGTTTATTTTATATTCAAACATTTAATCAGCTCCTTTTATAAATTTTTACTGTTCCAGATGTGAATGTTCCAGATGTAGTTTTTAAAGTAATTGATGTTATATTAGTATTAGTTGTTCCAATATTACCCCATATTCCACTTCTACCAGTAACATTTGATGCATCTATTCTGTTGTCCTCATAAAATGCTATCGCTCTATTATTAGAAGTAGACATATTTATAACAGTATAATTTTGCGCTCCAGATACAATTTCACTCACTCTAGCGTCATTTGAAGAAACATGCTGATCTACGCCATATAAAGTATATCTACTGTAGTAGTTTGTATTGGTAGTATCGCCATTTACTAACATTTCCATTCTCTCAGTACTCACCGAACATTCCATATCATTGATTACAATAATATATTCTCCTCCATCTGCATTTATATCCAAGTCTGATATTGTTACGCTAGAACCTGATAAAGTTGCTTCTGCTACTAGATTGCTCGGTGATGGTATGCTCTGTGGCATTTCAGTTGTAAGCCATGTAGCACCGTCATATATACTCTCGTAGTAGTTATCCTTGATGATGTTTCCACCGTCTTTTACTGTTATATCAGTAGTTGCTGTGCTGTCTACTAGGAGCGTTGGTGTTCCTATTAGTGTCTCGAGATAATCGATTTGTGTACCATTTTTAGTTATACTTGCTATAGTGCCATTAAAAT
>Ga0193958_1000739_pt1 | contig 11368 bp, 5 predicted proteins | sample FB_1_MG_FD_140320 | JGI IMG/M metagenome (GOLD analysis project Ga0193958, IMG submission 140320) | Microbial mat bacterial communities from the Broadkill River, Lewes, Delaware, United States - FB_1_MG | ecosystem: Environmental > Aquatic > Freshwater > River > Microbial mats | place: USA...
AATCATTTTGAAGCAGTTGAGGAGCAAGTAGCTAAAATTGCATCATTTACATATATGTTAAATGCCTCAAGAAATTATACTTTAGATGCTATTGATAATGGTTCACGACCAGGAGTTGTAAATTCAATTATGAAGTATCATGCAACAGAAAAATTTAGAGAGATTATGAATGATTCTATGGATGTATTAGGTGGAAGTGCTATTATGCGAGGACCAAATAATCTTCTTGCACATCCTTATTTTGCTATACCAATTTCAATAACAGTTGAAGGTGCAAATATTCTAACAAGAAATCTTATGCAATTTGGACAAGGTTTAATAAAATCACATCCTTATATAAATAAACAAATAAATGCAATAGAAAATGACGATTTAAAAGCATTTGATGAAGCATTTTTTGCACATACAGCATTAGTGACAAAATCATTTTTTAGAACCGTTGTGTGTTTTTTTACACGAGCTTTATTTATTCGAACTAGTGGAGAGTTTAAAAACTATAAAAGAAAATTATTTTGGGTAAGTGCACAGTATACATTAGTAACAAACGTTGTATTAGCTATTGTTGGACCAGCATTGAAAAAAAGAGAAAATCTATCAGGAAGATTTGGAGATATTTTGTCTTATTGTTATTTAATTACTGCAACTTTAAGAGAATATGATAATAATAAAAATGTTGATAATAAAGTCTTAGTTGATTATTTTTGTAAATACGCATTTCACGAGATACAAATTGCATTTGAAGAGATTGTAAAAAATATAGGGGTATTGAAAATCTTCTTACCACTTCTGCGAATTAATCCAATTGCATTAAAAAGTGATGATGCTTTAAATAATAAAATTGTAAAAAACTTAGGTAATAAAAACTTTTTAGATGATTTATGTGAAAATATTTTTATTAGTTCTGATGAAACAAGTAGATTAACAGTTATTCAAGAAGCATTTTCTTTAAACAAGAAATATGATACTCAGTTTAAAATGATTAAGCAATTATTAAAAACAAAAACACTTAAAAGAGATAGCATGCAAAATGTACTTCAAGAAGCTTTTGAGAAAGAGCTTATTAATGAAAATGAATTAATAGGAATGCAAAATGCACAACGACTTAAAGATGAAGTGGTAAGTGTTGATTCTTTTAATGCAAAAGAGTATATAAAACAAAGATGAAAAAAAACGATTTGTTGATCGATTCGAGTGGATTTGCACTAAGTGTCTTAGAAAAAATATTAGATGCTAAGATAGAGGTTAAAGGGATAGAAAATATCCCAGAAGACTATCCTCGAATTTTTGTTGCGAATCATTTTACTCGTACTGAAGCTATGCTGGTTCCTTTTGCTTTATATAATATTACAAATAAAAAAGTTGGTGTCATTGCAGATGATAAGCTATTTAATACTCCAATTGGCAATTTATTAACAAAACTAGGTGCTTTAAAAACATCAGAACCATTTCGTAATAATATTATTTTAGGCGATCTTTTAACAAGTCAAAAAGATTGGATGGTTTTTCCAGAAGGTAGAATGGTAAAAGCTAAAGATATTACGAAAGAAGATGATCATTATTGTGTAAATATAAATGATACTTGTCAACGCGTACATACTGGTTCAGCTTATTTTGCATTGAATTCACAGCTCTTACGAAAAAACTTTTTTGATAAAAAAATTAAAAACATTGTAAAATTTAAAAGAAAATATTTTTTGCAAAATACTCTTGATATAAATAAAAATGAAACAAAAATCATCCCTATAAACATCTCTTATTCAAAATTACGTAGGGGAAAAAATCTTTTAATGAGTATGGTTGATAAACTATTTTCCAATATGGGTGAAAATTTTAAAGAAGAATTAGAAATAGAGAGTAATATTATTTTGCATTCTACTATGACTATAAACATTTTAGAACCCATAGGGACAAATGATATTTTATTGGAAAAGTATAATGAAGAGTTAGATCATTCAAAAATAATAAATAAATATAGAGAAAATTTAACTCACCATTTTATGACAAATATATATGAAAAACTAACTATCTCTTTTGAACATATTTTTGTGTTAATTCTTTATCTATTTCCAAATGATGTGATAGAAAAAAATCATTTTAAAAGGTTACTATATCTTGTGATTAAAGATATTAAAAAATCAAATTTATTTTTTACTGAAGAGTTGAATGGTTCTTTTTTAGATTTGATTTCTTATGAAAAATTTAAGCTATTTGATGAAGTATTAAATATTGCTATTCAAGATGATATTATAATTATTCATCATGACTCATATATAATAAATAAGGGCAATTTAACCAATAATTATACCCATGATACTATCAGACTGAAAAACATCTTAAAAGTAGTTTTAAACGAAGTTTTACTTATTAAAGGGGTTTTAGATATTTCACAGTGTTATATAGAATTAAAACCTCAAATATTAAATAATTTATTGTGTAGAAAATTAAAAAATGAAGAATTAAATGAATTTGAATACGATTATACAAAGTACTGGCATCATAAAGGTATAAAAGATAAAAAAATTGGTAAACCATATTTATTAGAAGCTAAGAGTGATATCTGTGTAGTAGCTATTCATGGCTTCTCTTCATCTCCAAAGGAGGTCGAAAAATTAGCAATTTATTTAAATGAACATAGTTTAAATGTATACGCTCCTAGATTAAAAGGGCATGGTACAGTACCGGAAGATTTAAAAAATATTACCTATAAAGACTGGTATGACTCTGTTTCACGAGCAATTACTATTGCAACTTTAGAATACAAAAAAATATATCTTTTAGGATTTTCTACAGGAGGGTTACTGGCATTACTAAGTGCAAAGAAAAAAGATAGAGGTTTTGATGGATTAATTTGTATAAATGCTGCATTAAATTTGAATGATATTCGTGTAAAAGCACTTATACCTGCTGTGTCATTTTGGAATGATTTGGTAAATGCATTTGATGCAAATGAATATGCAAAAGAGTACATCAATAATATAGCTGAAAATCCTGATATCAACTATGATAAGCATTATATTGATTCTATTTCACAGTTAAGTGATTTGATGGAAAAGACCAAAAAAAATTTAAAGCATATAAAAACACCTACGTATATTATACAATCAAGTGACGATCCAGTAGTAAATCCTAGTTCAGCATATGAAATCTATGATACTATTGAAAATAATAATAAAAAGATAGAAATAATAGAATCAAAAAGTCATGTTATAATAACTCAAAATAATCCTAATTTATTTGAAAATATAAAAAACTTTATAATAGATAAGTATTAAAAAAGGGGTAAGAATTTCTACTCTTACCCCTTTAATTTTATAATAGACAAGTTTAAAAACTTGCCCATTCATCATCACTTTCTTTAGTTGATGATATTGGTGTTAATTTTTTAGTAGGTACTTCTTTTTTGACTGATTTTGCAGTTTCTTTTTTTGGTTTTTCTTTTTTTTCTATCTTTTCATATTTAGAATCTTTTTTTTGATTTTTAATCTCAATAAATTGTTTAGAACTTGCATCTTCAAGTACATCATTTGCAATACTTTGTGTCTGTGTTGCTACTGCTTTCGTATCGCTAGCTACTTGTGCATTTTGCTGAGTTTGTCTATCTAACTGTGCAATAGCAGTATTGATTTGTTCTATTCCTGCTTGTTGTTCTTTTGATACAGATTCAACTTCAGAAATAAGTTCAATTGTTTTAGTAATATTTTCATTTAACCCTGCATATCCTTCGATCATATTATCCGCAATCTTTTTACCACTATTTGCTTTTTGATTAGCATTTTCTACAAGTGTTTTAATCTCATTTGCAGCATCAGCAGATCTAGATGCAAGATTTCTAACCTCTTGAGCAACAACAGCAAAACCTTTTCCTGCTTCACCTGCAGTTGCAGCTTCAACAGCAGCATTGAGTGAAAGGATATTTGTTTGAAATGCAATCTGATCAATTACTGTAATTGCATCGTTAATTGCAGTTACCTCAGTATTGATCTCATCCATAGCAAGTGTAGTTTGATTTGCTAATTCTTGACCATTTGTTACTGATGTAGTAACTGTCTGAGCATATGAAGCCATTTGAACTACATTTTGAGTATTATTAGAGATACTACTTGTTGATTGATCAAGTGCTGCGGCTATCTCTTCTAAAGATGCTGCTGCTTCATTTGAAGCTTTACTTAATGTATCAACATTTGTTAATAATATATCTGAACTATTTTGTAAAGTTAATCCTGTAGATTTATTATCTGATAACATACCATTAATAGAATTTCTTAAAGCATTGATATCTTTTACTAAAATTTCAAATACTCCACCTTTTTCTATATCATCTATTACTAGTGGTTTTCTGTAATCATAACTTGCGTACTCTTCTAATACAACATTCATGTCGTTAAAGTGTTTTTTTGTTGCTTTAATCATATCATTTACTTCATTTTTAAATTCATTTAATGATTGATTTGATGTATTAGTTTCAATATGTTGTGAATACCAACCATGCTTAACACGACTGATTACTTTTTTTGCATCATCAATTAAAATTTGATCTTCTTTAATCCCATCATCAATTTTTCCTAAGTATTCATTGAAACTATCAACAATATTACCTAGTTCATCATTGGCTTGTTTTTTAATTGTCATATTCGTATTAGTAGTACTTTTAATAAGACTTCTGATACCTTCATTTAAAACATTAATTGGTCTAATAATAAGTTTATTTAAAATAAAAATGATTATTATTGTAATAAGAATAACAATGATAGCACTTATAAGTACAATTGTAGAAACAACTTCACTTATTTTATTTTCTGCATTTTTCTCCATTAGAAGAATTTTATCTTCAATATCATCAACATAAGCACCAGTTACAATCACCCAGTCCCAAGCATTAAATTTAGTAGAATATGAAAACTTAGGTTGTACATCTTCTTTCCCTGGTTTTGCCCAATAATATTTTGATAAACCACCTTCTGGATTTTTAGCGGCATTTATAATATCTCTAAATAAATAAATACCTTTTTTATCTTGAAGATTTATTAAGTTCTTTCCATTTAATGATGGCTTAATTGGATGCATAAGCATTTTACCAGTTGAATCTACAACTGCAAAATATCCACTTTTACCGTATCTCATTTGAGATATTGAGTATAGGGCTTCTTTTTGCATATTTGATGTTACATCTGATACATATTCACCTGTTCCAATAACCCAGTTAAGTGGTTTAAACATCTTTACAAAAGAAATTTTTGGTTGAGGCTTTTCAAAACCTGGTTTTGGCCACACATAGTCAACAAAACCTTCGCCATGAGTAGATGCAACTCTTGCAAATTCACTAAAGATTTTTTTACCACCTTTATCTTTGAAATTAGCAAGATTTCTACCATTTAATTTTGGTTTAATAGGATGATCAATAATTACTGCATTTGTATCATTTATCCAAAAGTAACCATTTTTACCATATCTACTTTCGCTTACAATAGTTTTGATTCTGTGTTCAAGTTCAGTTTTAGACAACTTACCTTTATTTGATTCATATTCTTTTTCAATAATAGAAAAAATAAAACTTGTTTGATCTCTTAGATATTGAGATACTTCTTTTTTGATTTTTTCTGGTTCTGTTCTTTTATAGTAAGATTCTGTTGTTTTCAAAGCCATAGAAACATAGTTTTTCAGTTCTGTTTCTTTGTTTTTATAAGACTCAGCTCTATATTGTTTTATATTTGCATCACTTACAGCTTTTATATTGTAAATTGCTTCAAATCCTATAATGATTGAAATTGTTAATATTGTAGCAATAACAAGTATTAATAATTTAACTTTTATAGTAATATTTTTCATAAACACCCTTTTCTTTTTAGTACCTAATTATATGATTTTTCCTATGAGTTTTTGGTTAAAGACTGAATTTAAGAATAAAAACTTAAGACAAATATAAGACTTTGATTATTGCACACAAACTACACAAGATAATGGTATGATTTATTAAATAAAGAATAGGAGTAAGAGATGAAAAAAATAATTTTTATTATGATGGCAATGTTTGTAACAACATTTTTAAGTGCTGATACTATTGATCAGAATGGAGAGATGAATGGATATAATATAAAGTTATATACAAAGAGTACCCCAATTAGCGGAAATAATGATTTTTTTGTAAAGTTATCAAAAGATGGTATGGATATAGAAAATGTTAAAATGAAAATAAAAGTTTTTATGCCTGAGATGCCAGGTATGCCTTATATGGAATATAAATCAAAAGCAAAGTTTGTAAATAGTGAATATAAAATGATGATTAATTTCAGTATGGGTGGAACATGGCAATATCATTTAAAGTTTAAAACAAACGATAATAAAGTACATACTGTAAGAGGTAGTGTTAATATATAAGGTAGTATAGATGTTAAAAAAGACATTGATTTTAGTAACGTTGAGCTTGCAGTTTGTAGGTGCACAAAGTTTAGAAAGTATTTTAGAGTTAGTTCAGATGAATAATTATTCTTTAAAAGAAAAAGAAAGGCTTATTGATTTTAGTAAAGTTAATGTTGAATTATCAGATACTTGGCAAAATCCAATTCTTGGATTTGGAGTAAATGATATTAATCTTGATAATCCTACTTCAAGAGATATTGAAGCGATGCAAACACAATTTGTAAGTTATAGCCAACTAATACCTACAAATGGCAAGCTACAGTCTCAAAAAGAGATTAAAAAATATGATGTAAATATTAAACAACTAGAATTTAATAACTATAAACAAAAGTTAAAGTCTCAAGTGATTAGATATGCTTATTCTGTTTATTATGAAAATGAAAAACTGAAAATTTTGAATAAATATTTAGAAAATTTACACAAACAAAAAGAACTTTTAAATTTATTGTATGAAAATGGAAAAGTAGATCAAAGTAGAATTGTAGCTTTAGACCTTCGCTTATATAAAATAAAACTAAAGAAACAAAAACTTAATTATAAAATAGCTAAATTAAAATCAGATTTAGAAAATTTAGTTTATGCAAAGATTGATGATATAGAAATCGATCAAAATATAGATAATAAATTAGTTAATATTGATGATGTTTTAACAAGTCATCCATTGGTTTTGATACAAAAAGAAAAAATAAAACAACAAAAAGAAAAAACAAACTTAGCTCAAAAACAGAAGTTTTCAGATGTGAAGTTTACTGTTGGATATTATGATCGAAAAAAGTTTGATGATTATATGTCGTTTAATATTGCTATCCCTTTAAGTATACAAGGACGTGAAAAACTAGAAGTGAAAAAAAGCAAAGTAAATGAATTTGCAATACAAAATAGTTTAGTAAGTTTAGAACAACAAATTAAAACGATAATACAAGACCTAGAAGAAAAAAGAAAAATCAGTAAGCAAAATTTTGAGTTAATTGAAAATACAATGATACCACTTAATAATAGTTTAGAAGAATCACATACCATACACCTAAGTACAAATATGATGAATAGCGTAAGTGTATATGAAAGTAGAAATAGTAAATATGATTTATTATTACTAGGAATTGATGAAAAAATAAGCTATTTTGATGCACATTCAAGATTATTATATTTTAAAGGAAATTTATGAGAATTTTAATATATATAGTATTGGGATTTACAGTCCTTACTGCTAAACCATTAGAGGTAGCTCAATTATTTAATAAAAAAACAGTGAAAGTTACAAAACAAAATATTAATTTAGTAAAAACCTTTTATGGAGATGTTCAAATACCAGATAATGCAGTAAAAAATATAAATATTAGATTTGATGGATTTGTGGGAGATGTAACAGCAGATAAAAAATATACTTTTATAAAAAAAGGAGATAAGCTTTTTGATGTTTATTCTGATGAAATAAACTTGGCGATGCAGGAATACTTGATGAGTAATAAAAGCTTGCGGAAAAATTATCAACAGAAATTTCAAAGTTATGCAATAGATAATAAAGTTTTAAAAACTTTAGAAAAAACTAGAAAAGTAAAAGAGTATATAAATATTTATTCACCTTATAGGGGTTTTGTTATTTCGAAAAACATAAATGATGGAAGTTTTGCAAAAAAAGGTACAAAATTATTTCAAATAGCAAACTTTGATAAACTGTGGGTCATTGCAAAAATTTATCAACAAGATATATCTAGTATCAAAAAAGATATGAAAGCAAAAGTAAACATTGATGGTATAGGGATTGTTTCATCGAAAGTTGATTTTATCTATCCAAATGTAAATACAAAAGATAAAACAGTAGAAGTAAGACTTGAACTCGATAATAAAGATTTAAAGATTTATCCAAATATGTTTGTAAAAGTTCACATAAATACTGTGCAAAAAAGCATGTTAGTTTTACCAAAAACTGCTGTTTTAACAAAGGCTAATAAGCATTTTGTTTTTATTCCTAAAGGAAAATACTTTGAACCAAAAGAAATAATTGCAAAACGAATTAATTCTAATCAATTTGAAGTAATAGGCTTAAGTGAAAATGATGAAGTAATAGACAAAGCAGCATTTTTACTTGATAGTGATGCAATTACAAACGGTTTATATGAATCATCAGATGATGATGACGACTGGTAGGATGGATAAAATAAATGGTTGAAAAAATAATTGACTATAGTGTTAAGAATTTATTTTTAGTACTAATCTCGATCATCCTTTTAGTTGGAGCATCTTTTTATGCTTTAAAAAATACCTCTTTAGATGCATTGCCTGACCTCTCACCTCCTCAAGTAATCGTTCAAGTTAAATGGGATGGACAAGCTCCAAAACTTATAGAAGAGCAGGTGAGTTATCCTTTAACTTCTGCACTTTTATCTTTACCAAATATTAGCACAGTACGAGCTATGAGTAGTTTTTCAAATAGTTTAATCTATGTAATATTTAAAGATGGAACTGATTTATATAAATCACGAGATAGAATTTTAGAGAAATTATCAGAATTAAATCCAACTTTTCCCGAAGGGGCGAGTGTTACAATTGGACCTGATGCCACTGGTGTGGGTTGGGCGTATGAGTATGCACTTACATCTAAAACGAAAAGTTTAGATGAGTTAAGAACTCTTCAAGATTATTATTTTAAATATGCGTTACTTGGTGTTGATGGTGTTAGTGAAGTTGCTGCCATTGGTGGATTTATAAAAAGTTATGAGATAACATTAGATCAAGATAAACTTGTACAATACAATCTCAGTGTAGATGATATACGAAAAAAGATAGGAAAGTTTAATGCCGATAAAGGTGGACGGCTTATTCTAGAAAATGGTTTTGAACACCTCATTACGGTGCAAGGGTATCTTAAAAATATTCAAGATATTGAAAATATTATTATCAAAACAAGTGGAACAATTCCTTTAAAAATCAAGGATATCGCTCAAGTAAATCTTACTAGTAAAAATAGACGTGGTATGGCTGACTTAAATGGAGAGGGTGAAACTGTAGGGGGTATAGTCATTGTTCGTTTTAAAGAGAACCCTTATAAAGTAATTGAAGCAGTAAAAGAAAAACTTAAAACTTTAAAAATTGATGGTGTTGATATTATTGAAACATACGATAGAACATCGTTGATTGATAAAGCAATTGATACGTTAAAAAATACACTTATTGAAGAGTCTTTAATCGTATTAATTGTAACTGCATTATTTTTATTTCATTTAAGAAGTTCATTGATTATTATTATTTCACTGCCAATTACAGTTTTGATTACTTTTTTATTGATGAATATGTTTGATATTGGTTCAAATATTATGTCCCTAGGTGGTATTGCTATTGCAATTGGAGCGATGGTAGATGCTAGTATCGTAATGGTAGAAAATGCACATAAGTATTTACATAAATTAGAAAATGATGGTATTGAGGTAACAGAGAAATTACGAGTTGAAACTATCATAAAATCTGCAAAACAAGTCGGTCGTCCTATCTTTTTTGCACTTTTATTAGTAGTCGCGTCTTTCATGCCAATTTTTGCACTGGAAGGTCAAGAAGGAGCATTATTTACTCCTTTAGCATTTACTAAAACTTTTGCTATGTTAGTAGGGGCTGTTTTATCTATAACACTTATTCCTATTCTAATGATATTTTTTATAAAAGGTAAAATTATACATGAAGAAAAAAATCCTGTTAATAGATTTTTTCAAATTGTTTATATGCCTTTGATTAAATTATCGTTGAAATTGAGATACATTATTGTAGTAATTTCACTTATTTTTTTAGTCGTTTCATATAAATTGTATGAGAAACAAAATTGGGAATTTATGCCTATGATGAATGAACAGACATTTATGTATATGCCTGTTACCCCATATGGCTTAGGAATAGATAAAGCAAAAGAACTTACACAAAAAACAGATCAAATTATCAAAAGTTTTCCAGAAGTTGACACAGTATTTGGAAAAGCTGGACGTGCTGATAGTGCTACAGATCCAGCACCATTAGCAATGATAGAAACAATAATAACTTTTAAGCCAGAAAATGAATGGCGAGAAGGTATGACTTACAAAAAGATTATGGAAGAGATGGACAAAGCTCTTCAAGTAGAAGGCTTAATAAACTCATGGACCTATCCAATACGAGGTAGAATTGATATGCTTCTTACTGGAATACGAACACCACTTGGGATAAAACTATATGGAAATAATAATGAACAGTTAGCAATACATTCACTTGAAATTGAACAAACATTGCAAAAGTTTGATAAAACATTATCAGTATCATCTGATAAAACAAGTAATGGATACTATTTAAATGTTAAACTTAATGATGAAAATTTAAGTAGATATGGAATCACAAAACAAGATATTTTAAATACAATTTCGTATGGAGTAGGTGGAGCAAAGATTTCTACTATGTTTGAAGGGCTTGAACGGTATCCAATCACTGTTCGATTTGACACAGATAAAAGAGGTGATATAAATGACTTAAATCAGCTTCTTATCAAAACTAAGATAGGACATTTCCCATTAGAAACATTTGCTAGTTTAAAATATGAACTAGGTGCATCAGTTATAAAATCTGAAAAAGGGATGAATGTAAATTTTACATATATTACACCTAAAAATGGTGTATCTCCAAAAGAGTATAAAGATGAAGCAAATAAACTTTTAAAATCTGTAAAGTTACCTGATGGATATTATTATGAGTGGGCAGGGCAAAGTGAATACTTAGAAAGTGCTATGCAAACATTGGTTTATATCATACCATTTACATTAGTAATTATATTTATCCTAATATATTTTGCATTGAAGAAGATGCTGTATACTTCAATTATATTTTTTACTCTACCACTTGCACTCGCTGGTGGAGTATGGGGAGTATATTTTGCCCATATAAATATAAGTGTTGCTGTAATAGTTGGATTTATTGCACTTTTAGGAATAGCAGCTGA
>Ga0193958_1000742_pt1 | contig 11360 bp, 18 predicted proteins | sample FB_1_MG_FD_140320 | JGI IMG/M metagenome (GOLD analysis project Ga0193958, IMG submission 140320) | Microbial mat bacterial communities from the Broadkill River, Lewes, Delaware, United States - FB_1_MG | ecosystem: Environmental > Aquatic > Freshwater > River > Microbial mats | place: USA...
CATATATAAAAAAAGAGGGTACATAACCTCTTTTTTTATCACTGAAATTTTCTCATTCACTTATTTAAAATAAAATCCCTTTTTTTTCAATTTTAATTTTCTTGCAAAAATTTAAAATACTAAAATATAAACATCTTTTTGCTACTATCTTTATGTATAAATAGTAATATTATAAAAGGAAATAATTATGCTAGATAAAATAAAACAATATTATAAGCTAACAAAAGAAAAGAAAATTGATACTATTTTAATAAATATAGGCATTTTAGGCGTTATTATTGGAATTGTATTTTCAATATCTATTATAAATCAAATATTTGTATGGCCAATTTTAATTGGTGTATGTATAAAGTTATATGATTTTACTGAAAAAATCGAAAGTGATATTGTCCCTTATGATTTTAATAGGATTTTACCACCGCCTCCAAAAGAAAAGAAATAATCTAAATCAATAAAATTACAGAATGTAATGTTTTTAAGTCTATATATTTAATTTTTGTATACTTTTATAAATAAAAATGAGGTTATTACAATCGAATACAAGGAAATAGAGATGAATGGTAGTATTGAAGTTACATATAAAATAGTTAATAAAAAAGATTTGAATTTATCTATTAGTTTAGAAGAACTTTTAAAAAATGAGAAAATTGTAAAAATCATTAAAAGTGATTTTGCAAAAGGTTATAGGAATATAGATATTATAATTGACTCTGAATTAAATGATGTATTTAAACTTGAAACTATTAAAGAACATTATTGTTTTACTGCTTTAAAAGATGATTTTGCTGATATTATAACTCTTGCAGAAGAAGATGCAAGTAGCAAAAAACTTCTTAAAAAGGATTGTTTTGTTGAACTTGTAGATATGAAAACTATTGATTAATACTCGCCTATACTCTTGCTATATTTCTATGATAGACTTTAGAATAACTAATTATGGTTAAATTTAAAATAGGAAAATATTATGATTAAAGTAAGTGTACTGTATCCTAATTCGCAAGATATAGTTTTTGATAAAGGTTATTATTGTGATATTCATGTTCCATTAGTATCTAAGTTATTAGGTGATACTTTAAAAAATGCACAAGTAGACTTTGGTTTGTGTGGTGCAAGTGCTGATGAAGAAGCTTCATATGTTGTAATGACGCATATGACATTTGATTCAATTGAAGCATTTCAAAATATATTTGCAATTCATTCTGAAGAAATACTTTCTGATATTCCAAAATTTACTAATTGCCAACCCCAAATTCAGATTAGTGAGATTAAAATATAAATTTAATAATACTTGATTATAAAAGGTTTTCATAATCAAGTATTAAATATTATCTAAACGATACTTTTTATTAAAACTTTGAATTCTAAATCACATCCTGCAAGTGGGTGATTATAATCAACTGTTACATCTTCTTTTGTAACATCAATAACCGTAGCTCTTAAAACTTCGTTATCTTCTCCTTCCCCTTCAAGTGTCATTCCAATTTCTAAATCAATTCCTTCAAACTCTTCTATTGCAACAATCTGAGTTAAAGTTTCATCATACTCTCCGTACGCTTCAAGTGCAGGTACCAATATAACTCTTGTCTCACCTTCATTCATATCATTTATTCTACTTTCTAATCCTGATATAATTTTCCCTGAACCATAATTAAAAGTAATTGCTTCTTTATTCATATTAGAATCTACAATTTCATCTTGTACTTTTAATTCATAATACATTTCTACTGTTTGATTGTTTTTTATAGCCATTTAAATCCTTTTTTTGATCTTTTTACTATAGCAAAAATTAATAATACTCAAATAAAAATTGTAAATAAGCTTTGATAAAACACTTTTTTATTAGAATATTCTATGATTTTAAAAATATTATTACTATTAATTATTTCAATAACATTTTCTTTTGCCTCTTTCCAAGAACTAAAAATAGGTAAAATAGATGAATACTATAAAGATAAGTTATCTTATGAGCAATTAAAAGCTATTATTGATGAAATAGAGCAAACATTAGAATCACAGTTAAATATGAATATATTTGACTATTCTATGAATGGAAAAGATATAGATATTCTTTTTGTTCCTGCTTCAAAGCTAGAGAAAAGAATTGATAGAAAAATTGAAAAGCTTGCTATTAAAAAAGAAAAACTAAAAGTACTACAAAACTCTTTTTTATCTAAAGAAGATGAATTAGAAGGCTTAAAAAAAGCTACAAATGAACAAACAAAATATTTAAATGAAAAAATAGATGAGTTTAATAATTATGTTAAAAACTTCAATAAAAAGAAGTTATCAAAAGAAGAATATATAAAATCACAAAAATTTATTGCTTAAAAAAAAGAGAATATTCAAAAAGATATTAAACTTCAAAAGAAAAGACAAAGAGAATTAAAAAAAGTTTTAAATAGTTATAATCAAAAAATTTTTACTTATAATAATTCAATAAATGAATATAATAGATTAAGTAATGAAGTTGAAACAATGACAAGAAGTTTTCGTAAAGTAAAAGGAAAAACCTTTGGGATGCAAGAAATCACTTTAAAAACATATAATAAAGATGGAATTGAAGTAAAAGAGAAAAGTGTTAAAAATAGTATGACTAAAATTGAGATATATGGTTTTGATAATTTAAAGCAGTTAAAGGTTGTTTTAGCACATGAAATAGGGCATCTAGTAGGAATCCCTCATATTGAAAATAAAGGTGCTTTAATGAATCCTATAGTTCAAAAAAATCAAGAAATGAATTTGAGTTTAACCCAAGATGATATAAAAGCATTTAAAGAAAATTTTTAAATTATTTTATATTTTCCAATGACTTATTTTATTAATATCAACATTTTTTTTAACTTCTTCACAAAGTTGAGGAAAAAAGTCTAAAAAATACTTTTCTAATTCTTCTGAATTTTTACTAACGTTTTCAAGATATTTACTTGCTGTATCCCTTTGCATAAGTCTAACAGATAATCTTTTATCAAACCTTTTAAATGCCATTCTTAAATCATCTATACTTTTGTATTTATTTAAAATATCTCTTTGTATAAAGTGATGTACTTTTTGAGCAGGTAATTCTGGTAAAGTTTTTAACTGTTCTTTTGCTTCTATGTAGAAAATTTCACTAAATTTTTGGTGAGGAATTTGTGAGAACTTATCCCAATTTTTTGTTAAGAAATAGTCGTAAGTTATATCCATAACAACGGATCTTAAAAGCCCAGTAGAAGCTAATGTATTTTTACTTTTTATATATAAAATATGAGAATCTGTAAAAGAATCAATGATTTTATGAACCTCCATTCCTCTTTTCATATTTTCACTTGCTTCATCCCAAAGTTTACCTTTTAGTGGATCTGCAAGATAATTACCCATTTGAAAATCAATATGTTGTTCTGAAAGAAATACATGAGCTAACCAATTCATTAGATGATAATTTCACCTTTTGGTGTAGCTCTAACTTCTTCTATTTTAAAACAGTCATTTGCAAGATTTCTAGCTGATGTGTCTTTGTATTGCGTTACGATTTTATGAATGGTTTTTAATTCATCTTTACTAAATAAAGTTTCATCATATTCTTCTTCCATCTTAATAAATTTTAACTCAATAAATTTATCATTAGCAATACTTTCTATATCTAAATAATCTAATAACTCTTGAATTAGAAATATTCTTGCATCATCTTCTTCTAAATCTTCACTATTTGCAATAATATCAAATAACTCACTAAGAACTACAGGTTCTGGGTTTCTTGCACTTTTTATATATTCGTCATTAAAAATCTTTTCTCCACAAAATTTCTTGTGATTATAGTCCATCAAAAAAAGCATAATTGATGCTTTCTTGTCATTTAAGTGTTTAACTTCTTTATGTAACATATATAAAATTACATTTGATACTTTTGTCATATCTAAATTCAATAAAAAATCCTTTAATTTGATAGTCGAAGTATATAATATAAAGGATAAATATTCGTATATAATATATATACATCTTTTATTTGATACAATATATTATGACTATAAAAATATATTATGATAAAGATTGTCCTTTTTGTCACAAATACACACAATTTATCAAATTAAAAAAAGAACATAATGTTTATATACTAAATGCTAGAGAATATAAAGACTCTGTATATAGTTTTAGAACTAAAGGCTTTGATATAAATGATGGAATTATTATTCAATTAGATGATAATAAGTTATATCAAGGTGCGGATGCAATAATATTTTTAGATAATTTGAGTGAAAAGAAAAATTACTACGGTAAGTTTTATTCCTATGTTATAAATAGAAATATATTTAAAAAATATCTATATTCAATGATAAAATTTATTAGAAAAGTGTTATTAAAAATAGCTGGGATTGACCCAACTATTTGATTTTAGATTTGATAATCAGGTGGTGTATCATCTTTCCATTCAAAGATAAAATACATAGGTAATTTGTCATATTTATTTAAGATTATAGATGTAACATATGCACTTACAAAAATAGAAAAAATGGCTACAAATGAAGCAAATGCAAGAGTTGAAAGTCCTGTTAAACCTTGTCCAACTGTACATCCAATAGATAAAATTCCACCAATACCCATAAGTGCTCCACCTATCATATTGTATTTTACTCTATTAATATTTTGGTTTGAAGTACATCCAAAACTGTACTGTTTATTTAAAAATGACATTGCAAATGCACCTAACATTACACCAAGAAGTAAGCTTATTTCAAATGAAAATTCATTTACTTGATAGTACATAAATAGCTCTAAACTTTTTCCTGTAGGATAAACAAATGATACTCCATTTGCTTCGATTATTCTCTCCATACTTTCACTACCAATATATCCAGTTATATACCAAGCAGCAGCAACAATAAGACCTATAATAAATCCATCAACTAAAGTAAAGATTCTTTTTAAACCTCTTGTAAAAACAAGTAATAAAACTACTAAAACAGCTAATACTATATACATATTCATAGTTGTATTTTCTAGGTATGATGACCATTCTATAAGTGTTGGATTATTTATAAATGGGTTTAAAATTCCTGATAATAAACCTTTTGTTGTTCCAAATGCAAATATTGCAATAAATATTATAGTAATTAAAGATTTTGAATCACCTTGACCAAACTTGATAAGATGTCTGTTACTACATCCATCAGCAATCATCATCCCTATACCAAATAATATACCACCAAAAATTATTGCAAAGTAGTTTATATTTTCTTTATAGTATCTAGTATCTGTTAAATCAATTTCAAATTGAGTTGATACGATTGACGTTGCAATTATTGCAACTATCATTGCCATTATTACAGAGGATGCTCTTTTTGTAGATTTAGTTAAAATATAATCTTTTATCGAACCACTGAAACAAAACTGTTTTTTTTGTGCGACCATACCAAAAGCAAGCCCTAGTAGTAATCCTAATATATTAACTGTTTCAAAAATTTCAAATTCAAACATACCTATACCTCTTGATTATCTGCTCTCATATCTTCTAAACCCTCTAAGATATCAATTGCATCATTCTCTTTCAATAAATTTTTTTCAATATCAACTAAAACTTCATCAAAATATTTTTTTACTTCTTTCATATATTTTAATTCATCTTTAATAGTTTTATTGTTTTTTTTCTTTTCTAATTGTTCTTCTAAATCTTTTATATCTTCATTTACTTGAATCAAAACATCAGTTTTTAAAAGTTCTTCTAATTCTTTGATTTTATTCATTATAATTTCCTTTTTATTTTATACTAAACTTACAGGTATTTTTATTACTGCTTTGTATATTAATTCTGAATTTTCAGTTTTAATACAAGGTTGATGTGCATCTTGCGGATAAAATATTGCTAGTTCTTTTTCTCTTATAATTAAAGTTGAGATATTATCACATTTATTCTCATATTTTATAAAATCTGTTTTTTCATCATAATCTTTTATGATTTTTAAATCTTTAAGATTCGCTACATCCATTATTTCATCACCTTTTACCATATACTGAATATCAATATATTTTTTATGTGATTCAAAAAAACAATCTTCTCTATTTTTTGTAGAATATGCTTGTTTTAAAACAAATATCTCATCACTTATCATCTCTTTTATACACTCATTTTCTTTAATATTAAAAAAATCATTACCAATATTCTCTAAATATTCAAAAGCAAGTGTAAATGCTTCACTTTTTATTTGTGATTTTAAATTACTAAGTTTTCCAAAAATTGCCATTTTGTACCTTATTTTATGTGATTGTTTACTGTATTTGGTATTGTATTTCCACTTGCTTGGTATTTCAAGGCTTGTGGATATTTTTTATAATGACTTCTTACGATTGATGCTAATTTCTCTTTTGTTTGTGCATCTATTATTCCGTTCTTACTTATTGCTTCAACCAATGAACTTACAAGTTCATCTTGTGGTTTTTGTACATTTAGTTCCCAAGATTTTAATAAATCTCTATTTATAAAAGAAGGAAGTGAACCCATAATCCCTACATCATTTTGATTATGTATTAAAAGACCAGATGTTGTTCCTCTATCTAGAGTTAATACTTGAAATAGATATAAAGTATGATAATCTAGTTGTTTTTTAATATCTTGTACACTAAAAGTTGTTCTTGTTTTAAAAGCATTTTCAATGATATTTATATATGTATCAATAATCCCTTCACCAAAGTTTTGTGCAAAATTAAAATCACTTTGTTCATCTGGCGTTCTGTAGTTTTCCAAATAAAAATGACAAACACCTCTGTGTCTATTTAAAGCTGGAATAAAAAAGTATTTATCTCCTTGTTTTATTCCTTCTTCATAATTCTGTTTTGATAACTCTTTTAAACTGTTATTGAAAATTTCTTTATCATTACTATTTTCTATACTTGGATTTAGATCAGCCATAACTCTCCAATAAGAGTTACCATCTCGTAAACAAGTTAAAGAAATATGAATATGAATTGATGGAACATTTGGATTTTTTGGATGAATGATTGTTGAAATAGCAGTTGCACTTTGCAATGATTTTGTTTCATCTTCATCATAATGAACTTGTGAAACATTTACACTTGCTGTGTTAAAAAGTATATTGTCTCTTCCTTCAAATCTACTTCCACCACCGTGAATTCCATCATCTCTTAACCAATTAACTTCTTCAAATTTTTTATTTTCACCCAACTCTGAACTTAGTAAATCCAATTTATCTACAAATCTTTTTTGTAAAGCTCTTACTAATTCATAAGCTTTTATTGCATTTTGTCCTTTAGCCATAATTATGCTCATTTTATAATCTCCTTTAAACAGTCTTCAAAATTTCCAAATATTATATTTTCAACACTACAAGCAATCATTAGGTTTATTGGATAATCAAAATCTTCAATAACTCTATTTTCTAAATCAACTGCAACATCATCAATAATTTTTATTTCATCTTTTTTAAATGTATCTAGGTAAGTTTGCTTTTTATTCATATATCCATAAACTTTTTTACCTAAAGCACTTGCGTATCCGCATTCCCAAATAGTTCCACTATCTGCTTCTTTACCTCTAAATGCATTTATATTTGCAATTACAATATCACATTGATTTATTAAATTTACATTTGCTTTATAAATATCTTGGGCAATTTTATTTTTTTCTTGATTAAAATTTACTACATTATCTAAAGGATAAAGACCTTTAAATCCATAAGTTTCGCAAAGCCTTACATACTCTTTTCCTATTTGAATAGAGTTTGGCTCAAATACGTCAAATCCTGCTATATATATCTTTTTCATAAAGGAATTATATAGAAATTAACTTATAATAAGAAAGATAATCTTAAAATGAAAAAAAATAAAGGAGCAAATCAATGAGTGATATTCTTAATTACATAAAAATAAATGAACTTATTTCAACTTCAGGACAACCAACTCCTGAACAGTTTAAGCAGATTGCACAAGAGGGATTTGAGGTTGTTATTAACCTTGCTTTACATAATGCCTCAAATGCAATTGAAAATGAAGATATTGTAGTAACAGATTTAAATATGGCATATTTTCATATTCCAGTAAATTTTGAAAATCCAAAAGCTAGTGATCTAAAACTGTTTGTAAATACACTTCAAGCTTTAGGTGCAAATAAAGTATGGGTTCATTGTGCTTTAAATTATAGGGTAAGTGCATTTATGTATGTTTATCATAAATATGTTTTAAAAACGCCATTTGATGATATTGATTTATCTATGTTTGAACAATGGGGCCCTGACTCAAAATGGCAAGAGCTAATAAAAATAGATTTTGATGAGTTATATAAAGCTTAATTTTATTATTTAATATCCCAATAAATCCTAGTCTTATGATACTTTGGATAACATATCGACCTTAATTTAATAAATTTGATTGGAAAAAAATTTGAAAATAGAGACAAATATAGCAAAATTTGATGAATCATTATATCTTGAAAGTGGAAGGGTATTAGAAACTTTTGAAATAGCCTATGAAACTTACGGAGAATTAAACGAAGATAAATCAAATGTAATTGTAATTTGTCATGCACTTGCTGGTTCACATCACGCTGCTGGAAGATATGCAAATGAAGCGAAACCTGGATGGTGGGACAAGTTTATAGGAGATGGTAAAGCAATAGATACTACAAAATACTTTGTAATTTGCTCAAATAACCTTGGAAGCTCTTTTGGTTCAACTAATCCTATGAGTATAGATCCTGCTACTAAAAAAGAGTATAGATTAAAATTTCCAGTTCTTACAATCTCAGATATTGTAAAAGCCCAAATGAAATTATATGATAAATTAGGTATCAAAAAAGCTAAAGCTGTTATTGGTGGAAGTATGGGTGGAATGCAAGCACTTTGTTATGCCATAGAACAAACAAATTTTACAGATACTATAATAGCAATGGCAACAACTGCATATACAAGACCATGGGGAATTGCATTTAATAAAATTGCAATAGAATCAATAAGACATGACCCAGCTTTTAAAAATGGAAATTATAAAAAAGATGATACTAAAGCTTTAGGTCTTCCTGGCCTTGCAATAGGTAGAATGGCTGGTTTAATTGCATATTTAAGTCCAACTTTATTTAATAATAAGTTTGGTAGAGATTATTCTGCAACAGATGGATTATATGAACTTTTTGGAAGATTCGAAGTTGAAAAATACTTAGAATACAACGCTTATGGTTTTCCAAAAATATTTGATCCCCTTTCATATCTTTATATTTGTAAAACGATGAACATATTTGATGCAGGAAGAAATAAAGATAAATTAGAAGATTCATTTGATAAAGTACAAGCAAATTTACATCTAATATCTTTTGCAGATGATATGCTGTTTTTCCCAGAAGAGATGGAAGAAATAAGAGATATTATGATAAAACTTGGAAAAGAAAATCAAGTAAGTTACAAAATGGTTGACAGTAAATCAGGACACGACTCATTTTTAGTCGAAGTAGAAAAATTTGAAGACCATGTAAGAGAAATATTAAAAGGAAAATAATGAGCGATATTAAACAAATAGATCAAATAAGTTTTGAAGAGAAAGTATCAAAGGCAAAAGAGCTTTTAGAAAAACTTTCAAATCCACAAATAACACTAAGTGACTCAATAGATATTTATAAAAATGGTGTTAAAGAGTTAGAAGAAGCTCAAAAGCTTTTAGACGAAGCTAAACTTATCTTTACAACTGCGAATAAAGAGTAAATAAATCTTTTTTAAAGAGTTATTTCATCTCATAATCAGATAGTTTAACAAATCTAAAGCCTTTTTTCTTTAGCTTTAAAATTGCTTTTTTCATCCCATCTCTTGTTTGAGATTGTGGATGATTAAAATGAACTATTACAATTTCACCTTTTTTTGCTTTTAAAAATGCTTTTTCAACTTGTGTTGCGTTAAAGGTAGCTCCTGCATCTCCAAGTATTGAGAATCCTATTACATCATGTTTTAAAGCTTTTGATACTTTTACAGCAACTTCATCATAATATGCTGTTCCGCTTCTATAGTATTTTGGTCGTTTCCCTGTTAAGTTTTCTATTTTTCTTGCGTTTAGTTCTATTTCATCTACTAGTTCTGATATGTTTGATGTACCTTTTAATCCATATATTGATTTTCCATTTATAGAAGCAGGTTTATGTAAAAGTCCGTGATTTCCAATTTCAAAAAGAGGATTTGAAGCTAGACTTTTAAATACTTGTAAATTTCTATCTATCCATCTTGCGTTTATAAAAAGTGTTGCGGGAACTTTTTCTTTTTGCAAAAAGGATATTAATTCTTTGTCATATCCCATTCCATGACTGCTTCCACAAGCATCCATAGTTATAGCTATTACTTTATCTTTTGTATTAAAGTGGGTTTTAACTCCACTTACATTTTCACCCCATTGTTTTGCTTTTAGACTTTCAAATTTACTTGTAATATTTTGTTTTAGTTTTTCATAATCATTTTGAGTTGCAAGTGCATTTGTGCTTAAAAAATATAAAAATATAAAAAAGAGAGTTTGTTTCATTTGTGTCCTTAATTAAAGTGAATATTATATACCAAATTACTCGTGATAGTCATAATAGTTTAAAGAAAATCTGCTATTATTATAAAAAGATATAAAAATAATAATCTAAAGTAATATACTAAGGAATAATTTATGCAAGAAGAATTTAACGAATATTTTAACAGACAAATAAAATTATGGGGACAAGAAACTCAAGACTCTTTAAAAGGTAAAAAAGTAGCTATCATAGGAAGTGGTGGACTTGGATGTTCTCTTGCTATCGCACTTGGAGCTTCTGGAATAGGGGAGTTTACTTTTGTTGATTTTGATGAAGTTGGTGTTCATAATATCCATAGACAAATAGGTTTTAAAGTTGGTGATGATGGAAAGTACAAAGCTGAAGTTTTAAAAGAACTAGTTGAATCAAGATGCCCATTTACTAAAGTTACAGCTTATACAGAAGGTTTTGAAGAGTTTGCTAAAAGGGATTTAGAGTTTGATATTTTGATTGATGCAACTGATAATCTTCCTACACGAGCAGCTATAAATGAATACTGTATGAAAAAAAATCAACCTTGGATTTATGGAAGTGTTGAAGAGTTTCATGGTCAAGTTTGTTTTTTTGATAAAGCCTCTTATGAAGCTGTTTTTCAAATAAATGATAGAAAACCAAATGGAATTGCTTGTCCTATAGTTATGCATATAGCTTCACTTCAAGCAAATTTAGCACTTAGATATTTAACTGGACTTCCTGTTAAAAAAGATATATTATATTATCTATCATTTGATAATGAGGGTATTTTAAATACTAAAAAATTTAACCTTCCATCTGCATAAAAACAAAGGTAGTTTACACCTTTGTTTTTTTATAAAAAACTTAAACTAATCAATTAATTACATAA
>Ga0193958_1000743_pt1 | contig 11356 bp, 10 predicted proteins | sample FB_1_MG_FD_140320 | JGI IMG/M metagenome (GOLD analysis project Ga0193958, IMG submission 140320) | Microbial mat bacterial communities from the Broadkill River, Lewes, Delaware, United States - FB_1_MG | ecosystem: Environmental > Aquatic > Freshwater > River > Microbial mats | place: USA...
TCATCGGGCTCTTTTTACTCAAAGATATTTGGGCCAATTTGCGCTTTAATGATCCCAATTATTTTAAGCCCAGTTTACTTTATTTCAATTATCCGCTCTATATAGCCATTTGGTTAAGTACCGCCTTTTTTCGTGGGGTGTATGACCAAAAACTTAAAAGTGGACAATTGGTTTCTGGCTTTGCCTTAGGCAGCTTGCTCATTGCGGCGGTCTACGGTTTTTTGCCTGCTCATCTTCGGGCCTCTCGTATGCTCATTGTACTTGGTACTATTTGGGCCATTGGCAGCAGTTGGAGTTGGCGATATATTTTGGCCCTTTTGGGCAAAGGTCCCTTAGAACAAGGACAACAACTTCATAATGTAGTCATTTTAGGCAGTCTGTCTGAAAGTGAACGTGTACAACGCCTCCTCTATAAGGCCCAAGTACAAAACAACCTAATTGGCACCGTAGCCCCTAGCGAATCTGAGCCCGATTTTAAGCAGTTTTTGGGGGCCTTCTATCAGCTAGAAGAGTTAGTGCAGATTTATAAAATTAAAGAGATTATTTTTTGTGCCAAGGACCTCCGAGCCGAGCAGATTATTTTTTGGATGAATCGCTTGGGAGCAGAGGTCGCCTATAAAATTGTCGCCGAAGATAGCCTCAGTATTGTGGGCTCCAACTCCAAAAATTCAGCAGGAGATCTCTACACCCTAGAACTAAGCTTCAAAATTGCTGAAACTATGGCCAAGCGCAATAAAAGGCTGCTCGATTTGTGCAGCAGTTTTATTTTCCTACTTTTTTCTCCTATTTTAGCTTGGAGCTGCTCTTCCCCTTTAGGCTTTATTACGAATGCCTGGGCCGTCTTTTTAGGCCAAAAAAGCTGGTTGGGCTATGCTGAAGGAGATAGTAAAATTCAACATCTCCCCAAGCTCCGCCCTTCTGTGCTCTCACCAGCCGATAGCCTAGCCCAATTACCCGATGAAGAACACAGTCTCCATCGCATTAATCTATTTTATGCCAAAGATTATTACTGGTCAGAAGATGCCCGATTGATTCGAGATAACTGGCGTAAATTGGGCCGAAAAAAACAACCCGCACGCCCTTACCCACAAACTCAGCCATCTGCTCAAAAACAAGACTAAATGGCAAAAAACTACCCGGCCCAGTTAATGGCCCACCCAAAAATCCCCATCAGCCTTTTCGATTTTTTAACCGAAGAGTTACAGATTTCCCGCCGCTATTTGGCCCTCTGTATCGGTGTCGATGCCTTACAACTCATTAAGCATTGGAAAAAACGCCTACACCTGCTTTGCCTGCTCTTACCCGATGAAGAAGCTTTAACCCTAGCCGAAGAACTAGACCACAGCCAAGAAATTTGGATGCAAAAAGGCGATTTGGCCCAACTCCCCCTTGATGATGATAGCGTAGATATGGTCTGCCTTCTAGGCCCTCTGCCCGACTCCCCACTAGCCTGGAAACAAGAGCTTCAACGCCTGCTCCGCCTCAACAGCTATGTCTTTGTCTTGCGACACGAATTACAAGACCAAAATGAACGTAGCTTTTCTTGGGCTTTTAGTCAGTTTTTTAGCCAATTACATGGCCAAAATAGCTACCCTTACCTCCCCAAAAAAGAAAACTTTGAACAACTTTATCCCAATAATTATAAAGCTCAAAGTTTTGCCAACCAGGTCCGACTCGACTGGCCCCTACTAGAAGCACACTACCAAGCCTGTCCCCAAGCTTTTGCACTAGAACAAGCCGAATACGACCGAGCAAGAAGAGGCCTCCGCATTCTATTTGAACAATATCAACAAGATGGAAAAGTTGTCTTGAACTACCAAACAAAGCTCTATTATGGGCTGTTTAATTTGTACGCCCCAGCCATTTCTCTGCGCAAAAACATATTTTTTCAACTACTGCGCCCCTTTGCCTTCCTCTTCTACCTGCTCATCAAATCAAATCTCTACTTTTGGCGTGCCATCTACAAATTGCAAAAAAAACAAACTAATGACTAAACAAGATTTACAAGATAAATGTCAAGAACTGATCGAGAAATTATCTTACGAACATCTCGAACAAGTACACGACTTTGGCAAAATGCTACTCGAAATGCAACAAAGTGAAGAGGAATTCAATAACCACTTCCAAATAGAAACCCCAAAAGAAACGCATGCCCCTAATGCAGAACCCCTAGAAGATCCTCTAGATAAACTGCTGCTCCAACACCTAAAAGACGAGAATCGAGATATTAACTAATCCCAATTCTCTTGTTTTAATCTAAAATAGTTAGAATCATGAAACAACTCGTATTTAAAACTAACCTACAGTGCTCCAACTGTAAAGCAAAAGTACAAGACGAGCTCGATGCTATTCCTCAGCTAAACTGGCAGCTAGACTTAACTGATGCAGATAAAAAACTCTATGCAGAAGGCAAGGAAATCAATGCCGAAAAAATCATCGAAGTTGTAGAAAGCTACGGCTTTGACATTGAACTTTTTGACGAAAAATAAGCCCAAATTATGGCCAATCTACCCAAGGAAATTCAGGCCCTTCAGGCCAAAATTGCTCCCATCGAGGCGCAAATCATTCAACATCCACTCTACAAAAGTATCCAAAAACCTGAAGAGCTGCACCCCTTTATGCAGCATCATGTTTTGGCCGTTTGGGACTTTATGTCACTGCTCAAAGCCCTACAAATTGAACTCACTGGCATGCAACTCCCTTGGCGCCCTACAGGCAATGCCGAAACCCGATTTCTCATCAACGAAATTGTGGTGGGAGAAGAATCTGATGAACTACCCGATGGTAGCCACCTCAGCCACTTTGAACTCTATCTGCAGGCCATGCAAAAGGCCAAGGCCAATTTAACCCCCATTCAAACCCTCCTAAATGCTTTGGAGGAGGGCCAAACCATAAATCAAGCCCTGCAAACGGCCAATATTCCAACTGGTGCCCAGAAATTTGTCAACTTTACCTTTGAGGTGATCGCTACGGGCAAACCCCATATTATGGCAGCCGTTTTCACTTTTGGCCGTGAGGACCTCATCCCCGATATGTTTCAAGCGATGGTGGATGACCTCAATGCCCGCTTCCCCAACGACCTTAGCCTCTTTAAATATTATTTGGATCGCCACATTGAGGTGGATGGCGACCATCACAGCCATCTGGCCCTTTCCATGACGGCCCAACTCTGTGGCCAAGATCCCGAAAAATGGGCCGAAGCCGAACAATATGTGCTCCAAGCCCTTCAGATGCGGAAAATGCTCTGGGATTCTGCCTATGAAGCCATTATGGCCGTGCAAGTTTAATCCCTTTTGGGGCTGCCCCTCGCCTAAGGCTCGGGTCGCTCCCCTCTACAGCTCGCAAGTCTGCTCGGCCCTGCGCAGGCTTCGCCTGCTGGGTCTGCTGCCTACGGCAGCACTGTTCCGGGCAGCTCAGCCTGCGGCGGCTACGCCGCCTGCAAAACGCAAGCTCATCTTCTCTGGATGAGCTTGCGTTTTTTTGTACCTTTGAACCAAAGGGCGCAAAGCGCCCGCCAAGGAGCGTAGCGACTCGGCTGAGGGATGGAAAGTGGTGGCGCATAGCGCCAGACCAAGCGGGCTCTGCCCGCGCAGGGCCGAGCAGACCTGCGAGCCACGACACAGCCCGACCCGACCGATAATTCATGAGGGTTTCAACCCTCATTTTATATAGCTTCGCAAAGCGATACCGCTTTGCGCTGGGTTTTAACTCAGCGGAAGGGGCAGCCCCCAAAAACAGAAAAAATTAGTCGGAAATTATGAAAAAGATCTATTTCAGTTGTTGTTTGCTTTTTTTGAGCCTAATGGCCAAAGCGCAATATTATGAAGTGTATAAAGGCATTTTGGGTGGTGAACCCATCGAAATTATTTGGACCGAAAAAGCAGATGGGCAACTAGACGCCTATTATATAGATATTAACCGTAGACAGCGTTTTCCTTTGCTGGGCAAACATCATCAGGAAGAGCAATATTGGTCCTTTGAAAGCTATGAAAGTCCCCAAAGTTGGCGCCTATTTTTGCGGGCACGCTGGGGCCAAAAAGGCCGATTAGACGGTATATATTATCGAGAAGATAAGTTACGCAGCTTTGCCGATATGCGACAACAAAATACCAATAAACGGAATCCCGAACAGCTCATAGAAGCCGTTAATGGTATTTATCGCCATTTCCTAACTCAAAACGACTTACCTCAGCGACAACAGGAGTTGCCCTTTATCCAAGATGAACAAACAGGCATTTACTTTATTTCGGAAAGTGAGCCAGCTCCCCTTCCCTCTGGTCTTAGTTTAGTAGGCCGAAAAATACAGCGCTACCAATCCATGCAAGTCTTTTTTGATGACTTTTCAGGCCATGGGAAAAAACTCAGCCTTTATTTTCAGGTATTGACCTATTACCCCAATATGCAAGTTATGGTTTGGGCCGAAGAACAGACCGAAACGGGCCAAAAGCTGACACTAGGTGTTTATCAGCAAAATCGAAGAGACTGGGAATTAACTAAAGATGTCTTACAAGAAAAAAGCTGGGTCGAATTGGCTGAACGCCTCCCTCAAGGGAGCAAAATCAGCAAAAAGGGTGAATTTTATCAATTGGAATTGGGCCAGTCCCCTCTGCAAATTGACTTGGGCACACCATTGAGCAGCTTTTACGACAAAAAGAAACCCCTTTTTCGCCTATTTTGGGAAAAAGGCCATTTGCTCATTCGTTAAGCTCAAGCCTTTCGTTCTTCTCTGCTATTTTGTACATTTAAGGCCCAAAAACATTTTCTTTTGCCCATGAATTGGACCAGTTCAGAAATATCGGCCCTTGCCCCCGATGCCGCTACCGAAAACCGTGCACGCCGACTTGCCCAAGCGCCCAAATGGGAAGAGCTTGGCCAATATAAAAACTGCATTTGGGGGTACTGCAAAGGGGCCGGCATTGGCAGCATGGCCTACGAAGTTAAAATTTACCTCAAAGGGCCCGAACTGCTTTGCAATTGCGCCCAAAGACAAGCCCATTGTAAACATGCTTTGGCCCTGCTCTTCCTTTTTGTCGAATCGCCTCGGCTTTTTCGACAAAAGACCCCCCCTCACAATATTCTCAACTGGTATTTGCAACAACAGCCCCAAAACAGCCCTACAACAGCTAGTCCTTTAGATCCAAAAGAGCTAGAGAAAAAACGATTGGCCAAAGCCAAACGCCAAGCCAAAAAGCTCGAACAGATGGAAGCAGGCATGGAGGAATTAGAACAATGGCTGCAAGATTTTAGCCGACAGGGATTTGCCCAACTCCCCGTGCAAGACAAAATTTTTTGGGAGCAGTTGGCCCAAAAAATGACCGATGCCAAAATGAGCCGCCTAGCTTATGGCTTGCGAGAAACAGCTCAACTCCTGCCCTATCAAAGCAATTGGATGGACTTTCTGGGCCAAAAAATTGGCGAACTGCAACTCCTTCTCCAAAGCTTTAAGCAAAGAGATAAACTTTCTCCCCTCCAATTGGAAGATTTACTGGATGCCTTGGGCCGAGTACAACGCAAAAAAGATATTGTGGCCCAAAATAAGCCTATTCAAGACCAATGGCTGGTTTTGGCCCTGCTAGAAGAAGTTGATGCCGAGGGCCGAAATATGCGCAGGGTTTGGCTGCAAGGCCTGCAAACAGGCAAAAATGCCTTGCTTATTGATTATAGTTTTGGCAGCCGAGGCTTTGAACAAAACTACTTTTTGGGCCAACTACTAGAGGCTGCACTCTACTACTACCCTAGTGCCTATCCACAACGGGCTATTTTACAAGAACAGCAACAAAGCACCCAAAAAGGACCTTTTCAAATTCAAATGGCCGAAAACTGGCAAGCAGCCCAAAAACAATACGCTCAAGCCTTAGGGAAAAACCCCTGGCTTAACTATCAATTGTTTTTGGTCCAAAACCTTCAGCTACAACAGCAGGCCGATGAAAGCTTTATCCTCTTGGACCAAAATGGGCAATACCTTCCCTTTCAGACCAAAATAGAGCAAAGCCTTTGGCGCATTTTGGCCTATGCTGCGGAGGCAAACATCCATTTAATTGGCGAATGGCAAAACGGCCAATTCCGTCCCCTTTCTATCTTCAAACAAGGTCAACCTCAAGCGCTTTAAGTCTTATGCAAAGCTGGAATCTTATCATCAAACAACTTTTATTGGGTAGTGCCCAAGCCGGTCCCTTGCCCAAAGAAAGCCAACTCCAATTGGAGCATTGGCAACTGCAGCATATTGGGCAAGAACAACTAGAAGTTCAATATTTACAGGCTTTGGCGGCCCAATCCCTCTTTAAGAAAGCAGAGCTACCTTTTGGCCAGCTACCCGAAGATGCCCCCAAAACAATAAAAATTCAAGATGAGCAAACCGCTGCCCCAAAAAAAGCCAGCTGGATGCTACAACAAATCCTCAGCCGTAGACAAGAAGAGCTCTTGCCCGCTTGGATCGATTTGGCCCACAGCCAAAACTGGCGAGTGGCCCCCGACAACCTAGCCGATATTTTAACCTTTGGCAACCGCCACAAAGAACTGCGAGCCGATATTATTTCCGTTTTAGGACAAACGGGCCGCTATTTGGCCCAATTCAAAAGAAATTGGTCCTATGCGGCGATCAAAGTGCTAGAAGAAAAGGACTTAGAGCAGGCCGATTTTGCCAGCCTACTTTTTTGGTTGCAGCAAGAACGCCGCTTGGCTCCAGCCAATGCCCTAAAAATCATTCAGCAATATTGGAGTGAATGGAGCAAAAAACAACGCTTGGAGGCCCTTGAACTACTACAGATTCAACTCAGGAAAACAGATGAAGTATTTTTGGAGGAGGTCCAAAACGACCGCCGCCAAGAGATTAGGCAAGCAGCCGTAGAGCTTTTATTGCTTTTGCCCAATACCTCGCTCGAAAAGAGAATACAAACAGCCCTCGGACAACTGATTCAATATGATGGGCAACTATTAAGTATAACAACGCCTGAGCAACTAAGTGCCGAGCTCAAAAAAGATGGGATTCGCGAGCATTATCAAGCCTTTAGCGAAGGAAAAAGCAGCAATTGGCTAGCGCAGATGATTGCTTCAGTAGCACCTAATTATTGGTGCAAAAGTTGGGGCCTTTCGCCCATGGATTGTATTCGTTTAGCCTTAGGTTCCGATTATCGGCAGGCTTTGATTTGGGGCTGGAGTAAAGCAGCCCATCGCCTCAAAGATTTAGATTGGCTGATGGCCTTTCATCAGCTCTTTATGCAAAATGAACCTAAAGGGAAACAAGCCCTTTTCTTTTCCCTAGAATTTCTGTATTATGATTTACCCAATTCATTCTTTAATGAATTGGCCATGGCTTACCTTCAGGCCTCGGGCAAAAATAGCATAGACGATGAAGACCCCGTTATGCAATTGCTTTTGCAAGAGGGCCAAAACTGGGACGCCGAATTGGGGCGCCATGTTTTGGAGGCCATGAAAATCAGTTTGGCCCAAGGCTTTTCCGTTTTTCAATGGAACCATAAAACCCTACTCAAACGAGCAGCTTTTGCCCTAGATGAAAGTCTGTTTGAAGATAAAGAACTTCTTAACCATTGGCCTCAACTGGATTATTCCTGGCAAAAGGAATTGGACCAATTTAGCGCCCAAATCTCTTTCCGTAAAGAACTGGCCCAACTCAAGGCCCTTTAGGGACTTGCAGCGGACAGGCGGCAAAGCCGCCGCAGGCTGAGGGATGGAAAGTGGTGCGGCAAAGCCGCAGACCAAGGCGCTCTGCGCCGCAGGGCCGAGCGAACAGCGAGCCACGACACAGCCCGACCCGAGCAAAGCGAGGGGCAGCCCCAAAAAATAGCTTGACGATTATCTAATACAATACTATATGGCTAAGCGAAAAAAGGCAGCAGAACAATTGTTGCGCCCTCATGCCGAGGTGCTTTATGCGGAGGAGCTCAAGCTTCTCAAAAAAATGGATAACTACCCCAAACCCCATAATTGGGCGCTTTCGCCTTGGGCGGTGGTGCAATTTATTATGGGGGGCAGCTTGGAAGATGGGACCGAAATCGAACCCAAATACTTTGGTAACCGCCGTCTGATTGAGCTGGCGGTGGCTACATTGGCCACAGATCGCGCCCTGTTGTTGATGGGGGTGCCTGGTACCGCAAAATCATGGGTCAGCGAGAATATTGCTGCGGCTATTAGCGGCAGCTCGACCTATTTGGTGCAGGGTACCGCTGGCCTTGGCGAAGAGGCCATGCGCTATAGCTGGAACTATGCGCAATTGTTGGCCAAAGGCCCATCTGCAGAGGCTTTGGTGCCTTCTCCCCTGCTGCGGGCAATGCAAGATGGGGCCATTGCTCGGGTGGAGGAATTGACAAGGGTGCCCGCCGATGTGCAAGATACCCTCATTACTATGCTTTCGGAGAAATTGTTGCCGATTCCAGAACTCAATACCGAAATTCAAGCGCAAAAAGGCTTTAACCTCATTGCCACGGCCAACGATCGAGATAAGGGCGTCAATGAGCTTTCTTCGGCCCTCAAACGCCGCTTTAATACTGTCGTTTTGCCCTTGCCCGCTTCTTTGGAAGAGGAGGTAAAGATTGTTAAAATGCGGGTGGAAAAACTGGGCGCCGCCCTAGAGATTCCCGCCAAAATGGCCCCACTCAAAGAAATTGAGCGCCTAGTGACGATATTTAGAGAATTGCGCTCAGGGGTCACCCAAGATGGCCGCCAGAAAATCAAACAGCCTAGCTCTACCCTCAGTACGGCCGAGGCCATTTCGGTGGTCAATAATGGGCAAGCCCTAGCCGCTCATTTTGGCGATGGCGAACTGCGGGCCAGAGATTTGGCCTCTAGCCTGATTGGTGCGGTGGTCAAAGACCCCAGCCAAGACCAAGAAGCTTGGCAAGAATATGTGGAAACGGTGGTCAAAGAGCGGAAAGAATGGGCCGATTTGTACCGCGCCTTTAAAGAATTGAGCTAAGTTTTCCTCTAAGCTAAACCTTTTCCCTTTTGCCTAATTATCATTTAAAGTAAAATGATTTTGGGCCATAAAACGGCCCCAACAAACTGATTAACATGCAATATCCTGACAAGATCTCCAAGGCGGAGGTCAACCAGCTCCCGCTCTGGCATTTTGAGGGCGAAATCATTACTGTAGAAACTGAAGAACAACTAGAATCGGCCCTTTTGGCCCTCAACAACTGCAAGGTTTTGGGCTTCGACACTGAGAGCAAACCTTCTTTTCGCAAAGGGGTTTATCATCCCGTTTCCTTGATTCAATTGGCAATGCCCGATAAGGTTTTTTTAATCCGCAACCTCAAATCAGGCTTTAGCGATGGACTCAAAGCCCTGTTCGAAAATCCCAAAATTGTAAAAGCTGGGCCCGCTTTAAGAGATGATATCCGCGATCTGCAGCGGCTTCGGCCCTTTACGGCCAAGGGCTTTAAGGATATTGCCGATATTGCCAAGGCCAACGGCATTCAGCAAATGGGCGCCCGCAATCTAACGGCTATTTTTCTGGGCAAACGGATTTCCAAATCGCAGCAAACCTCTAATTGGGAGCGAGAACCACTCAGCCAAGCTCAAAATTTTTATGCCGCCACAGATGCCTATTTGGGCCTAAAAATTTATACCTTATTCCAGGAATTGGGCTGGACCTAAAATATGCAGCAGTCTTTTCTAGGCTGCTGTTTTTTTTAGGGGCTTGCCCGCCCTCGGGCGGGCCGGGCTGTGCCGCGGCTCGCAAGTCTGCTCGGCCCTGCAGTTTTTTCGCTGCGCTCAAAAACTTTGGTCTGCCCCTTCGGGGCACCGCTATCCATCCCTAAGCCGGCGGCTTCGCCGCCTCGGAACGCAAATATTGGAAAGATGTCATACGAACAAAAAGAAGTCAATCTTCGCCTAGAAAAATACTTGCTCAAAAGTAATCAGCAATTTACCCTAGAGGATGCTGCCGCCAGTACAGGGATGCCTATTATTGAGAGTGAATCGGCTATTCGAGAACTAATGCAACGCTATGATTGCAAACTCAAAGTGACTGAAAATGGCGATCTAATCTATGATTTTACGGGCCTTCATCGCCGCACAGAAAAAAGCTTTGGCGAACGCCTACAGGAATTTGCCGATTGGTTCTGGAAGGGCTTCAAGATCTTCTATCGAATTGTCACGGCGGTTTTTTTGCTCATTTATTTTGTCTTGTTTGTGGTCATTCTGATTGCCTTGATTGTCGGTCTCTTATCGCAGGGGGGCAATTCGGATAATGATAGCAAATCGGGGGGAGTGGGCAAGCTCTTTTTGGTCCTTTTTCGGGTTTTCCTCTCCATTTTTGAGTGGAGCACCATTTTGGGCTATGATTATACCTACCGCAGCCGAGACAACTACGGCTATCCCTATAAACATTATGTAGAGAAGCCGGGGCAATTGGCCAAATTGCGCAAAAACCGCAAAAGTTCTAAGGAAGAAAAGGGCTTTGTGGCCTCTGTTTACGACTTTATTTTTGGACCAGTTCGCTATCAACCCGATCCCTATGGCAACCATAAGGAGGTAGCCAGTTTTCTAAAAGAAAACAAAGGCTTGGTTTCTACTGCAGAACTACAAGCTTTGGCGGGTTGGCGCAGAGATGAGGCCGAAAACTTTATGACGGAACTTTTGGGCCGCTATGATGGGCGAGCTAAGATTTCGGAGCGTACGGCTACCCTTTATGGGGATTTTAGTCAGCTAAACCGCTCGGCTAACCGACCCGATGAAGCCCCTATTATCTATTATTGGGATGAATACGAGCCCGAATATGAGCTGACGGGCAATAAAACTGGACGAAATTGGGCCATTGTGGGCATGAATAGCTTGAACTTAGTTTTTTCGCTCTTCTTTTTGGTCCAACCTCACTTTTTTGCCGAATTGGATATCCCCATTGCTAACGGTCCCTTTTTGGCCCAAGTCGTTTTAGGGGCAATTCCCTTTACTTATTCCCTGCTCTTCTTTTTAATTCCCGCTTTTCGCTACTTTAGGCTCTTGCCCCTCAAGCGAAAGCAACGGCAAGAAAATGCGCGTAAACGATTGATGAAAGTCATCTTTCAGCATGTCCGCGTTCCTATTAGTCTGAAAATGCTGACCCAAGTGGCCAATGACCAAGCTCAAACCGAAGAAAAACTCAAAGAAGAGCAGGTTGAAGCCCTAATGCAGGAAGTGATTCAGGATTTAGGAGGCGAATCGAGCTTAAATTCTCAAAACCAACTGGTCTATCGCTTTGATCGCTTAAAGGAAGAGATAGAGGAAATGAGCCGTCTGCGTCAGGAGAATCGAGGAGACGATAGTTTGGGCAAGATTGTTTTTGAGTCATAGACCTTAAACCGCCCCATAGCAAAAGATGGTCACTCGCTATTAGGGGCCTTAATAGCCAAAAGAACGA
>Ga0193958_1000744_pt1 | contig 11354 bp, 10 predicted proteins | sample FB_1_MG_FD_140320 | JGI IMG/M metagenome (GOLD analysis project Ga0193958, IMG submission 140320) | Microbial mat bacterial communities from the Broadkill River, Lewes, Delaware, United States - FB_1_MG | ecosystem: Environmental > Aquatic > Freshwater > River > Microbial mats | place: USA...
ATTCCACTGAAGTAAAACAACTAGCAAAAATGGTAATGACAGATCACCAACTGGTACAGCAGATGGGAAGAGATTTGGCGAAAGCAGAAGGTTTAGCCATCACACCACCCAGTAATGATGGCAGTGCTCAAGACCTAGCCGATACCATTGCCTTACTTCAATCGAAAGAGGGCGAGGAATTTGACAAAGCTTACTTAAAACGCGAAATAGCGTTTCATAAAAGCGTGATTAACGCGATTAATTCAACCTTGTTACCCTCCATTAAAAATCCCGAATTTAAAGCTCTGGTTAAGAAAGTACTTCCTGGCTTTAAACACCATTTACAGGCGACTCAAAACGCAGCGCAAAAACTCGGGTATTAAGTAATCTAGCCCCTACGTGCTGGGTTGTCATTAAGTGTGCAACCCATCACGTTGATAGCTTCATCGCCAACGCGTCAGTCTTAAGAAGCCCAATCCTACCTCGCCCTGTTGTTACCAGCCCCTCTGCACTCATCTCACTTAAAAGACGTGCGACGACCTCGCGAGTTGACCCTAAACGTCCAGCGATCTCTTGCTGTGTCATCGTCACAATATTTTCATTGGATGCTTGGTTCAGCAGGAGGTTTGCGAGCCTTTGCGACAAGTTCCAACCTTGAAGCTGCTCTACCTCAGTCATTAATTTGAATACGGCCGATGACAAGGCATCTATGGTCAGGTTTTGGATAGCGACTTCGGTTTGAAATAGCTGTTTATACACAGGTCCATGAATCACACTGATCTCTGTATCTTCTTCGGCGCTTACCCAAGCGGGATAAAGTAGCTGATTAAAAAGGCAGTTGATCGCAAAGACACAGGTTTCGCCAGGCTTGATTAAATAAAATGTCGATTCATGACCACTCGGCGTATACGTAAAAACACGAAGGCAACCTTTCGTGACAATATAGGCCCCGGATACTTTATCGCCTTTGCGGATAGGCAGCGTATTTTTCTTTACTTGTATAACATGAGCTGATTTATCTAACCGCTCACGATTGACCTCAGATATCGCTAAAATATCTGATAATGCCGTGTTATTAACGCAGCGTGATTTAGCTTTCAAATGTCTCTCACCTTATAACGATATTTATCGAACAATATAATATAGCCCTTCTTAATCGCTACTCTTTGTCTCTGTTCTTTGCCGCTGCTCCTTGCCACTATTATTTATCCCATTGTTTACCCAAAGCAGCTTAGTTTACAAGAGGGCAAAAAACGAGACGTTTAACTAGCTCGCCTTCGAGAGACGCTTACTGCTTAATGATTTCAAGAACGCAACGATGTCATCGACTTGCGCGTCCGTAAGATCCGGATTTTCTAATAGATCTAGGGTGCTTCCCGACCAGATAAATTCCCGTGAGTGCGATCGACCAAGCTGGGCTTGCGACATAATCTTCACAACATCTCGTAACTCTTTAACAGAGCCATTATGCAACCACGGCCCGGTGAGTTCGACATTTCTTAATGAGGGTACCCGCCATACTTTATCTTTAGGCGGAAGTTCACCAAAGCCATACTCTTTGATCAACGGGGTTTCATTGGCCGGAAATATACGAAAGGGGAGCCCGGGATTAAAAACACTGGCTGCACTAAAGTTCGGACCAAAATGACAATGTGTGCAGCCTACTTCGGAAAACAGCGCCATACCATTTAACTGCTGCTGAGATAATGCACTTCTATCTCCCCTTACAAAATCGTCATAGGGTGAATCGTTCGTTATTAAGGTGCGTTCGAAGCTGGCAATAGCCTGTGTTATTTTCTCAATAGTGATCTCAGTTTGGCCTGAAAATGCAGCACTAAACAGTGCTTCATATTTCGGCTGCTCTTTTACTCTATCCACTATCGCTTGCGATGATTTCATTCCCATCTCAATCGGATTAAGAAAAGGTTTTAATGCCTGCTCCTCTAACGATTCCGCACGCCCATCCCAAAAAAATCGTTTCTGGAACGCTGTATTCCAAACGGTTGGTGCATTCATATCGCCTTTCTGCTGCCGAATTCCCGTAGATACCGAAGCACCATCAGCCCCAGCGTGCTCATATAACCGATGGCAAGACTCACAAGCCAAAGACCGATCGGCAGACAAGTTTTTATCAAAAAAGAGCGCTTCGCCTAAGTTCACTTTCGAAGGAGTGGTAGGATTATCAATAGGCGCCGGTGCTGTATTTGGCAGGCTCAGCCAATGATATTCACCACTTTGTGATGCCTGCTCAGCAAATGAAAACCGATCAGGAGCATGATTAAACGATAGGTCATTTGGTGAATCTGATAATGAAAAGAAACTTTCAGGTACTGAATTGAGAAAGGCAATAACAGTGATTTTTATGCCTAAAAACACCACCAAAACAAACAAGCAGATAGCTATAAACCATTTACCCTCCTGACGAGGTTTGTGATGATTTCCATCGACACTCACGACCTGAGGTTTCTTTTTCATCATCAACCCCTCTTAAGATGCATCCGCAAAAAAGAGATCACCGGGCGACACTGTTTTCACCTCGGTTATACTGTCAAAAGGCAGACCTAAACGCTGATGTGCACGCTCTACCGATTCGGCATCTTGCGCTAATGTCAGGCAGAATGCTTTGCCCGCTTCGACGCCCGTAAAAATTTGCAAGGGAACGACCGATTCTTGTGCGCAGATCTCTTTATAATTCACATAGAAATCAGCAAACTCTTCAGGCGAAATATTTTCTGGAAATGTCTCTGTTTTTACATCGTGGGTATCCACATAAAGCTTCATTTTTTTCATTTTTTCTCTCCTATAAAACCAGTATGTAAAAGGTATTACAGGCGACTAAAACCTTCTGTAACAAATGCTACAGAGAGAAATAACGAAGATTAGAAGCTCTCGAGATAAGAAAGATCAGCTTATAGCAATAAGCATTGAATTGAAGAAAATGCCTAAACCCCAATCAAAAAGATAAGAAATCTCTGAGATTAATTAAGTGTAATGATGTTATTCACTAATCAACCAAGGCATTTTCTATTGCATAACGCGTAAGCCCCGCAGCGGTATGAATATCTAGTTTTTGTTTAATATTTTGACGATGAGTTTCAACCGTACGTACTGAGATATCTAAAGCACGTGCAATCTCTTTGTTACTGTTACCTTCCGCCACTAGCTTAAGCACATCTTTTTCTCGTCCAGTTAACGCTTCTTGTACAACCTCAGGCTGTGCCTTTCGTTCCTGATCAAACTGGCTGAACAAGGTTTGTGATGCCCCCGAGCTAAAATAAGTACCACCGCGATAAACCGTTTCTATGGCTGAAATGAGTTCTGAAGAGGAGACATCTTTTAACACATAGCCCGCCGCACCGCATTTGATCAATTTGACGATATATTCTCGATCATCGTGCATACTTAAAATAAGCACTTTGACATCAGGCTGCTCTTGGTGGAAACGCTCAGCCGCCTCAAATCCGTTCATCACCGGCATAGAGATATCCATCAGTACGACATCAGGCTTCAGCTCCGCTGCCATCGACAACCCTTGTTTGCCATCATTAGCCATACCTACGACCTCTAGCGTGGGCTCCCCTTCAAGGCGAGCGCTTATCCCATCTAGCACTAAAGGGTGGTCATCTACCAATACAACTCGGATTCTTTTTTCAATCATCTTTAGGTTTTCCGTCCACTATATAATTGCAAAACCAGCTCTAATTTTAGTCCCTAAACCTACTCTGCTTTTTAGACTAAAGCGCCCACTTAGCAATTCCGTCCTTTCACGCATATTCAAAAGCCCTATGCCCGATTCAGTCTTATCAGGCACAAACCCTACCCCATCGTCAGACACTTCAACCCAAATATGGCCTTCTCTCGACCAAATTCTTACGCTGACCTGTTCCGCTTGGGCATGTTTTTCAATATTGGTTAGGGCTTCCTGTACAATTCGATACAAACTAATTTCAATATCATCGGGTAAGCGCCTTTCTGGCAGCTCCAAGCGAACGTTCATATCAATCTCTGTCCGCTCTGCAAAATCCGATGTCATACTATAAAGGGCTGATTCTAAACCTAAATCATCCAACTGAATCGGCCTCAGATCATGCGATATACGTCGCACTTCTTGAATCGCCATATTCAGAACATCACACCCTTTACTGATATCATTCACCGCCGAATCATCGTCTTTACCTAACTTATCCCTCGCAAGTTCCAGTCTGAATTTAACGGAGACCATCAGTTGGTTGATGCCATCGTGCAACTCCCGGGCAAAATTTCGTCGCTGACTCACCTGAAACTGCACATACCGATGGGCAAGCTCACGTAAACGCACATCCGCTAATTGCGAAGCATGCATATTAATAGCAACGCCCACGAGGGCAATAATGATAATCGTGCCCAACAAAATGACGACAACAGTGAAGAAGGTATTTCGTATATTACGCGTAACCTTAAGACGGGTAGCCGCCACCTCTTTAGCAATATCATCGATATAAAGCCCGGTCCCCATCATCCAGTTAAACTTGGGGACCTGCACAACATAACTAAGCTTTTCTTCCAGCTCATCTTTAGAAGGTTTCTGCCACAAGTAACGGTAAAAACCACCCCCTTGTTCCGCCAGACCTATCAAATCACGTATAACGTATTTGCCATTTGCATCCTGTAAGCCCATTAAATTTTGGCCTACAAGCTGCGGCTGAATAGGATGAACTAGGTTAGTTCCCTCACGATCATAAACAAAGAAATAGCCATCTTCACCATAAGTTAAACTATGTAATATGCGTTTTACTTCATACTCGGCGTATAGATCTCCAGGCTTAGCATCCTTTACTAAATGTTCGATAGAGTTCATCGCTAAAGCAACATAATGACGTAACTCTTGATGCTTAGATCGGAGAAGGTTTTCTTCAAACGTGTTGATCTCTTGTTCAGAAAGGATTCGCGCTTGATTCAAACTGATCATCGTAATCGCAATCGTGACCACGATGAGAGGCAAGATAGATAAGAGTAATATTTTTGCTTTTAAAGAAGCGGAAACATGTTTCATAAAATCTAAAAACAATCCTAAAGGTAAAAAGCGGCTTAGTACTCAGTCGATTGATATATCACTATAATTATCAGTATAAAGCACTCTTAAGGAGAACACCCGATGGATTTCTCATTGTGGAAAGAAGCAGCCATGATCGCCGCTAAAGCGATACAAAGCGGCGCTCTTCAAAGCTTAAATACGTCATTAACATCCATCAGTGATGCCCACCTTTCTTTCCATATACATCAGCTAAGCCACCTCGCCAAAAAACCTATATCACCTAAAGGTGAGCAACCGATTAGTAATCCGTTTTTACCCCATGAACCCGCGCTGTATATCGGTGACATTGGCAGCAAACATAAATGCTTATTGAATAAGTATAATGTCCTTGATGATCACCTTTTACTGGTAACTAAAGCCTTTGAAGAACAACAATCGGTTCTAACCCTAGACGATTTTTCCGCTCTGCAGCTATGTATGTCAGATAAACCCGCATTAGCATTTTATAATAGCGGTACAAAAGCCGGTGCCAGCCAACAACATAAACATATACAACTAATCCAGCTGCCAAATGCGGTTGACCGGCTCATTCCGTTTGCACCCGAATTTAAAGAGCTACATGACGAAGTACCACGAACACTGCCAACGCTACCCTTTCGGCATGCGGCGATCGCCTTGCCAAACAACCTATTCAAACATGATAAAAACCAACATCAAGATGCGGCTATTCAACTGAAACATCTCTACGATAGGTTAAGAATGACTTTAGATATTGAGGTAAAAGGAGACCAAATAGAGAAAGCTTACAATCTGCTACTAACCCAAGAATGGATGCTTTTGGTGCCGAGAACAAGGGAGTGTTTTGCAGATATCTCGCTAAATGCCTTAGCATTTTGTGGTTCGATATTGGTGAAAGATGAAAAACAAGCCCAGCATATTATTCACGCGGGGCTTGCTAATGCATTACACGAAGTAAGCTAAGGAGATCTTGATATTCGAGCCTGCTGGGCGTATCAAAACCTCCCTATTTTTCTTACTTAGAAATGCTGTTTAGGTAAGCCTTATCAGAGATCTCTGTCCAAGCACGCGCCTTACGCATGTACTCAGCCTGAGATTCTTGAATACGCTTAGCCAAAGGATCTTTTGCCGCACGTTCTGCTAGCAATTCACCGTTTACTTTACGCATTGCATCGATTACATCTGTCGGGAAAGATTTCACCTGAATATTCGGGAACTCTTTCTTCATGCTATCCCAACTTACACCTGATTCATGATGCGTTTGGATATACATATCGTAAGCAGATGTACGCATGGCAGTTTTCAAGATTTGTTGAAGATCTGCAGGCAGCTTCTCAAACTTTTTCTTGTTAACCATAAACTGCAATTCACTTGCAGGCTCATGCCAACCGGTATAGTAGATCGGTGCAATTTTGTGGAAACCCATACGAATATCTAACGATGGGCCAACCCACTCAACGGCATCAACCGTACGGCGTTCAAGTGCCGTATAAAGATCACCAGGAGCGATATTTACTGGTTTAGCACCTAACTTAGCCCAAACCTCTCCAGCAAAACCTGGAATACGGATTTTTAGACCTTTAACATCATCCAGTGAATTGATCTCTTTTTGGAACCAACCACCCATCTGAACACCAGTATTACCACCTGGGAATGAGTACATACCAAACTTGCCGTATACTTCATTCATCAGATCCTGGCCTTCGCCATGATAGAACCAGCCGTACTGCTCAGGCACAGTCATACCAAATGGCATCGTGGTAAAATAAAGCGTATTAGGCACTTTACCTTTCCAGTAGTAAGACGCTGAATGACCAATATCATATTGGCCCGCTCTCACCATATCAAAAACACCGAATGGCGCTTTATGTTTATTCGCTGAATCGATTGTAATTTTTAGGCGACCGTTAGACATAGAGTCTGCAAGCGCAGCCATATTCTTAGTCGTTTCACCCAAAATTGGAGTATTAGGACCCCATGTTTCAGCCAGTTTTAAGCGATATACTTTATCTTCTGCTTGCGCAAAAGAAGTAGCAAACATCGCGCAGCAAAGCGATACGCCGGTAAACAGTTTATTATATTTTTTCGTGGACATTTATTTATCCTTTCCCTTTATTTAATCCTGCGTTTATACCCTTCCATAGTAATACGATGAGCTCCTAGTCTCAATTAATTAACATGTTATTTTGATAAAAAAATGCCCCGTAAAACGGGGCAGTCCAATCAGTTCTCATACATGAGAAAGGACAATGGGAATGAACCATAAAGCGGGCTGTTTCCAGCCCTGAGAGATGAGAGTGATAGCGGCCACTCAACCGTAATTAACAACGAAACCCGATTAAGTAAGCCCATAAAATGCAGGGAATAAGAGGATCGAAATAAGCACGGCAACCTGCATAATAATGAACGGCATAACGCCACGATAAATATCCATTGTTTTAACTTGAGGAGGGGCAACCCCTTTCAAATAGAACAAACTAAACCCAAAGGGAGGTGTTAAGAAACTGGTTTGTAAATTCATCGCAATAAGGATCGCAAACCATACCGGCGCAATGCCTAACGCATCAGCAACCGGCGCTAGAATAGGAACAATGATAAAGCTAATTTCAACAAAATCGATGAAGAAGCCTAATATCAAAATCGCCAACATAGACAAGATCAAGAAGCCTTGAGCACCACCTGGCAGATCGGTAAGAACCTCCTCAACGATATAGTCACCACCTGTATAGGTAAACGCCATAGAAAACGCCGTTGCACCCAATAAGATAGCAAATACCATGGCTGTAACTTTAATCGTCTCTTTAGAAGATTCAAGAACCATTTTCCAACTAAACTGACGATACAAGGCGGCTAGAACAATCGCACCTACACCACCCAAAGCAGACGACTCAGTCGGTGTCGCTATTCCCGCAAAAATCGAACCTAAAACAATCAGAATCAGTGCTAACGGTGGAACAATCGCTTTCAATGCTTTTATATACTGTTCACGCTTGTTCTCCACATCATCATCTAATGGAAGCGCTGGTGCAGCTTCCGGCTTCACGTAGCTATAGATCAGGATGTAAATAACATAAACACCAATCAAGATAAGACCTGGACCAACAGCGGCTTTAAATAGGTCGCCTACTGGAATACCAAGAACATCACCAAGAACAATCAAGATAATTGAGGGTGGGATAATCTGTCCCAACGTACCGGAGGCACAAATCGTACCGCACGCCAAAGACTTGTCGTATTTGTACTTCAACATGACAGGTAACGAGATCAGACCCATCGCAACAACAGATGCGCCAACCACCCCCGTTGATGCGGCTAGAAGAGCACCAACCAAGACAGTAGAGATCGCTAGACCACCACGAACACCACCAAACAACTTACCCATTGACTCTAAAAGCTGCTCAGCCAACTGAGTTTTTTGCAATACGATCCCCATAAAGATAAAGAGGGGAACCGCCATCAATACCGTATTTTCCATAATGCTTTGAATACGGAACGGCATAAAAGCAAACATTTCAGCGCCTTCGGAAAATACACCGAAGATCAACGCAACACCACCAAACGTAAAAGCAACGGGGAAACCAACAAGCAGCATCAACAGAGCCACTGCAAACATGACAATACCAATCATTTATATGCCCTCTTAATGTTGTGGTGGTTGATAATCATCGCCCTGGCTATGGCCCAGGTAGATGTTTAAAGATTTAAGGAAAAGACCGACACCACTAATAAACATGGCAAAAAATGCAAAAGGGATCACAGACTTTATTAACCAACGATAGGGCAAACCACCTGGATCTCCAGATGTCTCACCAAGTTCAAATGATTCGCGGGCGAAATCTACGCCGTACCAAGCGACAAGCCCACAAAAAGGAAGTAATAAAACTAAACAACCCAGCATATCAATCATTGCTTTAGTTTTAGCACTTAAACGTTCATAGATAAGATCTACACGAACATGCCCACCCGCTTTAAGCGTATAGGGAACACCTAACATAAATACTGCGGCATAAAGATGCCATTCCATCTCTTGCATCCCTATCGAGACATCATTAAAAACGTAGCGCATTACAACGTCGATAAAGACGTTAAACAGCATAAATACAAACAGGACTGCAGAGATCTTACCCATCAGCTCAGAAAAGCTGTTGATCACCTGCTCCAGTCTCAATAGAAACATGTAGGCTCCTAGAAAATTAGATGTTGGCACCCCGAGCCGGTATGACGCCCGAGGTACCAACGAGGGGGTTCTTCGACTTTAAAACCGACAGTTATTTAAGGTCGGCCTTTTCCAAGCCAACCTTATACACTGTTCTCTTACTTAGACAAACTGTTTAAGTAAGCTTTATCTGATATATCAGTCCACGCACGTGATTTGCTCATGTAAGCCGACTGTGAATCTAGGATTTTCTTAGCGAGAGGATCCGCTGCAGCTTTCTCAGCTAGTAGCTCATCGTTCGCTTTACGCATGGCAGAAATGACATCCGCTGGGAAAGATTTAACCTGAATATCAGGGAATTCCGCTTTCATGTTTGCCCAGTTTTCACCAGAAGCGTGGTAAGACTGGATGTACATATCATATGCAGCAGTGCGCATCGCAGTTTTTAGAATCTGCTGCAGATCTGCAGGTAGTTTCTCAAACTTCTTCTTGTTGATTAGGAACTGCAACTCAGTTGCAGGCTCATGCCAACCTGTGTAGTAGTATGGTGCAATTTTATGGAAGCCCATACGTAGATCAAGAGAAGGACCTACCCACTCCAACGCATCAATCGTACGACGCTCTAGTGCAGTATAAAGTTCGCCCGCTGGAATATTTGTAGGTTTAGCACCTAGTTTTGCAAGTACTTCGCCCGCAAAACCTGGAATACGCATTTTCAGACCTTTTAGGTCATCCAAGGTATTAATCTCTTTCTGGAACCAACCGCCCATCTGGTTACCGGTGTTACCACCAGGGAAGGACATTAGATTGAATTTACCGTATACCTCATCCATTAGTTCCTGACCGCCGCCGTGGTAGAACCAACCATACTGCTCAGGTGCTGTCATACCAAAAGGCATTGTTGTGAAATATAGCGTGTTAGGAACTTTACCTTTCCAATAATAAGACGCTGAATGTCCCATGTCGTACTGACCAGAACGCACCATATCAAACACACCTAAAGGTGCTTTGTGCTTGTTCTTAGAATCGATAGTAATTTTTAAACGGCCATTAGACATTTTATCTGCCAAGTCAGCCATGTTCTTAGTTGCATCACCAAAAATTGGGAAATTTGTTGGCCAAGTTTCCGCAAGTTTAAGTTTATAAACTTTATCAGCCGCCATTGCAGGCATTGCAAGTACAGCACTACATGCTGCTGCAGTTACCAATGTCTTTGTATAAGTCATTTTGAACATTTTTATTTTCGTCCTCTATCTGCACTGCCTGGGCAACCGTCAAAATAAGGTAGGTCGTATTGAAGAATCTTTCTGCTCTTCTCTAACTACGTCCACAAGTAACATCCACTAACGATATGTCAGCTTAAATAGTGTGGCACAACATACTGACCCGACCTATTAGGATTACTGCGCAATAGATGAGCTGAGAATACGTAGAGCGTACTACGTAATACTACGTAGAAATCCTACCGCAACGCAGTAATAGCTAATACAGCATTCAATAATGCTGATTCATTTAAAAACAACAGAAGAATAGAGAAGAACATAAGGCTGTAATATTTTTCGATGATAATAGTACACAGAGACCAAGTACGTACTATAGTGTCTGTATACATGGATTCAGTATTTAACCGCTAAAGGGAAGTAGCATGAATACGCTCAACAATATTCCTGTCTCAAGAAAAATTGGTTTTTTAGCATTCGCCTTAATCGCCTTACTCCTGATCACTGCGGCAACCGCTATTGTATCTATGGCAAAGATAGGCAATGAGCTTGAAAGTATCGCGCACAAAGATATGCCTCTGATCGAAAAAATCACCAAAATCACAGAGCATCAACTAGAACAAGCGATCCATTTTGAGCGCGCCCTTCACTTCGGTACTGTCGGCATCCTTAAAGAAAAGGACGGAAAGAGTGACAACTCCCACTATAAAAAAATCTTTACTACTGAGCGTGAAAAATTCCTTTCCTTGGGCGACAAGGTTAGTCGCGAGTTAAAAGAGTCCCAAGCGCAGATAAAAAACATTCTCGATACGCAAACTCAAGCCCGTATTGGGTTTAATTTATTCCCCGTGTATGCAGACGAGATCACTGAGTTCCAATTAATGGCAGAAGAACTCAATACCATTGATAAAGAACATAAAGAACTGGAACTCAACGGCATAGCCTCGTTAACAGCCATTGAAAACCG
>Ga0193958_1000747_pt1 | contig 11295 bp, 12 predicted proteins | sample FB_1_MG_FD_140320 | JGI IMG/M metagenome (GOLD analysis project Ga0193958, IMG submission 140320) | Microbial mat bacterial communities from the Broadkill River, Lewes, Delaware, United States - FB_1_MG | ecosystem: Environmental > Aquatic > Freshwater > River > Microbial mats | place: USA...
CGAAATAAAAAAAGTTTATCTCCTGAAGTATTACGAGATATAGATGTAGTAGAGGGTGATACTTTTGATAAAGATAAACTTCGTGAGGCATTAAAAGATGTGGATATTGCATATTATCTTATTCACTCTTTAAATAAAAAAAACTATAAAGATTTAGATAAAATATCAGCTCAAAATTTTATCGATATTGCAGAAGAATGTGGTGTAAAAAGAGTGATATATCTTGGTGGTCTAGGTGTCAAAAATGACCTTACAAGTGAACATCTTCTTAGTCGTATAGAAACTGGAGAAGTTTTGAGTTCATCTTCGTCTGTACAAACTGTATGGATAAGAGCAGGGGTGATTATAGGTTCTGGAAGTACGAGTTTTGAAATCATTAGAAACCTAACAGAAAAACTTCCTATCATGACCACTCCAAAGTGGGTATACACAAAAGCTCAGCCTATAGCCGTAGAAAATGTACTTGATTATTTGTATGATTCTATACGTTTAGAAGTAAAAGAAAATATCATAGTTGATATTGGTAGTGAAGAGTTGAGCTATAGAGACATGATGATAAAAACTGGAAAAGTTTTGGGTTTAAAACGACTCTTGATACCAGTACCTTTTTTGACTATTAGTTTATCATCGTACTGGTTAAATCTATTTACACCTGTTCCTTTTATCGTAGCAAAAGCACTTATCGAAGGATTGAAATCGGAAGTAACAATTCAAAATGACAATGCAAAAAAATACTATGAAAGTATAAAACCTATTACATTTGAAGAAAGTGTAAATACAGCAATTAATGAAATCAAAAACAATCAAGTAGTAAGTAGATGGAGTGATAATTGGGGAGTAAACTGGGATAAAGACCATGATAGAGAAATATCAGATGCTATTTTTGTAGATCAAAAAACATATGATATTTCTGATTTAAAAGCTCAAGATGTATTTAATACTTTTACAAGTATTGGTGGTAAAAATGGTTGGTTTGCTTTTGACTTTTTGTGGGAGATACGAGGATTTATCGATAAAATGATTGGGGGCGTAGGACTTCAGCGAGGACGCAGAGAATCAAATGAATTAAGAGTAGGGGATAGTTTAGATTTTTGGAAAGTGGCAGATATCAAAGCAAATGAAAGAATGTTACTACTTGCTCAAATGAAAGTTCCTGGTACTGCTTGGCTAGAGTTTAAAATAGAAAATAATATCCTCATACAATCTGCATACTTTTACCCTAAAGGTGTTTGGGGTAGATTATATTGGTATAGTATGATCCCTTTACACTATTTTGTTTTTAATAATATGATAAAAAGTATAGTACAAAGAGTAAAAGATAAAAAATAAATAGATATTTTATCTTTTATAATGGATGATTTTACCCTTGTAGTCTAATGATTCTTCTTCTCTATGAGTATTGATACTATTTGTAAAACCAAACATTGACATCTCTTTGGTGAATTTATTTAAGTTTCCACGTCCTGGATCTATGATGATGATTTCACAAGTTTTATTTGCATGATTGTTAATAAAGTTAGACAAGTCTTTTATATGATTTTCCTCATACAAAAGATCGCTTCCTATAATAAGGTCAAATAAGCCTAATGTATCATTTGTATCTGTCCAACTTGTTCTCTCAAAAGGGATAAGTTTATCTTCATTTAGCTTTGTATTATCATTTAAAAAGCCTTCAACACTAGGATGATAATCTGTTGATGTGATATCTGCAAGTCTGTGATTTAGAACTAAACTTGAAAGTGCCATACCACAACCAACTTCAAGTATTTTTTTATTTTTAATATCAAATTTACTCATCATCTGAGCTAATATTTGACTCGATGGCCATAATTGTCCAAACAATGGCCATTGAGCTGAAGAGATACCAAAATTTAGAGCTACATCGTCTATATCTTCAAATTGTTGATTGTCTTTAAGTGTTTTAATATGTATATCGATACCATTTAAATCTATAGTTTGGTATTTTACTTTTATTTTTCCCATTATCATTCCTTTGAATATAGTTCATATTAGATATTCTTCAGAATGAGAAATTATAATTAAATAGTAAAGCATGCTAAAGATGAAATAAAATCATCTATTAAATATAATTCACGATAGCATAATAAAGTAAAATAACCAAGTTATGTGAGTATAATACTAGAAATGTGTCATAATTAATAGTAAAAGACACAGTAAACTAGTAGGAAAATATAAATGTACAAAAATCTGATAATGAAATCGATAAAAGATATCTTTGATAATTATGAAGCAATAGGAAAAGCTTTACTGATACCTACAATATTACTCTTAGTTTTAAACTTTGCATCTACAGCATTTACAAGTCCTGATAAAAATTTTTCTGTAGTAAGTATATTTTTTCTTTTTTTAAGCCTTTTAGTTGACATTGTTATTCTTATTACTGTGCATCGTATTTTGATACTTGGAAATGATTCTGTACCTTTATGGGGAATACAAAAATTTGAAAAAAGAGAATTTAATTTTTTTCAAAAGTACCTCATAGTTGCACTTGTATTTGTAGTTACGGTAGTGTTATCTACTGCTTTTTTTCAAATGTTAGGAGTGAACATTTTTGTATCAATTTTTATTACGATGCTAGTTTGTGCTATTTATATGAGTAGAATTTCTCTAGTTTTTCCTGCAATTGCAGTTGATACAAAGATGAGTTTTAAGGAGTCTTTTGAATTTACAAAAGACTTTAAGCTTCTGATATTTATTACTGTTATTGTATTTCCCGTATTATTTTCTTTAGTAGTTGGTGGAATTTATGCTTTTATTATCTCTATGTTAGTAGCTAGTATATCTGAACACTTAAATCTATTGATGGTTCTTTTAAATGTTGCAATTAGTGTATTTTTGGTGAGTGCTTTGTCAAATACATATATGTACATAAGTGAAACATTAGCTTATCGAGATAATTTAGTAGAGAATTCATCAGAAGAAGATGAAGATGAAGATAATGATATAGAAGATGATATGAAAAATGATGATGAAGAAATAGACTCTCCTAAAGAAAAAGAATAGATATGATAAAAATAGATATCAGTAAAGAACTTTATGGTTCAAATGGAAAGATGAATCTTGAAGTGCAACTAGATATAAAACAAAATGATTTTGTAGCATTGTCAGGACTTAGTGGTAGTGGAAAGACGACACTTCTTAGAATTTTAGCAGGCTTAGAGCAATCAAATGGGACTATAAAAGTAGATGGTGAAGTTTGGCAAAATGAAAAAGTCAATCTAGCACCTCAAAAAAGACAAATAGGTTTTGTCTTTCAAGACTATGCACTTTTTACAAATATGAGTGTAAATGAAAACTTACTGTATGTAAACAATGATAAGAAATTAGCCAACAAATTATTGGAATTAACTGAGCTTACTGAACTATCACATAGGCTTCCAAATACACTTAGTGGTGGACAGAAACAAAGAGTAAGCTTATGTAGAGCTATGATGAATCAACCAAAACTTTTACTTATGGATGAGCCATTATCTGCTTTGGATGCTACAATGAGAACAAAACTACAAAATGAAATCTTGATTTTGCATAAAGAGTTTAGCACGACTACAGTGATGGTCAGTCATGACCCAAGTGAGATATATCGACTCAGTAATCGTGTGGTAGTTCTAGATCAGGGTAAAATAAAAAATGATGGAACACCAAAAGATGTATTACTTAAAACAAAAGGAAGTCAAAAGTTTTCTTTTGAAGGTGAACTTTTAGATATAAAAAAAGTAGATGTGATATATATAGCAATAGTAGCTATTGGTCAACAGTTAGTAGAGATAGTTGTAAGTTCTGATGAGATGAAACATCTTGAAATAGGTCAAATAGTTAAAATAGGAACAAAAGCATTTACACCAACAATTAGTTTTTAATTGTTAGTATAATAGGTAAATTTATCCTATCTTAATAGATCGCATAGTTAAATTTCCAGATACAATCTCTTCATGAAAATGTTCTATGGTATCATTATCTTCAATTGTACCAGCTGTGTATAGAAGTGGGATAAAATGATCATCAAATGGATGTGCTATATTAAATAGTGGATGTTTTTGAGCCTCTATGATGTTGCTAAAATTTTTTGTATTAAAAGCTTCTTTTATGTACTCATCAAACTCCAAAGCCCAAGCATCAACATTTGTTTTTCTATAATCAGTTAGTCGTAAATTGTGTGTAACGCTACCACTTCCTATAATTAAAACTCCATTTTTTCGTAGCTTTTTTAATAAAGATGCTATTTCAAAATGTTGCATATAGGAGAGATTTTTATTGATTGATATTTGAAAAGTTGGTATATCTTGCTTTGGATACATATGACGTAAAATACTCCATGCTCCATGGTCTAGTCCTCTATCCTCTAAGCTAGAGTTTTTGAGTATTTCATTTACATCAGATGCTAGTTTCTCATCACCTTTTGGTTCGTAAGTGATATTATATAATTGATCTGGAAAACCATAAAAATCATAGATTGTTTCTTGCTCTTCTAAATTTGAAATTAAAGTATTGTTTGTATACCAATGTGCGGATATAACTATAATCGCTTTTGGCTTATCAAATGTTTTTACAATCTCTTTTAGACTTGTTGTAAAAGAATTATCTCTAATAATGTTCATAGGACTTCCATGACTGATAAATAAAGATGGCATCATTTTAGTTTCTGATTGTAAAAGTGATGAATATAGGGGAGATGCTAAAAGTAATCCTGATAGCTTTAAAAATTCTTTTCTAGTCATCTTTTTGTTCCCTATTATCAATAGAATCGGCAAGCTGTTTTGCAAGTGTAATAATCTCATCTTTTTGGGTAAGTCCGTCTATAAATCTTTGTGGAATATTATTGATACCGACTTGTGCTCCTACTAGTGCTCCTGTAAGAATACAGCGAGCTTGATTTTGTCCACCACCATTTAGCGCATGTAAAATTGCAGATTCAAAATCATTTTGAAATCTTGAGGCTAAATAATAGCTAGCAGGTAAGATATGATATATAGCGCAAGGCATACCATACACAAGTGAGACTTTCCATGCTGGTTCTATTTTAACTGTGGGATCATGTGCAGTTTTTGCCATAAAAGAGGGAGATAATAGTGCATCAGGAGATGCAAATAAACCTATATTTGAAGGATCTTTACTTCCAGCCTTTGGAGGTTGTAAATTATCAGATGTAACAGCATGAAAAGGAAGCTCTCCTTTTTTTACTAGTCTCATTAATTTTTTAGAAATATGTTCATCTAATTTTTCACCTTGTATAAGTTGTGCTAAAACAGCTCCATACGCTACTGTCATTGATCCAACTATATCATCTACTTGGGTTAAAAATGTATTATGTGAAATTGACTTTGCTAATTCTTTTGGATTAAATGTATATTTAACTGCTAAAGCTAGTGTTCTTTCTATTGCTTCTGTTGTATCCGCATTACTTCCTACTTCATCCCAGGATAAGTTTTGTTCAACTCTTTGTCTGTATACCTCTCTTATTGACTGTGAAGTATAGCCTCCTGGTCCATGTGTAGGGATACCATCAATTTTTGTAAAAAGATCATCATCAATCCTTTTACAAAAACTATTTTGGTCATATCCATCATTTTCTAAAATAGATTTAATCATCAGTTTTAAAATAAAACCTGATTGAGAAAGATTTCCTGTTTTTTCATGCTCATGGTATCTCCCTTTTTTTGGTTCTGTATAATCAGTAATCCAAGTACCATAGTCTTTATACTGTTCTTCTAAATCATAATACCAATGTGGACCAAGTGCTATGGCATCACCAATAAAAGCACCAACTATAGCACCCATTGCTCTTTCTTGAATAGTTATTGACATATATTTATCCTTTGTCTCTAATTGTTAAAAATAATTGTATCCATTGATAGGTTTCCATACATATATTCATCATGTAATGATCTTCCTATATTATCTTTGGATGCTCCATAACTTACAAGAAGTGGTGAAAAATGTTCAATCGTAGGATGATTTTGGCTTAAGCATGGTGCTCTTGTTTGATACTTTAATATATCTTCTTTTTTACCATTTTCAAGTTTGTCTATCAACCAATCATGAAATACTTTTGCGTAATCATGTACTTTTGCATTTGGATTACCAAACTCTAATAAATTTAAATTATGTGTTAATGAACCACTTGAAAGAATTAGTGTATCTTTTCGCAATGGATATAACACTCGCCCTAGATTTATGAGTTCTTCAGTGGTGTAACTCATAGGTAAAGATAATTGTATGACAGGAATATCTGCATCAGGATACATAAATGATAAAGGGGACCAAACTCCATGGTCATAACCAACACTATTACTATTTTTTCTAATAGATATAGAATTATTTTGTAATAATTCTATAATCTCATCTTCTTTTTTTGGATCACTGTTTGCAGGATATTCTTGTTCATATAGTTCTTTTGGAAAATTATAAAAGTCATAAATAACAGACGATTCGCTTTTCGTTAAAATCTCTAAATTACGTGTTATCCAGTGAGCGGAAATTACTAAAATGTATTCAGGTTTATAAAACATTAAAGGTAGTGATTTTAAAAAATTAGTAGTTTTATTATTTTCTATCATCAAAGAAGGGCTTCCATGAGATACAAAAATACTTGGGAACATTTTATTCTCTTATCATCTGAATCTCAGCTAATTACTTAGCTAAAATTCCTTCTAATTCTATGTGAAATTTTACTTTCTCACCAACAACAACTCCACCAGCTTCTAAAGCTTTATTCCAATTAAGCCCATAATCTTTTCTATTGATTTTTCCTTCTAGTTCTAAACCAACTCTTTTATTTCCCCATGGATCAGTTACAGTTCCATTAAATTCGAAATCTAAAGCAACTTTCTTTGAGATACCTCTTATTGTTAATACACCATAGGCTTGGTCACCTTTAATTGTATCTAGTTTAAAAGTTAAATCAGGATGATTAGCTGCATCAAAAAAATCTGCAGATTTTAAATGACCATCTCTTTTTGCATTATCTGTGTTTATTGAATCTACAATGATTTTCCCAGATAAAGCTGTGATTTTTTTACTTTTTTCATTATATTCAAAACTTCCAGAAAACTTATCAAAATTTCCTGATACATTTGAAATCATTAGATGTTTTACTTTAAATCCAACATTTGAATGACTTCTGTCTACATTGTAAGTTCCTGCATATAATGCACCTGCTGCTAAGATTGATGTTAATCCTAATGTAAATAATTTTTTCATTTTTTTTCCTTATTTTATAATTTTAATTGGCTTTATATACTTTGTTTAAAAGTTCATATAAAGTATCTAACTCTTCATCATCTAAAATTTCAAATGATTTATATAAGTTTTGTGCGTGATTCGGAAATACTTTTTCTATTACTTCCACCCCTTTTGATGTAATTGTTAAAATAGATGCTCTTTTATCCTCTTTACTTGGAATTGAAGTTATCCAATCATCTCTTTTAAGATTTTTTACAACAACAGTAATATTTCCAGGGGTACTCATAGTAAGTTTTGTAATCGATCCAATACTTAAATCACCTCTGTGATAAAGTACTTCAAGTACTTTAAACTGATTAAAGGTTAGGTCAAATTCGTTTAAATAATTCACTAATTTATTTCTAAATTTCATACTAAATCTGTCAATTTTTACAATAGTCTTCATAGACTTTTGTGTTCTTGAATCATACTGTTTCAGTGGTTGGTTATTCATCTCTTTGACTCCTTAGTGAAATTATACTACTAATTAGTAATAAATGTCAAGGCCAATAAATTAAATATATTACTAATTAGTATTAAAATCTTATTGAAGCCTTTGTTTAAAGGAAAAAGAAATTTTAAAATTTCTTTTTGTTTAATGATTTGAGGTGATAAAAATTATCATTATTGATATAAATCAATAAAAAAAGAAAAAATGTAGGATAAAATTCTTCTACGAATTAAAAAAGGATTACAATGAAAAAAATAAATATTTATGAAAATTTAGCTTATAGTGATGACAAAGTGCAAATTACACCTCTAATGGATACTGATAGTTCAAAAGAGATAAGAATAGTATTTAAAAAAGACCAGGTTATGAAAGACCATCATACACCACATCCAATTGCTGTAGAAATTGTTGATGGTGAAATAGACTTTGGAGTACAAGAGGAAGTAGTTAGACTTATAAAAGGGGATATAGTATCTTTAGAAGCAAGTGTTGTACATAATTTAAAAGCTAATAAAGACTCAATAGTTAGACTTACACTATCAAAAAAAGATTCAATAGCTAGAGTCAAAGGTGTACTAAAACTCTAAAAAAGAGTATGAACTTTTTTAAAAGAAAAGTTCGTAGTCTACATTTCTATTTTTAAACATATCAATATGTTCAAATTTAAGTCCATCATTTTCTATAGCAGTATTAACAATTTTCTTATTAAATAATAATACTTCTTCGTGGTTTAAAAACTCATCAAGATCCATCCACCTAGCTTCAATGATTTCATAATCATCTATGATATTAATCTGACTTGAATTTGCTTTTGCAGTACAACCTACATATAAGTTTGATTCACCAAACTGCAATGGTTTAAAATGTCCTAAAGCTATAATAGAAGTAAATTCTACATCAATACCAGTTTCCTCTTTTACCTCACGGACAACTGCTGTAGAAATGTTTTCATCATCATCAATATATCCACCAGGAAGTTTATATCTTTTTCCTATTCTATCTTTGATTACTAATAGTTCATTGTTTTCGTTGATAACTACAACCCCAACACCCAAAGTATGGTTTCTAGCTGTTGGTACGATTGGATCAACGCTGAGTTTTTTTAAAAGCGTAATATCTTGTTCATTACAGTGATGAAAAACAAAATCATACTTAGTAAGTAAAGGAATAAAATCAGATTTAATAATAGGAATTTTAATCCATAAAAGCCTTTTGTTTTGAAGGTTATTGATAATAATAATGAGTTCTCGTTCAAACTCTTCAACAAGATGAGGAATAGTCGAATGATCTATTGTAATACCTTCATAATTATCTGTAATAAGCTTAATACTTGTAAAGTTAAATGATTCTTGCATGTGGATTGTCCTCTTACCTTAGTCAAACCATTATACAAAAATAAAACAAAAATATCCTTATCTTCTTTTTTGTAATCAAACAGTTACTTTACTTAAGTAAAATCGCCCACTTTTTAATTTAGTATATAGGAAAATAGATGGGATTATCACAAATAGTAAAATCAGGGGTTGTTGAAGGAAATGCTTTATCAAAGGTATTTGAGTATTGTAAAAAGAACAATTTTGCAATACCATCAGTAAATGTCATAAACAATGAATCAATCAATGCTATCTTAGAATCAGCATCAAATTCTAATTCTGCAATAATGATACAAATAAATCAAGAAAATGCAAAGTTTTTTTCTGGAAAAATACAAAAAGGTGACTCTTCTATTTTAGGAGCACTTCTTGTGTCAAACCATGTACATATGGTAAGTGCATATTATAAAATACCTGTTATCTTAACAATAGATTATGTAAACGCTCACGAGTTACAATGGGTAGATGAATTAATAGAGATGAGTTATGAGTATCACAAAGAAAAAAATATATCTTTATTTTCTTCTATAGCACTTGATTTGAGTAGTAAATCTCTCCTTGATGCAACTAAAATAGCAAAAAAATATTTAAAAAAAGTATCAAAAATAGGTATGGCTTTAGAGATAAAAATGAAGATCAGCTATACTAAAAATAAAGAGTTTGTTGTTATGTATCATGAGCTTCAAAATATATCACAAAATTTTATGGTTTCATTTGCATTTTTAGATGAAGAGATAGAAGATAAAAATAGTATTTTTATTCAATTACAAAAAAATATACAAAAAGAATTTAAAACAAACTCAAAACCATTGAATTTAGTTTTTAATGGTGATTATTGTACAAAAAAAGATGCAAGAGTAATTATTAATACTGGAGTAGTAAAAGTAAATCTAGATTCAGAGATTAAAAATGCTTTTTGTGATGGTTTAAATAATTATGAAGAAAATAGTCTTTTAGGTAAATATGTAGAACCGAAAAAACTTTTACGAGAAACACAAAAAACAATTATCAAAAAAATTAATTCAGCTATAAAAGAATATAACGCTAAAAACTCTTTATAAATTAAATTTTACAATAGATTTTTTGCTATTATCATCTCCAAAGTCAAATTTAGATAAAATAGAATATAAAACTAAACATAAAGCAGAGAAATAAATTTGGCAGATGTAATAAACGTAATCGTATGGGGTGGTATGATATACTTCCTATTTGTTTTTTTACGAGGTATGAACGAAACACAAGTAAAGAAACACCAAGATAAGTTAGATGAAATAGAAAAAAAGAATGCAGAAAAAAATTTAGAGAATAATAAAGAAGAGGAAAATAAATAGATGATTAAGCCATTATTAGTAGAAATTGTAGTTGAAGAATTACCAGCAATACCATTTTTAAAAGAGTTACCAAACATTGAGAAAAAATGGGCTGAGATATTAGAATCAAATGATTTACTTTGTGAGTTTAATTTTTATTATACACCTAGAAGATTGGTTTTTTGGCATAGAGAATTTAAAGTAGTTCAAGATGATAAAGAGCAAGAGTTATGGGGCGCACCTGTAAATATTGCATATAAAGATGGTGAACCAACTGGCGCAGCTCATGGTTTTGCTAAAAAATGTGGAGTAGACCTTTCAGAAGTTCAAAGAAATACAAAAGGTAATCAAGAGTTTTTATACTATAAAAGTACAGTTGAAGGTAAAAAATCAAGTGATCTTTTAGGTGATATGGTAAATGAATTTATCTCAAAACTTAACTTTGGTAAATCTATGAGATGGGGAAGTAGAACTGATAGTTTTATCAGACCAATTAGAGGTTTAAGTATTGTATTAGGTGATGATGTGATTGAGGGTGAACTATTTGGAGTTCAGTCTAAAAAAGAAAGTTTTGGGCATAGAATGGTTTCTTATGAGCCATTTACTTTTGATTTTGCAGGCGATTATTTTTGTAAATTAGATAAGCATGGTGTTATATTATATCAAGATGAACGAAGAAAACTTATCTTGGAACAAATGGAAAAAATTCAAAAAGAAAATGATATCACAATAGAAATTGATGAAGAGTTACTTGATGAAGTTGTTGCTATTACAGAGTATCCAACAGCTCAGCTTGGAAAATTTGATGAGGAGTTTTTAAGGCTTCCTGAAGAGGTTATCATAGGTTCTATGAAAGAACACCAAAGATATTTTGCAGTGTATAAAGATGGAAAGATTACAAATAAGTTTATTGTAGTTTCGA
>Ga0193958_1000748_pt1 | contig 11290 bp, 8 predicted proteins | sample FB_1_MG_FD_140320 | JGI IMG/M metagenome (GOLD analysis project Ga0193958, IMG submission 140320) | Microbial mat bacterial communities from the Broadkill River, Lewes, Delaware, United States - FB_1_MG | ecosystem: Environmental > Aquatic > Freshwater > River > Microbial mats | place: USA...
CGCTATATAGATTACAGCCGTATATAGGATCAGTTGGGTAAAAGCGAGAAAGTATACTAAATTACTTTTATGCTTAATACCTTCATATAAAAAATAAAGCAATAAGCCAAAATCTATAATATATAAAAAAATGTGTACTTCATGAGATAGTGTCAACTCATAAATCGTGTTTTGAAAAAAAAGATATAAAGATGTAAATGATAAAGAGGTAATAAAAAATAACACAAGTAAATTTCTGGTTTTAACACCCAAAAAGAGTACCAGTATAGCAAATAAAAAAGGTGACATAATCAAAAAGTTTATAGAACTCAAAACAATACCTCATCTCACAATTTTTAAAACTCGTTCTACATTCTATAACTTTATGATAAAACTGAGTTTAAAACTATTCTATACAAACTTTATATTATCTCTTCCGCTATTTTTAGCCTTGTAAAGGACCTTGTCTGTTTCTTTAAATGCTTCTTGAAAATCTTTATATTTTCCTGGATTCTCATTTATACCTATTGATGCTGTGATCTTTATGTATTTTTCATCATCTATAAAAAACTTAGACTCTTTGATATTGTTAAATATTCTTTGAATTACATTAATAGAACTTTTTTTGTTTTTACTTGGTGTTTTAACAAGTACTATAAATTCTTCTCCACCATATCGTATAGCTAAATCTTCATCTTCTCTTAGTGTGCTTTTTAAAATAGCTCCTACTTTCTTTAAAACTATATCACCGACGTCGTGTCCATAAGTATCATTTACTTTTTTGAAAAAATCTATATCCATAACTGCCAACATATATTCATTTAAGTTTATTTTATTTTCTATATCGTACAAGTAATTTCTATTATATATGTTTGTTAGCTTGTCAGTATACGATGTTCTTTTCATTTTACTATATCTATACAACTGAAAAATCAAAGTCATTAAACTAATAAATACAACAAAAAGTACAAAGCTGATCCCTGTTTTTATTATGTAGAGTATGTCATCAATTGGAGATATTTTATCAATTGAAAAATCAATAGCAAAAATTAGTTCTACTTCATTTTTATTTAGTATTGGAACTAAATAACTAATTGATAGTTTATGCAAAACTTCATGTTTGATAACTAAAGGCTTTTTCTCTTTATAAACTTCATACCACTTATCACTTGCCACATCAAATTTTTGGTCAATCATAGATTTTTCATCTTCTGGTGAAGCATCTATTAAAAACCTAAAGATATCATTTTTATCTTTATATAATACATATGCATACTTTATATTTTCAGTTAAAATATTTTTCACAGACAGTTCAATCTTTTCCCTAAGTTCAGGGTTTGATTTTAGTTGATATATATAATTCTCACCATTACTTAGAGTAGTTTGTATACATCGAGCTTTATTTTGAGTGATTGCAAATAAATCAGATGTAGATGCTTTAAACATACTACTTTCTATAATTTTTTCATACCTCAAAACCATCATAAATAAAAAAATTAAAAGAGAAACTACAATAAAACCAAAAACTGTTAATACAATTTTATACTTTAAAACGTTTTTAATCATCTTATGTCTTCTATGTATTTTTTATATTCTTTTGATAAATTCATGCCATTTTTATCAAGCCTATTTTTTATAAAAACAATATTTGGCCTACTTTTATTCCAGAAAAATGCTCCTACATATCTACCATCAGACATTAATCTTCTGTAGTTATTAGTAAAGTATACTACATTAGATTCTTGACAATCATATGAAGCCAAGTCATTTTTATCAAACACAAAATCAGCACTGCTACACTCTTCACTTAAGTCAAAATACTTAGAATAAATCTCTTTTTCTTTATTTGAAATATTTGGAATGTAAATCTTAGTTCTTTTTTTCAAAAGATCACTAGAAATTTTTGATATTATCTTAGCTTCTAATTCTATCTCTTTATCATACTCATCAAGCATAAAAACTTTTTGTTCTGAGAAACTTAGAGAAAAAAGTGTCAATAGTACAAGTAAGATCTTCATTAGAACACCCACTTTGTAGTAAATGTAATTTTTGGCTCGTAGTCTTCCAAGGCAAAATTTCCAATACTAGGATCTTGATTCAACCCTTCTTTATATAAAGAGTTTGTTGAGTCATCTAAAATATTTTCAGCTTTTAAACTTAAAGAGATATCTTTATTATAATAATAACTCAATCCAAGATTAAGATTATAACTATCATCTATTTCTAAATCATAAAAACTATATCCACCTCTATATATTAAAGATGAAAAATACTCAATATTACCTATAGAGCCTATATATTTAAGTAATCCACCCTTATTTGAGTTATTAATCTCTTCACTAAGTTTTGTTTTAAATATATTCGCTGATATCTCGTGATCTTTAAATAGACTATACTTAATATCCAAAATATAGTTATCTGCTTTAACTGTATGCTCGATATTTATAAACCCTATTGGTGCATAGTATATAAAGTCGTCTATTTCTGTTTTATTGTAAAGAAAACTTACTCTTAAATCATCATTTGCATAAACTGCTTCTAAATCATAAAAACTATATTTTTGAGTTTTAAGTTCATCTGAAAATTGACTTTTATTATCAACACTGTAAAAAGAAGGAACTATACTTGTTTTATTGTAAAATGTTTTTATACCAAAATTTTTCATAGGCGTAAATATAGCTCCAACTCTATAGTGCATATTATCTTCACTACCTAAATTGTTATCTCTTTGAAAGTAATCATACTTTAGGTTAAGAACAAACAACATATTTTCATGAAGTCTGTAATCATCCTGAATAAATGCAGAATACTTTTTCTCTTGATCATATCCTGAAGGATTAAAATTTAATTTTTTATTTATCTGATAATCTTTATAGTGTGAATCAAGCCCTATAAGTAAGTTATTAGAGCCATTTTTAAACTCTTTTGAGATCATCATTTTTGTCTTAAATACTCTGGAGTTATTTAAATATTCTGTCGGAAAAACAGGTCTTGCTCTAAAATCTATAACTGATATAACTGCAAGTCCCTCTTTATTTTCTTCTGAATACTTGTGTTTACTAAGGTCTAAAGATAAATTTACCTTTAGAGACTTATCATCTAAAAGAAGAGTTGTAAAATCTATAAACCCATCATCTGTTCTATATAAGGATTTATCTGGATTAACATCCAAAGACAGACCAGTAAAACTTTGAGTGTCCATGTAAGAATATCCAAAGTTAATAGAGGTGTCTTGTTTTTGAATATTTAGATATACATGATTTAAATCTAAATGGTTATTTAAAACATTTGACTTATAACTGTTATGATCTTCTTCAAAACTATCACTTGCATAAGCAAGATATGACCATCCACTTTCAAACAGCTCTGAGTGTGAAATAGCTTGAGAGTTTGAGCCATCATCTGATAAACTTGTGTAAAAGCCTGAAGAGTTATTTTTGCTAGACTGTTTGGTATAAACCTTAATGAAAAATACACCATCACTACTACCTAGTGAAAAAGAGCTGTTCCCTCTGTAAATTTCTACATAATCAACAATATCCATAGGAAACTTAAGCCAAGATGCAGATGGGCTCATTGTATAGCTAGAACTTACTTCATGATCATTTATAAACAATCTAAAAAAACCACTTAAATCTGTTTTACTACCAGATAATGATAGATTTACAGATCCAAATCTATTTTTATTTAAGTTGCTTAGTGGGAATTCTTTGAGAAGATCGCTCAAAGTTTTATACTGCATCAATCTAATCTCTTTTTGAGAGTAGACTGTAACGTTACCAAGTTTTTCATCAATCGTATACAGTGATTCTTGTGTAGTTTTTTCATACTCTTTTAAAAGAGAGTCCAAACTATCTGAAAATAGACTGCTAAGAGACAATAAAAATAAAAAAAGGTATCTTTTAAACAAAGCAACTCCTAAACTTTATGCATTATATTGAAAAACTCTTTAAAGTATTTTGAGTTGTAGTCTAATTACGATAATATTATATGCATATATACTAAACACAAAATTATTGGAATTAAATATGACAAAAATTATAGATATAAAAGAATTTTCATACTTTCTAAAAGTAAATAGAAACCATATTGTAAAGAGTTGGTTACAAGAAGAAGAAACAGTTCATATATTCAACACTCATTCAATGCCTTTAATCGATAAAAATATTTTAATTTTCAATGAATTTTGTGATTGTTTTATAAGTCTATTTGAGTACGATTTTGCAATTGAACAGTGCCAAAGCAAATCTGGATTTTTAAAACTAATGAATAACTATGAAGTATCTTCTGTGGAGTTATTTGTTCTTGTTACACTTTTAAAAGATAGTATAGAAAATGTTATATATGAAAACGGTTACTTGTCATTTTCTTTACGAAAAGAGTTAAGAAATATAGGGATAAAAGTTGCAACTAGTATAACAGAGATCTACTTAGAAGTTCAAAGTGGTGAAACACTACATATTAGTGAACACAACAACTTGTTAAATGAATACAAAAGAGCTGTCGACCTAAGTAATATAGTATCTAAAACAAATACAAAAGGTGTAATTACATATGTCAATGACAAGTTTTGTGAAATGTCAGGATATACAAAAAGTGAACTTTTAGGGAAACCTCATAACATCCTTAGACACCCAGGAATGCCAAAAGAAGCATTTAAAAACCTATGGGATACTATAAAATCTAAAAAGCCTTGGAAAGGTGTGATTAAAAACATGAGAAAGGATGGCGGAGAGTATATTGTCAACTCTTTTGTAATACCAATTTTAGATGTAGATGGAGATATACTTGAATATATGGCTATAAGACACGATATAACAGAGCTAGAAAATGCAAAAGAGCAACTTAAGAGTATAAATATGCTTATGAAAAACAAAGTTGATGAACTACATGTTATGACATCATCGTTAGAACAACAAGCGACAATAGATAACCTCACTGGGATCTATAATAGAGATAAATTTGAGAGTTGTTTTAGTGATGCAATAAGAAATGCTTACTCAAATAATGAAAAATTAAGTCTTGTGATCTTTGACCTTGACCACTTTAAAGATGTTAACGATACTTTTGGACATCAAACAGGTGATTTGGTTTTAAAAGATATATCTAAACTTATAAATGACAATGTGAAAACAATTGATATTTTTGCAAGATGGGGTGGAGAAGAGTTTGCTATACTTTTACCAAATACAGATCTAGATGGTGCTTATCTATTTGCAGAAAAATTAAGACATACAATAGAATCGCATAACTTTGAGGTTATAAAAAATATAACAGCAAGTTTTGGAGTTGGTGAGATGCATAAAAATGACAACAAAATGACCATTTTTGAAAAAACAGATAGAGCTTTATATAGAGCTAAGAAAAATGGTAGAAATAGAGTTGAAAAAGCACTAATTAGTTGTGCTTAAATAATAAATCTGTCCTAGAGATATACCGCCGTCATTTATTGGTGTGTACTCTTGAGTAAAATATCTTATACTACTCTCTTTTAACTTTGAACAAACTAGTTCTAAAAGAGTTTTATTTTGAAAAACTCCTCCACTGAGTATAACATCTAAACTTTCTTTTTTTGATATATCTACTACTATATTTACAAGTGTATTTATAAACTTTGAAACTATTTTAGAATCAAAAAAATCAAAATCTATGTCAATCACTCCATCTACTATTTTATACTTAAAACTACCATTAACATTTTGTTCATAGTTCATTTCACACATAAGACCAGCTTCACCCTCGTATGACTGATAGTTCAAAAGGTTGCTAAGAGAAGCTACTCCATCAAATAATCTTCCTACAGATGAACTTGGAGGTGCGTTTAGATCTTTAGTATAACTTTGGTAAAGCAACTTTATATTTGAAATTGAAATATCTTTTAAAAACATAAGATCTTTTTCTAAAATTTCATCTAATGTAAACTTATCAAAAAGCATTGAAAGTGCTATACGCCAAGGCTCTTTAATAGCTTTTTCGCCACCAAGAAGTTTTATGGGTTTAAAATAATACTTTCTATGGTCTCCAATAAAAACCTCGCCACCCCAAAGTGTTTGATCATTTCCAAAACCTGTACCATCAAAACTAAAACCTAAATACTTACCACTTAAACCAAACTCTGCTTTAGTAGCATATATATGTGCTAAATGGTGTTGAACTTCTGTGGTTTTACTGCTTTGTTTATTTGCCCATTTTGTACTCTCATAACCTTTATGTTTATCACAAACTATAAGTTCAGGTTCAAAGTCATAAAAACGCCTAAATGTTTCAATAGTTCGCTCAAAATACTCAACACTCATTAGTGAATCAAGATCGCCTATGTGTGGAGATATGATCACGTTATCATCATAAGAAATCGATATAGTACTTTTTTGATTTGCTCCTAAACTAAGTATATTTTTTTCACTTTTAAAGGGAAGTTTTATTACTTTGGGAGCATAGCCTCGAGCAAGTCTTAGTGTTTGAACTCTTTTATCTACGACTTGAACTACTGAGTCATCAACAGCATTAATAATCTCCCTGTCATAATCAAGTATAAACTCTACAAAAGGGAGTTTTTCTTCTATTTGTTCTTTCGTTGTTATTATAGGTTCTCCGCCTAAGTTTGCACTTGTTGCAACTATAGGAAAATCTAAAAGCTCAAATAACATATAGTGAAGAGGAGTATAGGGAAGCATACACCCTATTCTGTCAATGTTAGGTGCAACAAGATTTGAGATTAAACTATTTTGATTTTTATTTAAAATTACTATAGGTCTCTCATGAGACTCCAAAAGCTCTTTTTCTTCTAGATTTAAACTGGCTAACTTCTCTACACTTTGTAAATTTTTACACATTATTGCAAAAGGCTTTGAAGGTCTGTTTTTAAACTCTCTTAACTTTTGAACAACTTTATCATTACACGCATCACAAACTATATGAAAACCACCAACTCCTTTAATAGCTACTATTTTTCCATTTTTTATATTCTTTGCAGTTTCTTCAATAGTTGAGCTAAGCTTTGGTCCACACTTAGTACAAGATATAGGTTGAGCGTGGTACCTTCTACTGTTAGGATCGTTATAATCTTTTTTACAATCATCACACATATCAAACTTATCCATAGATGTATTTTTACGATCATATGGAAGTGTTTTTACTATTGAGTATCTTGGTCCGCAGTTTGTACAATTTGTTGCAAAATAGCCTTTAAATCTACCATTTTTTAGATCATCCAAACACTCTTTACAAACAGATATATCAGGGGAGACTAATGTTGTTTTTGAACAACTGTTTTCACTCTCTAATATTAAAAAACTCTCTTCATTATCAACGTGATCTATAAAAGATGTTTGGATTTTATCAATACGAGCAAGTGGAGGAAGTTCATCTATTAGTTTTGTGTCAAAATCTTTGATATTTTCTATACAACCTTGCAGCTCTATATCTACACCGCTAGATGTGTTTTTAACATAACCTGTAAGACTTAAATGTGTTGCTATTTTATAGATAAAGGGGCGAAATCCAACACCTTGGACAACCCCTTCTATAAAATACCTTTTTCTAGTCATCTATTGGTAAGGCCTTTGGAAAGTATGGATTTGCTTGTGAAAACTTACTAATAATTCTACTATGAAGTACAGAGTTTTCAAACATATTTCCCATCATTATAAAATTACTTATCTTATATTTGTCTTTTAACTGGTTAAGTGCTGAGATAGCCATATCCGCCAAAGCTTCAAAAATAGAATAAGCAAGATAATGATCATCACTTCCCCCTAATTTAAAACTAATTACAGAACCTACAAAAGACGCAAAATCAAATCCATCCTCTTTAAAAAAGGTATCGATTCTAAGTCCACCATTTCCATGAAACTCTAATGATTTGTTGCTTAAAGAGTCATACCCTTTATCATCTAACTCAAGTATTGTACTCAGTGCTTCAAAAAAATCATACTGGGGATTTTGGTTAAGTTCATTTAGTAACTGAGGATACTTTTCATTTAAGTTACTTAGTAACTTTGGTTTTTTCTCAGCAAATTCATCTAATATTTTTTTTAAATCAAATTTACCAAAATTAAGAGCAATATTTGTTTGATCCTTATCTGTTACTAAAAAACTTATTGAATTTTCAGCACTTAAATTAACTCCCAAAGCTCTTTTTATAGCTGCCTCTTGAGCTATATTTAAAAACCTGTTTAAAACACTGTTCTCATTTAAACTACTAAGCTTATTTGAAAGCCCTAGTGTATCTTTTATTATCAACAACTGATCTTTAGTAATACTTGCCTTAAAAGTGTCAAACTCTTTAAAAAAAAGATACTCTAATCCACTCTCTTTTGCATTTAAAGCACTTAGTGTTGACTTCATAGTATTTGGAGACTTTATGTAAATAAAATTTTCTTTGGTAAAACTTTTTAGATCTTCATCTTTTATAGTTACCTTGATAGTTGGTTTCTCAATAGATAAAAGAGCATCTACTTCATTTTGTGTTAAATAAAATAGTTTATCCAGCTTAGAAGTATCTACAACTAACAAGGTATCCCCTTTAGTGTAGTGAGCTGAATAATTATGTACGTCTTTAAAGTCTTTATTTCCACTATTAGAATAATGATCACATATTAAAGAATCATCTAAATAGTTTTCACTTGCAGGGTCTGTAAGTTTTAATAAACATTTTGGACATAGTGCAATATTATAATTTTTTGATTTAAATGAACTTTTGTTCACATCTAGTTCTTCTTGTTGTGTTGTATCTATATCACCTATAAATACAGAGTAAGGAAGATATTTTTGTGTGTTTTGTGAAAATCTTTCCAGAGCTTGTGGATCATTTTCATCTATTAACAGTGTAATCTCTTTTTCAGTTTTACTAACTGAAGCATTAAGTTCACTATCATTTATAATAGTCTGCAGAAAACCTGCAATATATTCATTATCTGAATTATACTTGATAGTTTGCTTGATAGCCATCTTTATACTCACTTTGTGGATTTGCGTATGATAATAGTACATCATCTAAAGTGTATTCTTTATCTTTACGCTTATATTTTATACCAGATTTATCGAGTTCTGTCATGGCTGCATCTACAAACTGAAAAAACTTTTCTTTCATTTTATCACTTAGACCAATATGTACGCTTATAATGTCCTCTGGAATAATACCTATAATATTAACTTCCGCCATCTTTTCAAGAACTGAACATATTTCAAGCATCTCAACTATCTCAACTTCATGAGCTGTTTGCTTGTAAGATCCCAACCCCAACATCTCATTTGCAGGAAGATTGTAGATTGAGCCTACTTCATCTTCCATTGTTATAGTGTCAAGAATTAAAACCTTATCATAATCTTGATAATAAGTCATAAGCTGAAAACCTAAAACTCCACCATCTACAAGAGTTACATCAGCTTCAAACTCATAATTTTTCTCAATATATTTTTGAGCATAAACACCAACACCTTCGTCTTTAAAGATGATAGTACCGGCACCTACTATAGCTACTCTCATTTAGCCTCATCTTTAACAAACTTAGAACCACCTACTACAATACTAATATCACCCTCTTGCCAGAAGATTGTACGCCATATTTGATAGTAAATATGAAAAGCAACCCAAGCAAGAATGTAATACATTGTAGTATGGTGAGATATTCTAACATCCATAAAAGTTCCACCAGTAACTGCAACAGTCCAATCAGTAGCTATATGAAGGATCCAAGGCCACCATTCACCAATAGAGCTTATTCCAGATGCCAGTCCGTGTACATATAACTGTAAACCAGTTAGAAGCATCCATACAAGCATTAAGTGAAATACAAAAAAGAAAACTGCATTAAAACTATCTGAATGCGAAGAGTCAAATTTCTTTGTACGGTTCAATGTGATCAAGTTTATAAACACAGATATAAACTCTGATATATTTTTTCCATTTGGTATCAATTTTTTATACGGCTTCTCAAATCTTGAAAAAAAGTATAGATAAGCTACTACTATACTACTAACATCAAAAATTATAGCAGATATAAAGTGAGCCCATCTGTTCCATGCCATAACATACTTATCTACTGCAGGATCAGCTATGAAACTTTGGTAATACGGATGTCCTATATATAGTCCTGTTATAACAGCCACAACCATACATATCGCAACAACCCAGTGGTTTATTCTCATAAACCCTGTCATTCGTTCTATTTTTTTATAACTCATAACTGACTCCTTAAATAGAACAGCTTGTATTTACTTTAAACTGACTTAGTTCCTTACCTTTTGTATCTACTATATGAACAGCACAAGCTATACATGGATCAAAACTGTGTACAGTTTTTAAGATCTCAATCGGTTGATTAACATCTGCTACCTTAGTTCCGATTAGTGAAGCTTCATATGCACCCATTCTACCTTTATGATCTCTAGGAGCTGCATTCCAAGTTGAAGGAACTACTGCTTGATAGTTTTCTATCTTACCATCTTTGATCTTAACCCAATGACCAAGTCCACCACGTGGAGCTTCAGCAAGACCGTGTCCTTTTGTATCTTTTGCTACCTTGTCAAAATCAAACTCTGTCCAAGTGCTTAGATCACCAGCAGCAACATTTGCCGCTAACTCATCAACCCACTCAAGCATTACATCAGCCATTAACTCAGTCTCAATAGCACGAGCAGCTGTACGACCAACAGTTGAGAAAAGAGCTGCAGTAGGTGCAGGTTTACCAAGTCCAAGTTTATCACCAAGAAGTGCTAAAAAGTTAGTTACATATTTTGTAATACGCTTATCACCAGCAGCTACACCAACTACCATACGTGCTAGTGGTCCAACCTCAACACGAGTATCGTCATATATAGGAGACTTTATCCAAGAGTATTTTTCATCTGTCTTTAGGTATGAGTATCCATCATCTTTCTTTTCAAGACCTGTATAGTTTGGATTAGTAGTACCATCATAAGGGTGTTGAGGGCCTTTTGCATCATACCATGAGTGAGTTACATCTTCAGCAACTTTAGTCTGATCAAATGGATGAAGCTTAGATAGGTCACCATTTAAAACTACACCGCTTGGAAATAGTAACTCTGAATTATAAAAACCAGTATCATCAAGTCTAAAATCACCATATGACATAAAGTTTTTAAGTCCTGCACCTGTCCCATCTAATGCTTCATCAACATACTCAACACCAGCCATTGCTAGATCTGGAAGGTATGCAGTTTTGATGAAGTGTGTAAACTTCTTAAGAAGTGTTTTAAACTGAGCTATACGTGCAGGGTTTTGAATATCTTGAACACAAGTTACACCACCAACTACAAATGATTGCGGGTGAGGCATCTTACAACCAAA
>Ga0193958_1000754_pt1 | contig 11254 bp, 9 predicted proteins | sample FB_1_MG_FD_140320 | JGI IMG/M metagenome (GOLD analysis project Ga0193958, IMG submission 140320) | Microbial mat bacterial communities from the Broadkill River, Lewes, Delaware, United States - FB_1_MG | ecosystem: Environmental > Aquatic > Freshwater > River > Microbial mats | place: USA...
AACCAAATAGCCCGCTACTCCATCTGCCCAGTTTTCATAGGAGTTCCAATTTAAATCTAAACGGCGATTACAAGGCTCAAAACTAGAAGACAAAAACATAGAACTATGTGGACCAGTGGTACCATCATTGACGGTCCCCTCTCCCAAAGGACCTTTATTACAATTGCTCACAGCCACTATCGCATAACGCACCAATAAATCCGCAGAATTGACATCCATAAACTGTGTGCCCCTTATCAACTGGTTATTTGCTGGATAAGGGAAAAAATTACCCGATCCATAAGGATTTTCTTTATAAATCTGATAGCCTATAATACCTGGACTCGAACTAGCGGACCAGCGCAAAACAGGTACCCCCGTCCGTAAATCTACCGACTGAATATTCGGTGTTATAGGCCTAGCATTGTCTATCACTGCCGAACGAGCTAAAATACTTGTTCCGCAAAGTAGCCCAACCTGATAAAAACGACTCCCCCCACTTCCTAAATATAACTCTCCAAATTGAGCAGGATCTCTAATCGTATCTATTGGCTGCAAGTTACTAGCAGTAGGCCCCGAAAAAACCACATAAGCTGTAAAGTTTGCACAAAGATTAGAAGAGGACCAAGTCAAAGAATCATTACTACTCCCCGTCAATTGCCGAGCACAAAGATCAAAAACAGCTGCCTGCCCCCTCCCCTGCTCAGGCAAAAGACAAAGGAATAGCAAAAAGCCAAAGAAATATAAATAGATATTGCGCATAAAATTTATCCTGGTTTATCGAACTGCAAGAGCTCAAATTTAAAGATAATCAAAAAGGAAGAAAGGCCGAAAAGCCCGCTTTACTGCAGCATTAACGATTGGCCCCACTCAAAGATTATGAACGTAATTTCTCCCAATACCTAAAATAAGCGTTAAAACCTAAAGGAAAACTTGAAAACCAAAACAAAGTCCATACATTTAATGTATATACATATATAATATGAAACGGAAAGATTTTGTCAAATGGCTAGCACTTAGCCCATTCTTATTTGCTATGCAACCACTATCTAAATTAGGCAACTGGAGCGACTCGCTCGATAACAGCGCCAAAATGCCTGTCTTATTTTTAGGCCATGGTAGCCCTATGAATGCGATCGAAGAGAATCAATTCGTGCGCAACTTTAGAGATTTGGGTAAAAAATTGCCCAAGCCTAAGGCAATTCTTTGCGTTTCGGCTCACTGGCTCACGCAAGGGACCAAAATCATGGCTTCTGATCCGCCCAAAACAATTCACGATTTTGGCGGCTTCCCTCAAGCTCTCTTTGATGTGCAATATCCCGCTCCTGGCGACCAACAACTGGCCCGCGAGGTCCGCGATATGGTCGGTGGCGATTTGGACCACAGCTGGGGACTCGATCACGGTTCTTGGTCGGTCATCAAACACCTCTACCCCAAGGCCGATGTGCCCGTCATCCAGATGAGCATTGATTATAATAAACCCGCCAGCTACCATTTTGAGTTGGCCAAAAAACTACAGCAACTCCGCCACAAAGGCGTGTTGATCATAGGAAGCGGTAATATTATTCACAACCTCCGCCAGGTCAATTTTTCTAAAATCAATACCATTGGTTATGGCTACGACTGGGCCAAGGAGGTCCACGCCAAAACTGGCCAATACCTCAAGGACCAGAATTATCAGGCCCTAATCGACTATAAAAAAGGCGGCAAAGCCTTTGAATTGGCCGTGCCCACCCCCGACCACTATTTCCCCATGATCTATAGCATCGGCTTGGCCGACAAAAACGATCAAATTCGCCTATTCAATGATGAACTTTTAGGCGGTAGTCTCAATATGACTTCTTTCATTTTGGGCGAGGGAATTTAATTTTTTTGGGGCTGCCCCGCCCTACAGGCGGGTCGGGCCATTGCGCAGCTCGCTGTTCGCTCGGCCCTGCAGCGCTTTCAGCGCTTTGGTCTGCCGCCTGCGGCGGCCCTGCTACAGCCCCTCAGCCTGCGGCCCTCCGGGCCTGCTAGATGCAGAAAAGGAGCAAAACTTGGGTTTTGCTCCTTTTTTCTTTTAGGGCAGGACCTTAAAAGAATAGCCTTTTGCGCTAAAATAAGCCAAAAGCTCTGGCAATAAAACTCGAAGATGAGCGCCAGCCTTCAGGCTATCATGCAAAACGATAATGCTCCCATCTTGGGCCTTTTCTTTGAGCAGCTGCATAGATTGTTGGGGCCTTCTTTGGGCATCAAAATCGCCAGGAATAATTTCCCAGGCAATAATTTCATAGCCTTTGGCCCGAATAGCCTTAGCTTGGCAGGGCCGAATGCGGCCATAAGCTGGGCGAAAATAGCGCGATTGGATAAACTGCTCGGCCTTTTCCAAATCAGCTAGATAATCGGCCGTATTGGTTTTCCAGCCATTGAGATGCGCATAGCCGTGCATAGCCAAACAATGCCCTTCTGCTAGGGTGGCTTGAGCTAAATCGGGCAAGGCTGCTACATTTTTGCCCAAGCAAAAAAAGCTAGCCTTAGCTTGATAACTAGCGAGTTGGTCCAAAATCCAGCGGCTGTGTTCTTCTGTGGGTCCATCATCAAAAGTAAGGTAGAGGCAAGGCCCAGTAGAAGAAGGCGGATAATGCGTACGCATAGTCGAAAAAAAGCGCTGCCAAAAGCGAGGCGTATATTTAGGATACCACATCTCTATTCCAGATTTCCCACGATTTTTCAGCTTGTCCAATGAGCATGGGCAAGCCATTTAATGTTTTGGCGCCTCGTTCGGCCCCTTTTTGCAAAAATAGGGTTTGGGCGGGATTATAAATTAGGTCGTATAAATAATGATTTGGACCAATCGCTTCATAGGGCAAGGTTGGTGCTTCCTCTATTTTTGGGTACATCCCCAAAGGCGTTGTATTCACTATCAATTGATAATCTTGTAGGAGTTCGGCGTTGAGGTCGCTGTAACTCAGTTGCCAGCGTTCGGGCGTTCGGGAAACCACCTTATGAGGGATCTCTTCCAGTTCTAAGGCATAAGCCACAGCTCTAGCCGCTCCCCCATGGCCCAAAACTAGGGCTTTTAGGACAGGCCCCTCTCCTAGTAGTTCTTGCAAACCGAGGCGAAAACCCATCACATCGGTATTGTGGCCCATGAGTTGACCATTAGGCAAAAACTGAATACAATTGACGGCCCCCACGGCCACAGCCGTAGGCGCTAAAACCGAGAGATAAGGAACAACGGCCTGTTTATAGGGAATCGTTACATTGAGTCCCTGCAAATTGGGGTTTTGGGCCAAAAGCTCGGGCAGGGCCTCAATTTGGTCTAGGGGAAACGCCTTATATTCGGCGGTGAGGCCTGCTTTTGCAAATTTTTGATTAAAATAATTGGGAGAAAAGCTATGTTGGAGGGATTTGCCCAATAAGCCATAAAGTTGCATGCGAATAAGATTAGTGGGGAGAGAAAATAATTGGTCCAATTGGGTTTTGCAGGGCCGAAGGCCCGCAGGCCTAGCGATGCGGCGGGGTGGCGCGAAGCGCCAGACCGAGTTTTTGAGCGCAGCGAAAAAACGAAGGGCCGAGCAGACCTGCGAGCCCCAAAGCGTAGCGCCGCAAGGCGAAGCCGCAGCGGAGGCCCAAAAACGACAACAAAAACTTTAGTTTGTCTTCAACGATCGAAGAGAGTAAGGCCCCTAAAAAAGCAGAAAGCCCCCAAAAGGAGGCTTTGCATGATCTATTGATATTGTTTTTCGTAGTAATCGCGGTAGCTACCAGAGACAATATGTTCTAGCCAGTCTTCATTATCGAGATACCATTTGACGGTTTTTTCTAAGCCTTCTTCAAATTGGAGAGAGGGACCAAAATCCAGTTCATTTTGCAATTTACTAGCGTCGATGGCATAGCGGCGATCGTGGCCGGGGCGGTCCTTGATGAAGGTAATAAGTTGTTCGGCGCTGCCAGCTTCTCGGCCCAATTGTTTATCCATAATTTTGCAGAGCAGGCGGACCAGGTCGATATTTTTCCATTCATTGTGGCCACCAATATTATAGGTTTCGCCCAATTTTCCTTGGTGGAAAATTTTATCAATAGCGGCGGCATGGTCTTTTACCCAAAGCCAGTCGCGGGTATACTTCCCGTCGCCATAAATGGGCAAAGTTTTCTGCTTTTTAATATTATTGATACAGAGCGGGATCAGTTTTTCGGGAAACTGATTGGGGCCATAATTATTGGAGCAATTAGAGATGACCACAGGCAGGCCGTAAGTATGATGATAGGCGCGCACAAAATGGTCAGAGCTTGCTTTAGAGGCCGAATAAGGCGAGCGGGGATCGTAGGCGGTTTCCTCGGTAAAGAGGCCTGTTTCGCCTAGGGTGCCATAGACCTCATCGGTAGAGACGTGATAAAACAGCTTATCGGCCATATTATTGGCCCAAGCCTTACGGGCGGCTTGCAGGAGTTGGAGCGTGCCCATCACATTAGTTTCCACAAAAGCGAGTGGATTCTCGATAGAGCGATCCACATGAGATTCTGCGGCCAGGTGAATAACACCATCAAATTGGTATTGCTCAAAAAGTTGGTCGAGCAGAGCTTGGTCCAAAATATTGCCTTTGACAAAGCTATAGTTTGAGGCTTGCTCTATTGATTTGAGATTTTCTAGATTACCTGCATAAGTGAGGGCATCTAGATTGATAATTTGATAGTTGGGATATTTATTCACGAGAAGCTCCACCAGATGGCAGCCGATAAAACCGGCGCCACCTGTAATGAGCAAAGTTTTTTGATTCTTCATTAGAGGAGTACTTTTTTGAAGTATTCATAGGTTTTGGCCATCCCTTCGGCGCGGCTCACCTTAGGTTCCCAGTCTAAAATTTCTTTAGCTAGGCTAATATTGGGTTGGCGTTGTTGGGGATCATCTTTGGGTAGTGGGTGGTAGCCGATGCTTCCTTTGCCGACCATTTGGACCACCTCTTTGGCAAAATCGAGAATCGAGATTTCATCGGGATTACCAATATTCACGGGCATAGCATAATTGCTCATGAGCAGGCGGAAAATACCTTCTACCAAATCATCTACATAGCAGAAAGAGCGAGTTTGTTGTCCTTTTCCAAAGACCGTAATTTCTTGGTCCAGCATCGCTTGAGAGAAGAAAGCGGGAAGTGCGCGGCCATCATCTACGCGCATACGGGGACCATAAGTATTAAAGATCCGTACGATGCGAGTTTCCAGTTGGTGGTAGGTATGATAAGCCATGGTAATAGCTTCTTGGAAGCGTTTGGCCTCATCATAGACGCCACGGGGGCCGATGGGATTCACATTACCCCAATAATCTTCTGTTTGGGGGTGAACAAGGGGGTCACCATAAACCTCTGAGGTAGAAGCGACTAAAATGCGGGCATTTTTGGCTCTAGCCAATCCCAAAAGGTTATGTGTTCCCAAAGAGCCTACTTTGAGCGTTTGGATTGGAATCTTGAGGTAATCAATAGGGCTAGCGGGAGAGGCAAAATGCAAGATATAATCGAGTTCTCCAGCCACATGCACAAACTTAGAGACATCATGATGATGAAACTCAAAGCGTTCTAGAGGGAAAAGGTGTTCGATATTGCGGATATCGCCAGTAATGAGGTTATCCATGCCAATTACGTGCATGCCTTCGGCAATAAAGCGATCGCAAAGGTGAGAGCCCAAAAAACCTGCGGCTCCAGTAATCAATACGCGTTTCATAATTTATTAGGCTTTAGGGTGAACAGTAGCACGACCAATGCTTTCGTAGTAAAAAGGTTGTTCGCGCATTTGCTCTAGCGAGTAAAGGTTGCGGCCATCAAAGATAACTTTGCTATTGAGAAGGCTGGCAATTTTTGCAAAATCGGGTGTGCGGAACTCATTCCATTCGGTCAAAATAGCCAAAGCATCAGCACCTTCTAAGGCTTCATATTTATTTTCGCAAAGCGTAATTTTATCGCCAAAGATTTGCTGAATATGATTCATTGCTTCAGGGTCAAAGGCTTGTACTTTAGCCCCAAGCGCCAGCAATTGCTCAATAATCAAAAGTGCGGGCGCCTCACGGATATCATCAGTATTTGGCTTAAATGACAAGCCCCAAAGTGCAATTGTTTTGCCCTTAAGTTCGTCGCCATAATAGTTTTCTAGTTTTTCAACTAAGCGGTTTTTCTGTCTTTGGTTCACCTTCATTACTGACTTTAAAATTTTAAAGTCAAAATCATACTCTTCAGCAGTTTTGGCCAAAGCCTTTACATCTTTAGGAAAACAGCTTCCCCCATAACCAATGCCAGGGAACAAGAAGCGCTTACCAATACGATTATCAGAGCCCATTCCTTTACGAACAGCATCCACGTTGGCGCCTGCACGCTCACAGAGGTTAGCAATTTCATTCATAAATGAAATGCGAGTAGCCAAATAAGAGTTAGCCGCATATTTGGTCATTTCAGCAGAACGTTCATCCATAAAATAAATGGGATTGCCTTGACGAACGAAAGGCATATACAACTGCTTCATCAATCCACGAGCACGGTCTGAATCCGTTCCAATAACCACGCGGTCGGGCTTCATAAAATCTTCTACGGCTACGCCTTCACGCAAAAACTCTGGATTAGAGACCACATCAAAAAGTGATTCGTCTAGATTTTCGGCCAAAATCGCATGTACTTTCTCGGCTGTGCCTACAGGGACGGTACTTTTATCTACAATTACCTTATAAGAAGTGATTATCTTGCTCAAATCGGCGGCTACCCCCATCACATAAGAAAGATCGGCAGCACCATCGCCACCAGGAGGGGTGGGCAGTGCCAAAAAGATAATTTCTGCATCTTTGATAGCATCGGCCAAATTGGTCGTAAACTTAAGGCGGCCAGCCTCTGCATTGCGCTCAAAGAGGTGGTCCAATTCGGGCTCATAAATGGGAACCTGTCCAGCTTGCATTTGCCGCACTTTCTCTTCATTGATATCTACACAAATTACGTGATTGCCTGTCTCGGCAAAACAGGTTCCTGTTACTAGCCCAACATAGCCAGTCCCTACGATTGCAATATTCATAGCCTAGAAATGATAATTATGGTTTAAAAATCTGGGCAAATATACAGTGAACTCATTTAAAAACAACTGTCCTTACGCTTGAAAGCTAATTTTGCACCCTTCCTCGTTATTTTTCTCCACGATAGCGCTGCTATCCTGTCAAAAAATGCCTAAAATGACTCAAAATTTTTACTCAAGCGTTATAAGAACATCATCTTCAAATGAATTCAGTGAACTCATTTAAAAACAACTGTCCTTACGCTTGAAAGCTAATTTTGAGCGTAATAGACCACTTGCTTCACGATAAATTTTCTTGCATTTGGACCTCTTGATAAATGTCCTATTTAGCCCTTTTTTTTCTTTTGATTATATAAGATATCTTTTTATTTTTTGGGCCTCCGCAGCAAGCTGCGACGGTTGCTCCCTCTGCTCGTCGAACTGCAGCCTAAAGGCTTTGTTGTGGCCAAGCGAGCTAGACAAAAAAGCGGCTGAGCCCTTTTAGGGGCTCAGCCGCTTGTGTTGGCCCAATGCCGTTAGTCCTTATTCGCTTGCTTGCGCAATTGTTCTTTTAGCTCTTTCTTTTCGCCCTTTTGTCCATTCTTCTGCAAAATTTCTTGGGCCAAATTAAAGAAATTGATAGCCCCTTTAGAGCTAGCATCATACATAGCTACGGGTTTGCCCTCGCCTGGCGCTTCTGCTATTCTAGAGTTTCGGTGGATAACCGTTTTAAAGACTCTTTCGCCAAAATATTTACGTGCTTCTTCCACCACCTCTTTGGCTAGGCGTAAGCGGGCATCATACATAGAAAGTAAAATACCTTCAATATCCAATTGTTTGTTAATTTGGCTTTTAACTAAACGAATGGTATTCATTAGTTTCCCCAATCCTTCCAAGGCAAAGTACTCACATTGTACAGGAATAACTACTGAATCTGAGGCGGTTAAGGCATTCACAGTCACTAGGCCCAAAGAAGGCAAGCAATCAATAATAATAAAATCGTATTCTTCTTTGAGAGGAGCAATAAGCCCCTTCATAATATATTCTCTTTGCCAACGGTTGATCAGCTCGATTTCGGCCCCAACTAAATTGATATGGGCAGGCAATAGATCAAGGTCAGGGGTTGTAGTAGACTGGATAATCGTCTTGGGGTCCAATTCATTAACCAAACAATCATACAAGCTCTGTTCAATACTATCTGGCGAAATACCTACCCCTGAGGTGGCATTTGCTTGGGGGTCTGCATCAATAAGAAGGACCTTATGCTCTAAAATAGCTAAGCTTGCGGCCAAATTGATAGCCGTAGTGGTTTTGCCCACTCCTCCTTTTTGGTTAGCGATGGCGATTACTTTTCCCATATTATTACTGCCCAAAGGCATTTATTAACGTCTTTTTGGATACCCAACAAAAGTAATTTTTTTTTCCATCAATTACAAATAGAAGATAGCGGCAAAATCTGCGGCTAAATTCCAGCCATTTGGGCCAAAAGTCTAGCTGGCCCAGCGCTGCGGAGGGGGGCGGCGAAGCCGCAGACCTAGGGTAGAACGAAGTGATACCCGCAGGGCCGAGCAGACCTGCGAGCCCCGCAGCATAGCGGCGGCCGACCTAGCCAAAGGCTAGCCGGCCGCGGGCCCCAAAAAAGCCCCTCTACAAAAGTAGAGCGGCTTAAATAGCGTTTATTTCAATTTGCCGATCATCTTAAATTGGCCATTGGCTTGTTGTTCCCAAAGTTGATTTTGGGTATCTAAGCCCCAAATGTTTTTGAGCTTTGCTTTGGGCAGCAATGGATTTTGGCCCAAGCTACGGTAAGCTAAGCCATCCTCAGTTTGAATAATTAGTTCTTTAAGGGCTAACTTTTCAGCTGTTTCGGTTTGTATATCTAGCGTTTTATCGCTGGCCAAAACTTCTTGCCATTGGATCGTTTTGCCATAAGCCCAGCTTCCTGCTTTTTGAATACTAACTTGCTTGGTAGCCTTAAACGCCTCGGCTCGTTTAGCCTCTTGCTCTGCCAACTCTTTCTCGTATTTGGCCAACTCTTTTTGGTAGCGGGCCTGACTAGCTGCGGTATAAGGAATCAAGGGCTGTACGGCTAGTTCTAACTTTTGATCCTTATTTTTGAGTTGCAATTGGTAGTGCAATTCATCTTGTTTTAGAATGTTGATGTCTGTCCAATTCACATCAAACCAATCTGCATTGATTTTGTCTTTGGGAGTTACCCAAAGTAGCTCTTTATATTGGGCCAGGGTCGGAAAATCTTCCGCATTAAGATCTACATCAAAAACTTGCATATTCCCTTTAAGTTTTTCGGGAGCTAAAGGCTTTTTAGGCAAGGGAAAATCTTCATTCAATTGAGCCATAACAGCAGCAGAATCCTTACCCAAAACAGGCACCCAAGCTTGAGTTTTTGGATCAAAATTAAAGAGTTGCAAGCTACCTTTTTCGGGCCAATCTAACTGGAATTTCTCTGTACCACTTTGGAGTTGCCAAATGGCTTGATTCCAAACAAATTTGCCTTCTTTTTGGGCTAAAGGCAAGAGTTCCGCCTGATAAATAGCCAAAGGCATCTGAATAGAACGGCAGTGCAAGTCTTTGGGCAAAAGCCCGTTTACAACCTTCAGCTTAGGTGGAACTTGTCCCTCATAATTTTCATAAGCTGGCAAAAAGTTGAGTAGTTCTTGAGAAGTTTCAGTTGTTTTGGGCAACATCCACCAAGTCAAAATGGCCAAAAGTATAGCCATGCCCGCACCCAACCCATAACGGATAGCGGCAGGCGTTTTCACATTAGGCTCCATCTCTTTTTCAGCAATAGAAGCTTGCTCAGTTTGTGCTTCAAACTGCCCCATCAAAGCATCAAAGTCTTGATAATGAGCAATTTTTTCGCTACTAAGCGGAGGTAAATCACGTTCAATTTTGTAATTGTTATTCATGATGATTAGTTTATATTAGCGGCCTAAGCCAGCTTTTTGAGCATTTTTTTCATTTTCTGTAAGAGGCGATACACCTTAACCTTCGCATTGTTTTCGGTAATATCTAAGATGTCTCCTACTTCTTTGAATGGGCGCGACTCGAAGAAGCGAAGCTCCAATAGCTGAACCTCCTCTACCTTAAGCTGCTCAATAATTTCTTGCATCTGTTTGTAGCGAAACTCTAAGCCAATTTTATCATCGACCTCCATCTCGTCTTGTAAAAGCTGCAATTGTTCTTCTTCTATATGGACCACTCTATGCCGGCGATTCTTTCTAAAAAACTGCGCAATTTCATTGCTCGCTAATCGATAGAGCCAAGCCCCAAAAGGTAAGCCTCTAAACTCATAACTACCTAAATTTTGCATGGCTTTTAGAAAAACCTGAGAGCAAAGATCTGCGCTCAAGCTTTCATCTCCCGTTCGCTTATAAATAAAGCGAAAAATGGGTTCATGATAACGCCTATACAGTGGACCAAAAGCCCGGGGCTGTTGCTGCGCCTGCTGGACCAGCACCCATTCGGCTTCTAGTTCTTCTTGAGTTTTTGGAATATGGTTGGAAGATGTACTCATCTGTCTTTCTTTGAACGGACTGTGTTTTATTCGCTAATAGAGTATTGAAAATCATAGACATATTGTAAGCCTTCCTTTTCTATAATTTTACGAGAAAGTAGCCCTCCTGGCCCATCATACTCATAGAAAATTCGCTCGGCCAATTTTCGCTCGCCTCTTACATTAAAGTTATGACGCTCTTTTTTATACAGCCGATGACTACTATACTGATAATTTTCATCCCAAATTAGTCGATTCATTCGGTCTTTCCTAGTTTTTGTCAATACTTGCCCCTTTTCATTGAGCTGGGCCCGCTCTCTATATATTAAACGATGCTGATCATGGTAAAGACGAGCCACTTGGGCATCTTCTTCATAACTATACAACAACAAACTTTTATTGGGCCAAGCCAGCTGCATCTCATTGAGATCCCTCATTTTCCCGACATCCTCCACTTTCTGCCGCAATAAACGCCCCTGCTCATCAAAATCATAAACAAAAAGCTGCCTAAACTGCTGCTCCTGCTTATATTCCGTCACTTTTTGCAAAGGAATAGAATCCTTTTTGTACAAAAAGGTATGCAGATATTTTATGCGATCTTCCTGCAAAGAATCAAACTCAAACTCATCTATCGCCAAAATTTGCCCCTGCCGATAATAATAATCCAACCGGCGCTCCTTATCCCCCGTAGGCAAATCATCACTGCTTTTATACGGCTTTCCATCCCGAAGAATATGCCGCTCCAACTGATAGGCCGCC
>Ga0193958_1000755_pt1 | contig 11248 bp, 8 predicted proteins | sample FB_1_MG_FD_140320 | JGI IMG/M metagenome (GOLD analysis project Ga0193958, IMG submission 140320) | Microbial mat bacterial communities from the Broadkill River, Lewes, Delaware, United States - FB_1_MG | ecosystem: Environmental > Aquatic > Freshwater > River > Microbial mats | place: USA...
GCCATTTTACTTAGTTCTGGCTGTAGTGGCAAAACAGCAGTAGAATTAGCCCGAGAAATCCTCAAAAAGGTAGAAAATAATCTACAGGTTTTGGGAGAGCTTTCTCTTAGAGAACTAAAGGGATTTTCAGGCATAGGCCAAGCCAAGGCCATCCGTATAGCAGCAGCTTTAGAATTGGGTAGAAGACGCCAATCTGCAGCCCTTCCTTCTCGGCCCGTCATTCGCTCCTCAGCTGAAGCTTATCGCTTAGCGGCTCCTTTGGTTATGGATTTAGCCCATGAAGAATTTTGGGTGCTTTTGCTCAATAGAGCTAATCGAGTTTTGGCCAAATTGCAATTGAGTGAAGGAGGCTTGGCTAGCACAGCCGTAGACCCCAAAAAACTCTTTCGCCGAGTTTTGGAATATGAGCGCGCCTGCGCTTTGATTTTGGTCCACAATCATCCTTCAGGAAATAAAACACCTAGTCAAGCAGACATCCAGCTAACTGAAAAGCTCTGCCAAGGCGCTCGCATTCTAGACCTTCAGGTCTTGGACCATATAATTATTGCAGCTACAGACTACTGCAGCTTTGCTGATGATGGCTTTATGCCTTCTTAATGAGTCTTAATATAAAAAGAAACACCCCTAGCGATCCTTATTGCTCACCCCAATTAAATTTAATTTTATGGCTTACCCCAATTTCAAACAAAGCTTGGTTTGGCAAAAAACAGCTAGTTTCTGCAAAAGCCTGCATCAAAATCTACAAAATTGCTCCGAAAGCTGGTATAAAGACAGCCTTTTGCTCACAGCTAGTCGAGCCCTCAATCAAGTAGCCCTGGGCCAAGAGCAATTTCACAAAATGGCCCAAGAACAATACCTTTTAGATGCCCGTCAAAGCCTTAGCGAATGCCGAAGTATGCTTACTTTGGGCCAAGAAATTGAACTTCTTGATCCCTTGGATCAAAAAGAGTTAGAAAATAAAGCCAACGAGGCTGCCGCCGTTCTATACGGCTTAGTCAAGCATTTGCGTAAGCAAACAACACCCCAAAATTAAAGCCCCCCCTCTCTTATAAGAGCTACAAAAAAGGCAGGGCGCTTATATGCCCTGCCCTATAGATAAAATATTATCCTAGTTTCCTAATGATCTCTAATTTAAGCTGCCTAATATTCAGACTACTTAGAGACAAAAGACTTTTCATTTTAGTGGTTTTTTAATGGTTTTAATGTTTGTTTTGTTTTGGTTAGTACCATGGGTCTGTCTCGCAAGAGCAGGCCTATGGCTGTTTCTACCCCTACAAAACGATTTGACCAAATTTCCCCCTAAGGCTGCTGAATCAATAACAGTTTGCTAAACTGCCCTGTTTCTGTTCGCACAATTAACTGATAACTCCCATTGGGCAAGTCTTCTAAGTTAATTTGTAATTGCTGGGCACCACCATATAACTCTAAAGAACTACTAGGACGCACTTTTTGTCCCAACAAATTGTAAACATCTAGTTGGGCCGCTGTAGCCACTTCGCTATTTAGTTCTAATTGCAAATAACCAGTAGAAGGGTTAGGATAAATTTTACCCGACAAATTATTGAGTTGCTCAACTGCCGTTGGTCCCATTTGCCAACTAAAACGCAATCCTCCTTGAACCCCAAAACTACCACTACTATCAATAATCATCCCGCCAATTTCAAGCGCATAATACCCCAAGCCATAACCACAGCAAATCCCATCGCCAAAAGCATCTCGAATAATAAACTCATAGCAATGCCCAGAAACAGCATCAAAGTTCTGAACAATACTAGCCGTCACAGCATCAATGCTATCACCATATAAGACTAAACTATCCACACTAAGATCTCTAAGCGCCCAACTTACATCCTCTGGGTAATTATCAAAAACTATTCGCAATTGCCCCACTGCACTATCCGATTGAAAAGTAGGCGCTCGGTTAATTACATCATTCACAATGTTTACATTAGGATTGGGTAAACCGTTAATTTCACTGATGCTTAATTCTAAACTATTATTGGCTTGTAAGAAACCCGGAATATCTTCTACTACTACAACTTGACTATAACCAGGCGCCAAACTAGGCTGCAATGCTAGTTGCTGACTACCAGAACTTTGCCCCAAATTTAAATCATAACTCACTTCTAAACTATCAATATAACTGGTCCCCAAGTTTTTTACTAACAACTGATAACTAGCCGTGCTCCCACAAATGCTGCTAAACGATTCCGCCCATTGACCACGCACAATACTACTTGCAAAAGGATTTGGACCAGTCAATCGAGGACGAATTTGAGCCGCATTTAATACTTCTCCTTGCTCAACAGTACTAACCAAAGCTAAGATGCGTAACTGCGCAAAATCTAATGCTACTCCCTGAAATGAATCCGGTAAACTTAACTGAAAACTGTCTGCCCGAAAACTTGTGGCAGCCGTCTGCGTTAACGATACTACAGGCAATTCCATACGAACAATGTTGCGCTGCCAATAAAGCCCCTCAGCCGTCAGATTATTGGGATTTAAATCCGCAGCCCCAGCCTGAGTGCTCAACACGCTATCTTGCAAGATATAAACCTGTAAGTAATTTGTATCTGTAGGACTATCTGCAGTGTAATAACTTTCCGCCACTATATTAAGTTGCCCACTACTCAAATCTAAACTAGCATCCAAACCTAAATTTACTGCGGCATTAGCAGCCCCCAAACTATTCAAAGCCGTTTCCCAATTCGCTAAAGAAACCGATAAACTTCCCGTTGCCTGAGCCAAATTCCCCATATCTTTGCGGTTGATCATCGCCGCAGGCAATTGATTATAAGCCGCTACACCCCCCAAAGCATCAGCCGTAGCATTCCGAAAGTCGATTTGCCCATTCTGAGGCTGAGCAAAAGCCGAAGTATGCAATTGACTAAAGACAATGTTATATGTATTCGCTAAACTCTTAAGCTCGGCCAACTCTTGCGCACAATAATAACAGTTGACCCCCGTAATGCCCTCAAGCAAATGGGTCTGCGGCTGAGCACTAGTAGATACAATATTTTGGGCCGTAAGGACCGATGATGACAGCAGAAAAGCAGCTGCAAACAATTGATAGATTTTTGACATTTAGCTTTTTTTTTAATGAAATTGCAAAATACAGAACTCATTAAAAAATGAGGCTCCGCTAGTGCTTGAGTAATAATTTTATGCTATCCTAAGCTACACAGTTTTGTAAACAAGGCCTAAAACAGAAGGGTTGGGCAAGAATAACCCCTCCTTTAGCATTCTTTTTTGGGGCTGCCCCTCCGTTACTCCCTTCGGTCGTCAAACTGCGGCCTGAAGGCCTTGTTGCACGTGGGGTCGGGCTGTTTCAGGGCTCGCAAGTCTGCTCGGCCCTGCGCGGGCTTCGCCCGCTAGGTCTGGCCCTTCGGGCCACCCTTGTCCATCCCTCAGCCGAGGCGCTACGCGCCTTTGCGGCGGCTTCGCCGCCTTTTTTTAGGACCAAAAACAATTATGGGCACTCACAATCCGAAATTACAGCCCGATGATCCGATATAGCATTAACCTGCAAACGGTGGTTATAAGCCTTACAAGCTTGAGGCAACAAAATGTAGTCAATTCGCAAACCTGGCAAAGCCCCAGCATAACTGGCCCCCAAACCACTGCCCTGCTCAATAAAGCTGTCTTTTCTTCCCTTGGCCAATAAACGATAAGTGTAAGAAAGAGGCGTATCATTGAAATCACCTAAAATAAATACAGGATGAGGGGAGGAACTCGCATGCTTAGCAATAGCTTGAGCTTGAATAGCTCTCAATTCAAAGGCATTGCTCAACTTAGAGCCAATGCGGTAATAAGTATCTTGGGTTTTCTTATCGTTTAATGATTTTAGATTCTCTTTTTTTAGGACCTCTCCTGCATCTTGGCCCAAACGGGTAGATTGAAGATGAACACAATAAAGTCGAAAAGTATCTTTTGGGCCAAGCACATCTGCGAAGATGGCTCCATTATGCGAGCCCTCAAAACGTATTTGGCCCAAATTAACCAAGGGATATCGGCTAAAGATGCCCAAACTACTTCCGCCCCCTAGATGCTGATAAACCAAGCCTATTTGGGCCAAACTATCCTTAAATCGTTGGGTAGAGGCCACTCCCCTCCCCGAGCACTCCTGCGCTGCTAAAATATGGGGGGTTTCCTTTATAAGATAGGTCAAAAAACGGTTTTGCTCCCGCAACAAATCCTCTTTTTCGCGGTATAAGCCCGTATTAAAATAGCGCATATTATAGCTCATCATTCGGAAGCCGCTAGGCGCTGGCCGTTGGGCCGAAAAGCGCAGCCCATAGGTCTGCGAGAAATAAGGAAACCCCAACAAAATACAAATAGCAGGCAAATAAAACAGCCGTTTTCTTCTAAAGAGCCAAAAGAGTGTCCATACAAAATTAGCCAAGAGCAAAAAAGGAAAACCTAAAGCCAAAATGGCCAAATAGCTATTGCTACTAGGAGGAATAATTGGGGCCAAATAAGAGAGCAAAAGCAAAACACTAAAAGGCAAATTTAGCAACAGTAACAAGCGGACCGACAAGGTCTTCAAATAGCGAACAATTTTCATTCTACAAAATATCAAAGAGATAATAACAAACTTTTTCAGCGCTAGACTAAATATAGTGCTTAGGATATTTGTGGACAACTATTTACAGTGAGCCAAAGACATAAGTTTGAAGAATCTTGAAGCATAAGGCCATAAAAATTTGAGGAAGAGAGAGAAGTTTTTGAAAAAGCCTATCTTTGCCCCCGAAAAGCGAAGGGGTATGGCCCTAGCTGGCGCAGCCAGCAACGGCCTAGCGATGGAAGGCAGTGGCGCGCAGCGCCAGACCGAAGCGGCAAAGCCGCTGAAGGGCCGAGCGAATAGCGAGCTGCCGAACGTAGCGCCCGCCGAAGGCGGGAGGCCCCTAAATAGCGAGCTGCCGAAAGGCAAAACGTCTTTAAACTGCTCGTTGGAGGTGATAAGCCAAAAAAATGTAAGCCTTTTAGATTTAGCAAAATAGTAAAAAAGCCATGATGTCTCAGCAAGTACGACTGCGTTTTGCACCTAGTCCGACTGGAGCCCTACATATTGGGGGTGTGCGTACCGCCTTATACAATTATCTCTTTGCCAAAAAAATGGGTGGAAAATTCATTTTGCGGATTGAGGATACCGACCGCAAGCGTTTTGTGGCTGAGGCTGAGGACTACATCAATGAAGCCTTGGCTTGGTTGGGTTTGCCCCCTGATGAGGGCGTAGTAGAAGGTGGAGAATTTGGTCCTTATCGTCAATCGGATCGAAAGGCCTTATATGCAGAATATGCACAGCAATTATTGGATAGTGGCTATGCTTATTATGCCTTTGATACGGCAGAAGAACTAGATGCCATTCGCAAAGAAGAGCCAAATTTCAAGTACGATGCACAGAGTCGGATGAAATTGCGCAACTCTTTAACGTTAGGGCAAGAAGAAGTGAATCAACTTGTAGCTAGTGGCAATTATGTTGTTCGGATTTTGTTGCCTGCAGAGGAAGAAATTGTTTTTGAAGATATGATTCGGGGTGTTGTGCGTTACAACAGCCGAGACATGGACGACAAAGTCTTGTATAAGGGGAGTGAGCAGATGCCCACCTATCATTTGGCCAACATTGTGGATGATCATTTGATGAAAATCAGCCATGTTGTTCGTGGAGAAGAATGGTTACCCAGCACGCCCTTACACGTCATGCTCTATCGTTATTTGGGTTGGGAGGAGAGTCGCCCGGTCTTTGCGCATCTTCCGCTCATTCTCAAGCCCAAAGGCAATGGGAAGCTCAGCAAGCGGGATGCGGCTAAATTTGAGATGCCTGTTTTTCCTCTTGATTTTGAGCAAGAGGGGCAAGAAAAGATCAAAGGATTTAGAGAGTGGGGCTTTGCGCCTGCTCCAGTGCTCAACTTTTTGGCCTTATTGGGTTGGCATCCGGAGGGGGATCGCGAGATTTTCAGTTTAGAGGAGTTGGTAGAAGCCTTTGACTTAGAAAAAGTCAGTAAAAGTGGGGCCCGTTTTGATTTTGAGAAAGCCCGTTGGTTTAGCCAACAATACTTAATAGCAACAGAAAATAAAGTACTTGCGCAAGAGTTACAGTCATTGATAGAAGGACAAGAATTTTCGCTTAATTATTTGGAAGCTGTGGCCGCCATGCTCAAAGAGCGGGTACATTTCCTGAGTGAAATGTTGACGGTAGGAAAATACTTCTTTGGAGCGCCCAATTATGAGGACACCTTGGTCAATGAGGCCAAAAACCTCAAGAAAAAGGTCCTTAAGAAATGGACAGCTGAACGGGCCGAACTCTTTAGTCAGTTGCCCAAACTGCTTGCTGAAGCAGATGCGGCTGCAATTAAAACAGCAGTAACGGCTTTCATGGAAGCCAACAGCCTAGGGTTTGGGGACTTACTGCCCTTCCTTCGCTTTGCTCTTTCGGGAACGATGCAAGGGCCTGATGTTTTTGAGATGGCTGCCTTGTTTGGTCCAGAAGAAAACAAAAATCGAATTCAAGCCTTTATGGCTTTTTGTGACGCCCAATAATATCAAGGCGCTAGCTGCATACAGCTAGCGCCTTTTTTGTAAATAACAGGTGAAGTTTAGCACCTTAAAAAGAAACAAAATATTTACTTGCTAAAACTAGCAGTTATACTTCAAAAGCATTAAATTTCGCAAAAGTTAAAGGAGTATATGCGGCAAAAGCTAAAAAATGCGGTTAAAATCCAACTTTTATTCCTTTTAAAGCGTATTAGTTAAACTTTTGGGACTTAATATAAGTTAAGAACCCAATCCCTCAAACTATCCCATATCCCAAATTTACGTTATTAAATTCTGCGCTTATGAGCAAACAAGAAAATGTGGCCAAAAATCGCTATAGCGATGAGGACCTTGCTGAGTTTAAAGTAGTCATTGAAAAGAAGCTCGAGGAGGCTAAGCAGCAACTCGAAGAACTAAAAGTTCAATTGACTGAACTCAACAACAGTGGCGATGAAAATCGTGCAGGTACCTTTGATGATGGCGCCTCAAATTGGCAAAGAGAGCATCTGAACAAATTAGCTGCTAGACAACAGCGTTTTGTTCGTGATTTAGAGCATGCACTCATTCGTATTAATAACAAAACTTATGGTGTTTGTACCATTACAGGCAAACTCATTAGCAAAGAGCGCTTGGCCTTGGTCCCTCATGCTACCAAAACAGTAGAGGGCAAGCAACAAGAAAAAGGTGACAAACCCCGCAAGGTAATTCGCCGCTCTTAGATAGCCGTTTTGTTTCGACTGTTGCGCTAGTTTTCTTGAAAAAGGGACTAGCGCTTTTTTATTTCCCATTGTTTGCAGCGAAAAGCGTAAATTTGTCTTCTATTATTGAGCTCAGCTAAAGGTGATCATTTTCTTTTCCTTCTAAATAAGCTCATTCTTATAAACTATTCTATATGTCCATTTGGAGCCGCCTTAGCCAAGATGAACGCCTTTATGCTCAGGCCCTATTACAAGACCAAACCGCCCCTTGGCCCAATAGTCAGAGTCCCTATTTCATAGCTTTTTTAGCCCTTTATAGATTAAGTCATGCAGAGGAAGACAAAATTGAGGAATTGCTACACAACTCAGCTGAAGCACAGTTGTATTGGCAAGCCTTAGCCTTCTTTGATTTGGAAATTGTTGAAAGCGAACAACTTCTGCTCCTTTTTGAGCGCTTTATGCAAAATCAGGAGCTCTTTACCCCCTTTTTTCAAGAGCTCCCCAACTTTCGCAAACAACTTATACAAAAAGCCCAAGAGCTTTTTGTGGTGCTTAGACAACCAGACCTAGCCGAGGAATTACTTCATTTGCTAGGAGCTCAACTCTATGAAAATGAAACAGCTGTTTTGCTTCAGGCTAAGCGCTATGCTCAAATTGAAAGTGAAGAACAAGCCCTAGAATGCTATGAAGAAGGCCTAAAGCGTTTTCCCAAATCACTATTACTCTGGAAAAACATGGCTCAACTCCAGCATCAAGTAGAAGATTATTCTTCTGCAATTCAAAGCCTCAACCAATGCGTTGAAGAATCTCCGTATGAGGCTGAATATTATGTAGCTTTAGCTCAAAGCTATCACAAATTACAAGCAACTGAACGCGCCAAACAATTCATAGATATCGCCCTTTCTATGCAGGCCCAAAATGAGTCAGCCCATTTTCTTTTAGCCCAAATTGCCCTAGAAAAAGAAGAGGTTCAAGACGCTATGCAGTACCTTAGCCCTAAAGATTGGGAATCTCCCCTCCTTTTAGCCGAAAAAGCAAGAATTGTCTGGCAATATCTAGGTGACCCTCAACTTGCCAAAGATTATTTTCAAGGCGCTTGGGACAACGGCCTTCGCTCTGAGCCACATATTCTTTACTTTGCCCAGCTCTTAGCCGATGAACTACAAACGCTTCCCAGGGCTATTGAACGCTTAAAAGAAGGTCAAGAACGACTTGTTTATTGTCCTAAACTTCGTCTACAGGAATATATTTATCGCCTAGATTGGGAGGAAAGCCCCAGTGAACGTCTCTATCAACTAGAAGAAGAGATTGAACGACTCAACCCCCCTTCAGATCATGAACATCTGGATGATATGGATGAACATTTTTTAGATTACTATAATAATCCTGATGATTACGAAGAAGTAGATGATGACGATGATGATGATGATGACGACTTCTCTGCTGGTGGAGCCGCTAGCGATTTTTAAAAGTGTGTTCATCCGCCTTTCCTTTGACAAAGATCACTTCTTTTCCACTAAGTATTGTTTGCTTGTACCTTATACAAGCCTAGATGCTTGCTATGTCATTTAAATTTCATACCTATTTGCTCTTTTTCAGCTGCCTGTTACTGCTCGCACACAACGGTGTCTTAGGACAAGACAATCTAGAGTAAAAAAGAGTTTAGCCTTAGAAGAGTAGACCGCTTTATTCTAGGCTACTCACTTAGGTTGGCAGGGGTTACCTAAGTAATTATACCGTTCTTAGGCTTACTAAGCGCGGCTTTTTTTCTACCTTTAAAGGTCTTTTTATTTATTTGAAATAAACCAAAAATCTCAATGAAAAATAGTCTTTATGCCGCCCTGTTTTTTTTGGGGCTAGCACTAGTGACCGCCTGTGGAGGAGAAAGTGCCCCCCAAGAAAAATTCACCAAAGAATATGATTTGGCCCCCTTTGGCGTCATGTTAAAGGTACGTGGACCAGAACAACTCAATATTAAAAAAGTAACTGGCGGAATTCTACCCCATGAAATTACTATGGAAGGAGAAGAGTTTCAGGTTTACCTCTATGGCCAAGGCGCAGAAACTACCGATATTGCCACACTCAAGAACCAACAAAGAGAGGAAACCAAGGCCGTTAGTAAAGGCTTCGAAATCGTCAGTGAAGATGATAATGGCTTTATCTTTAGTAAACAATATGAAGGCGATAGCACCAAATTTTACAACTTTGAGTACTTCTATATTCAAGGAGATCAACAGTTTCGCATGACTTCTAGCACAGTAACCGCTTATAGCCAAGAAGCCATTCAGGATATGTACAAAGCCATTGAGCAACGCCCTAGTATAGAAAAATAGATCAATAAATGAGTGATTGGGAAAACATAGAAGCCCTTCTCTATTCTGGACAAACAGAAAATATGGAGCTAGCCCTTTTGCTAGCCAAAGGCGAAGGCAAAGATCTTCGTCCCCGCTTCAGACAATTACAAGATTGCCTTGCTTTTTATGAAGAGCAATTTAGGGCACTCTATAGTTTTCCCAAACTCTTTGATCAAATTCGTGAAAAGGGATTGCATTTATCGGGTTTGGGGCTATGTGAACTTCCCAATTGCTTGCAAGCCTTGGCACCTTTAGCCAAAGAGGTCAATATTAGCCGCAATAAATTGCGAAAGTTTCCACTCTTTTTGCTGCATTTTCAACAAGCCAAAACTTTCAATCTGGCCCATAACCAATTGGCCCAGTTGCCCGATCATTTTTGGTCCCTCAAACAAATTAAAGCCCTTCATCTAGAAGGCAATCTATTGATCCACCTGCCCGAACGCATCGAGCGGCTTCATGCCCTCGAAGAGCTTTCAATTTCTTTTCAACGGGCCTCTACCCTCCCCCCTAGCCTTGCCCATCTCCAACAACTCAAGGGCCTATTTATTCAGTTTGACAGCCTAGACCGCTTTCCTATGGTCATTTTTGAGTTGCACAATTTAGAGCGCCTTATTTTACAAGGGAAAGGCCTTTTCATTTTGCCTCAAGAACTCGGACAGCTCCAAAAACTCCACTTTTTGGCCCTCCGCGAGGCTCCTTTATTAGAACTTCCTCCTAACTTGGCCCTCTTGCCACACTTAAATACGCTACATCTAGTGGGGCTTTCCCATCTGGGCCAACTCCCCGAATTTATTTGTGCGCTCCCTCAACTCGAAGCCCTCAACCTCAATGATACGCCCCTAAAGAGCTTACCTGAAAATTTGGCCGGCTGGAAGCATCTACGGGTACTTTCTCTTTTGGGAACAGGCATTCATCCCCATGACGAGCAACAATGGCAGGCTAAAATTCAAGCTGCTATTGGTCATTTAGAAGATTTGATCTGGGATTTTTAAATGCATTTCTCTTTTCTTACTAAATATTTTGGGGCCTCCCGCCTTCGGCGGGCGCTACGCTCTGGGGCTCGCTATTCGCTCGGCCCTTCGGCGCAACGCGCCTCGGTCTGGCCTGCGGCCACCCCGCCGCATCGCTAGGCCGTTCTGGCCCAACGGCCAGATAGGCCGAATCCCTCATTTAAGCCAAGGTGGCTCAACTAAGTATTAGTATTGGTTCAACTACTAGAAAAATAGCTTGCCAATTGGAACAAAACTACCCAGAAGGAATAGAGCAACCCAAAGGCAATTGGCCTAGCAATGTGAAGGGGGGCTACAAGCCAGACCGAGGCGGCAAAGCCGCCGAAGGGCCAAGCGACCCGACCAACGGGAGCCGACGCAGCGAAGCAAGTAATAGCGAGCCCCGAAACGACAACAAGGCCTTTAGGCCGCAGTTCGACGACCAAAACGAGTAACCGCCGCAAGGCGAAGCCGCAGCGGAGGCCTCAAAAAATTGTACATTTAGGAAAAAAAGAGAGCTAAATGAATATGGATCTTTATTTTTCAAAGGTGCTCCGGCAGTGGTTTGAGCAGCGAGAAGGACGTTATTTGCCCTGGAAAGAGGGCCAAAATCCTTATAAAATTTGGTTGGCAGAGATCATCATGCAACAAACTCGTTTGGAGCAGGGACTAC
>Ga0193958_1000757_pt1 | contig 11219 bp, 7 predicted proteins | sample FB_1_MG_FD_140320 | JGI IMG/M metagenome (GOLD analysis project Ga0193958, IMG submission 140320) | Microbial mat bacterial communities from the Broadkill River, Lewes, Delaware, United States - FB_1_MG | ecosystem: Environmental > Aquatic > Freshwater > River > Microbial mats | place: USA...
TCGTCGTAAAAATAGAAGAACTGTTTTGTGGATAAGCTGATAATAACTTAGGACTTAGTTGTGAGAAAGGCGGGGAATACTTAAGTGAAGGGAGTATAAAAGAAAATTGAGATATGACTAAAAAAAATGCCTATTGGCCATATCTCAATAGAAGTGATTACTTACCAATGCAAAAAGAACTGAAAATACGTCCGAGTAGATCATCAGATGAGAACGCACCTGTAATTTCACTCAATGTTTGTTGCGCTTGGCGGAGGTCTTCAGCCAGTAATTCACCGGCACCGTTAATTTCAAGTTGGTCATAGCCGATTTGTAATAACTCATGAGCACGAGCAAGTGCATCAAGGTGACGCCTTCTCGCCATAAAGCCACCCTCTGTTGTTGCGCTAAACCCCATGCATTGTTTGAGGTGATCTCTTAATAGATCGACACCCGTTTGTGATTTAGCAGATAGCGTTATCGTTGTATGGTCATGCGCTTCACTGATGGCAATAGATTCACCACTCAGGTCTGCTTTATTACGAATTACGGTTATGCGGCTTGAGTCAGGAAGTTTGTTAACAAACTCTGGCCATATTTGCTCAGGGTCATCTGTTGTTATGCTTTGGCTATCTACCATCAATAGTACGAGGTCTGCTTTATTTATCTCCTGCCAAGCCCGATCTATGCCTATACGTTCTACCTCATCGGGCGCATCTCGTAGCCCTGCAGTATCAATAATATGTAATGGCATGCCATCGATATGAATATGCTCTCTTAGAACATCCCGAGTTGTGCCTGCAATGTCGGTAACGATCGCAGTTTCTCGTCCCGCTAATGCATTTAATAAACTGGATTTGCCGGCATTAGGCCTTCCTGCGATCACTACGTTCATCCCTTCACGCAACAAGCTGCCCTGCTTTGCTTCTGCCTGAACGTCTGTCACTTTAGATAAGATGGTACTAAGGTCATTTAATACTTTGCCATCAGCGAGAAAATCAATCTCCTCTTCTGGGAAATCAATCGCGGCTTCGACATAGATCCTTAATTGAATAAGCGCTTCGACTAGGCTGTGTATCCGATTTGAAAACTCACCCTGGAGTGAACGGATAGCACAGCGTGCTGCTTGCTCTGATGAACTATCAATAAGATCGGCGATAGCTTCAGCTTGGGCTAAGTCTAATTTATCGTTTAAAAAAGCACGTTCTGAGAATTCACCTGGCTTTGCTAAACGCGCACCCAACTCTATTGCCCTTTTTAATATAAGGTCGACAATCACTGGCCCACCGTGGCCTTGAAGCTCAAGTACATCTTCACCGGTAAATGAGTTAGGCCCAGGGAAGTAAAGCGCTATCCCTTGATCGATCTCTTGATCATTATTATCAAAAAAAGGACCGTAATAAGCATATCTTGGCTTGAGTTCGGTTTTTAATACCTGATGTGAAATCTCTTTTGCCATAGGGCCTGAAATACGTACTATGCCGACACCACCGCGTCCGGGGGGAGTTGCTTGGGCTGTAATCGTATCTTTTGCGCTCAGTGTCATATTGAAGCTCTTCAGGATTATCGAAACTATTTTGATGGCAGTTTATCATTTTGTTGTCCAACGAGCAGGCACAAAAAAGCCGCTAACAAATTAGCGGCTTTTTAATGTTAAGGAACAACCTTACTCTTTTTCTATCTGCTTATTGATCAGATATTGTTGAGCAATAGAAAGAATATTGTTCACTACCCAGTATAGAGTTAGACCCGCTGGGAACCATAGGAAGAAGAATGTGAACATGATAGGTAGCATCTTCATAATCTTCGCCTGCATTGGATCAGGAGGCGTTGGGTTTAACATCTGTTGGATGAACATACTTACACCCATGATGATAGGTAGGATGAAGTATGGATCTTTAACAGATAGATCGGCTAGGTATAAAAACTCAGCATGACGAAGATCTACTGATTCCATCAATACCCAATAGAGGGCGATGAAGATCGGCATCTGAGCAACAATTGGTAAGCAGCCGCCAAGAGGGTTGATCTTCTCTTTTTGGTACAGCTTCATCATCTCAGAAGACATCTTCTGGCGATCATCACCATAAAGCTCTTTAAGACGTGTCATCTCAGGGCCAAACTTACGCATCTTAGCCATTGATTTAAAGGCTTTAGCATTAAGCTGGAAGAGTGCCGCTTTCACTATAATAGTGATACCAATAATGGCTAGACCCCAGTTGCCTACAAGGTCATGAATCCATTTTAGCAACATGTAGAGTGGTGAAGCGATCCACCAAAGAACACCATAGTCGACGGTAAGCTTAAGGTTTTCATCAGCAATCTCCATCGTATCCTGGTCTTTTGGACCTGCGAAGAAGTTAGCCGTAACCGTTTTACTTTCGCCAGCAGCAACAGTGAAATCTGGAGATAGGAAGCCTGCAATATAGTTACCGTTTAACTTACGTGTTTGGTAATTATATTCAGCGCCTTTTTCGGGGATCCAAGCACTAAGGAAGTAGTGCTGAGACATCGCAACCCAACCATCTTTACTTGTCTCTTTAAACTGCTTGTCATCGATATCGTCAAAATCATATTTTTGGTAGTTGTTTTCAAGTGTAGAGAAAACAGGACCTAAATAAGATTGCATGCCCATTTCAGTCGATGATGTTGGATCTTCACTACGATCTCGTTTGATTTGACCAAACAAGTTAGCAGTCCAACTTTCGGTTGACTGGTTATTAACGATGAACTCAAGGCCAATCTCGTAAGAACCTTTGCTGAAGGTATAACGTTTAGTAACCTGAACACCTTTTTCATCGGTGTAGGTTAAATCAACAGAGATTTTTTCTTGATCCGCTAAGGTAAACTCAGTTTGATTAACTGAATACGTTGGGCGGCCGTTAGGGTTGGCATCAGGACCGTTTTTACCGACTAGACCACTTTGTGATACATAAGTGCGGTTAACTGTCTGTTCAAGTAGAACGAACGGAAGCTCAGAACCTAATGTAGCTTTATACTCAGGTAGCGATACCTGAATAATGTCGCCACCTTTAGTGTCGATCGTTACATTCAATACGTCTGTTTTGATATCTACTAATGACGCTTGCTTTGCTTGAGCTGCAGTGGCTGGCAGATCACCAGTTTGAGCAGACTCTTCAGCCGCAGGCAGATCTGAACCAACCGGTTCACTCTGATAAGCAGATACAGACGTTGTTACTTGTTGAGCTTCGGGTTGCTGACCGTAGTCTTGGTTCCATTGTAGCACCAGCATGTAGCTGATCAGACAAAGTGCTCCAATGAGAATTATGCGCTGTACATCCATGGGTTTAAGGACCAAATCAGGTTTTCTTTAACTTTCTCGATTTATTATTCAATCGCGACCAGCACTTCTTCATTAGCTTGTGGACATTTTCGTTTTCCATCTCTCCTAAGCCCTTTCGAGCAAGGATGATAATGTCTACAGCTGGTAAATTATGTTGGTTATGACGAAATGATTCGCGAATGATACGCCTAACGCGGTTTCGTTTCACCGCCTGACGAACATTTTTTTTAGAAATAACAAAACCAATCCGGGCATGGCCAAGATCGTTAGGACGAGAAAGTATGAGGAGAGGCTGGTCTGGTACTTTCAGCTGTACGTCGTCAAACACACTTTGAAAGTCCCTACCGGTTAGTAATCGTAACCGGCGCGGGTAACTGAATTCGGTCATTCAAATAAACCAGACCGTGTGCCAGCCATTAAGCTGACAGGCGTTTACGGCCTTTAGCGCGACGACGGTTGATAACCGCACGTCCAGCTTTAGTAGCCATACGTGAACGGAATCCGTGAGTACGTTTACGCTTTAGTACGCTTGGTTGAAATGTTCTTTTCATCGGACAATCCTGCGAACGCGTTTGATAATTGAAATACGCAGCAAAAGAGCCACGCGAAAAAATAGAGGCGGAATTCTATTGAATTTGTTGGGTGTGTTCAATCTCTTTTTACTAATAATCACTGTTTTTTCGCAATTTCTGGGTTTTTAGCCATTTTATGCGCTTCAAAATAGGTGGTATCTCACTATTGACCAGGTCTATTTCGCTCTATTCCCTATTCTACTGTCTATATATAGGTAGATGTCATAAGTTGATGGCTTGTTGGTTTCTTTTTCCCTACGTCGGTAGCGCTAAATAGAGGTGTCTTATCGTTGAAATTTGTCGTTTAGATATTTAGCAATTATTTACGATGTGATTAGCAACGTAAAAATAGACGTTAACGAGGAAAAATTAGTTATTAAATCAGTGGCAATGAATGAAATTGTTATTAAATCTGTGGATTCTGTGGATAAGTCTCCTGGAGACCCTAAATAACACACTTTTCTCACTGTATAACTTTAGGGATAAAAAGTGGGTTAGTTGTTATTTAGTTGCGAAAAAGCATTCGATAACTTTTCCCAAGCCCTTTACTTATCAGGCTTTTACAACAGGAGCCAAGATTGAAATTAGATAAAAAAAAGCACGCTGCTTTGTGGATAAGTGAAGCAGAAGTCGTTAGAATCTATAGATAACTCGGGATCATCTCCTTTATGCAGTTCTTCTGCATTTTCTGGGTGCGATACTAATAACCATAATCACAGGATTAGAGAAGGGCCTCTCCCCTATGTCGACGGAACTTTGGGCGCGTTGTTTGCACAGCCTTCAGGATGAGTTTCCCGTTCAGCAATATAATACTTGGATAAGACCATTAAAGGTCTCTCCAGATAGTGCTGATCGGTTAGTTCTCGTAGCTCCGAATCGTTTCGTGCGTGATTGGGTGAATGACAAATTTCTTTCTCGTATTCGTCAAGTTGTCTGTGATGTCAGCGGTGATATTGCCACGGAAGTCGCTTTAGAAGTTGCTAATAACCGAGGGGCTCCTCCTCGGCCTCGTACCGCTGCTGCTACTTATAACCGTCGCCCTGCTCCAGCACCTGTTGCTCAATCAACGTTTAGTGCAGCACCTGAACCGGTTTTTGTCCCGGAACAAGAGCAAGTTGTTACGCAACCCGCTGCGGCGCCAGTTATCGAAGCGCCAAGAGAGAATGTATTCCAACCCGGTATACAAGAGCCTGAACCTTCTCAAATTCAGATGCCGATGCATATGCCGACACCGGCGGCGCCTCCTGCACATCACCAAACTTCACATCATCAGACGAGTCATTCTCAGGAACGACGTGTAAATGTAGAAGGTGGTTTAAAGCATCCGCAATCAAATTTAAATCAATCGTTTACGTTTGATAGTTTTGTTCAAGGTAAATCTAACCAGCTTGCACTCGCCGCTGCCCGTCAGGTAGGTGATAACCCGGGGGTTTCCTATAATCCTCTGTTTATTTATGGTGGTGTAGGTTTAGGTAAAACCCACTTGATGCACGCGGTGGGTAATGAAATGTTAAAGCGAAACCCGAATGCTAAAATAGTATATTTGCATTCTGAGCGTTTCGTTGCGGACATGGTTAAGGCACTGCAACTGAATGCGATCAATGATTTTAAGCGTTACTACCGTTCTGTAGATGCGTTACTTATTGATGACATACAGTTCTTTGCCGGTAAAGAGCGCTCACAGGAAGAGTTTTTCCACACCTTCAATGCACTGCTTGAAGGTGGTCAGCAGATGATCTTAACCAGTGATCGCTATCCTAAAGAGATTAATGGCGTAGAAGAACGCTTAAAATCGCGTTTTGGCTGGGGCTTAACGGTTGCCATTGAGCCGCCGGAACTTGAAACGCGCGTTGCTATATTAATGAAGAAAGCTGATGAAGCGCGGGTACGCCTGCCAGATGATTCTGCTTTCTTCTTAGCTCAGAAGATTCGCTCAAATGTTCGAGAACTTGAAGGTGCGTTAAAGCGCGTTATTGCTAATGCTCACTTTACGGGCAGTGCGATTACGACACCTTTTATTAAAGAATCTCTGAAAGACCTGCTGGCATTGCAGGATAAACAGGTTAGTATTGATAATATTCAACGAGTTGTAGCTGATTATTATAAAATTAAGGTTTCTGATCTGCTGTCGAAGAGACGCAGTCGTTCTGTAGCTAGACCGCGCCAGGTGGCGATGAGTTTATCTAAAGAATTGACCAACCATAGTTTACCGGAAATCGGTGATGCGTTTGGTGGTCGAGATCACACAACGGTGCTCCACGCTTGTCGTAAGATTAAGGAGCTACGTGAAAGTGATTCGGATATCAGAGAAGATTATAAGAATTTACTGCGTCATTTAACGGCGTAAATATACCGGTTAGACCGGCCATATATTAAAGGTAGGTGGGTAAACGATGAAATTTGTCATCTCACGTGAAGCGCTTATTAAGCCTCTGCAATTAGTAGCAGGTGTGGTGGAACGTCGACAGACATTGCCAGTGCTATCCAATATTTTATTGGTAGCTGAAGGAGATCAGCTGTCTATGACCGGTACTGACCTTGAGGTCGAGCTGGTTGGACGTGTGACACTGGATGAACCTGCTGAAGCAGGTTCTGTCACAGTGCCTGCACGTAAGCTGATGGATATCTGTAAATCGCTGCCAGATTCTGCACGAATCGAACTGACGCTTACGGGTCAGAAGATGGTGATCAAAGCAGGTCGTAGTCGCTTTAGCCTATCTACTCTCCCTGCAGCAGAGTTTCCAAATGTTGAAGACAGTCCAGAAACACTAGAGCTGTCGATGATCCAACAGCAGTTAAGAAACCTGATTGATAAAACAGGTTTCTCCATGGCGCAGCAAGATGTGCGTTACTACCTGAATGGTATGCTGCTTGAGATTGCAGATGGTCAACTGCGTTCTGTATCAACAGACGGACACCGTCTAGCGACGAGTGTAACGCCAGTTGAAGCACAAGAGGGTTTGCAACATCAAATCATCGTTCCACGTAAAGGTATTTTGGAGTTAGCGCGTCTTCTACAAAACGGAGAAGATGAACTGCGACTTGTTATCGGTGCTAGCCATATACGTGCACATGTTGGTGATTTTACATTTACCTCTAAGCTTGTTGATGGCAAATTCCCTGATTATGAGCGTGTTATTCCGAAAAATGGCGACAAAATACTCCTAAGTGACCGTATGGAACTGCGTCAGGTACTTAGCCGTATCGCGATACTTTCTAACGAGAAATACCGTGGTGTACGTCTTGCGCTATCATCGGGCTATCTTCAAGTCATGGCTAATAACCCTGAGCAGGAAGAAGCAGAAGAGACACTCGCAGTCGATTACGATGGCGACAGCTTAGAAGTGGGCTTTAACGTTAACTACTTACTGGATTGCTTATCTATTCTTAATTCAGACGTCGTACGTTTAACCTTATCTGATTCTAACTCTAGCGCACTTGTAGAGGGATTTGATGAAGAAGGCAGTGTTTACGTTGTTATGCCAATGCGTATGTAATTCACAGCCTTGACTGTGAATTACCCATTAGATTCATCACTTGGGGGCGATTATAAGCCCCCATATATCCTCCCCGCCTGATGTCCATATCAAAATTACAGATACAACACGTTCGCAATATAAGCTCGATCTCCTTCGCGCCCTCTCAAGCGATCAATATTATTTGTGGAGAGAACGGCAGCGGTAAAACCAGCATTCTTGAAGCGATTAATATTCTAGGCCTTACCCGCTCATTCCGTACCAATAAAGCAAAGCACCTTGTGCAAAGTGAGCAGAGCGCTGCCACGGTATTTGGTTCAATCGATCCGATGGTGCAAGGTTTGGCGCAATCTTTAGGTGTTGAGCGTCCTGCTGAGGGTGAAGCGAGAATACGCTATGAAGGTTCTGACATTGATCTATCTACCCTTGCAGAGCTGGTTCCTCTGCAGGTCATTAATGCTGATACTTTTATGCTTTTGGAGGGCTCACCTGCGATAAGACGTCAATTTTTAGATTGGGGTGTTTTCCATGCAGATAAGGCGTTTATCAGGTTGTGGAGAGGTTTTAGACGCGTATTAAAACAGCGAAATACTTTGTTGAAATGTGGTAGTATTGACAATAAGTTACGTCAGGTTTGGGATCGTGAGTTTATCGCTTTTTCAGATCAGCTAACCCGTTTAAGAACAGAGTACCTTAGTTTGCTGAAACCAGAGTTTGAAGCAGTGGTTTCACAGCTCTTAGAAGGGACTCATATTGAACTTGGGTTTAGTTATGGCTGGGATAAAAAACGGCCTTTAGATGAAGTTCTAGCGAGTAATTTTGAGCGCGATCTTCGTCAAGGTTTTACAGCGAGTGGCCCGCAGCGCGCAGATTTGCGATTAAAAGTTGATGGGCATAACGCGGCTGAACGTTTATCTCGTGGTCAAAAAAAATTAGTCGTCAGTGCCCTTAAGCTTGCTCAAGGCGCATTGTTTCAGCGGATGAATAGCCGCCCGTGTATCTATCTTATTGATGATCTACCTTCAGAGTTAGATCAAGTGCACGGAGAACTGTTCTGTAAAGTGTTAGAGCAAAGCTCTAACCAATGTTTTATAACTTGTGTAGATGACCAAGCGCTTATGTCGCATTGGGATCCACAAACGGATATAGCCACATTTCGAATAGCTGATGGTAGCTTGTGCTAGCCAGTTGTTTGGATGCGTTAGGAGACTTGGATGAGCGGCGAAGATAATCAAGATTATGATTCCTCAAGTATCAAGGTACTAAAAGGCCTTGATGCAGTAAGGAAACGCCCAGGCATGTACATTGGTGATACAGACGACGGTACAGGTCTGCACCATATGGTATTTGAGGTTGTCGATAATTCGATCGATGAAGCTTTGGCGGGTTTCTGTAGTGAAATCAAAGTGGTTATCCACCCAGACGAAAGTGTCACTGTTTCTGATAACGGTCGTGGCATTCCGACCGATATTCACGAAGAGGAAGGTGTCTCTGCTGCCGAAGTTATCATGACGGTACTCCATGCCGGTGGTAAGTTCGATGATAATACTTATAAAGTATCTGGTGGTTTGCACGGTGTGGGCGTATCCGTAGTTAACGCCCTCTCCTCTAAGTTAAAAATGACTATTCGCCGCGCGGGTAAGGTTCACGAGCAGACTTACCACCATGGCGATCCTCAGTCTCCTTTGGCTATTGTTGGTGAAACAGAAACCAGCGGTACGATGGTTCGTTTCTGGCCTTCAGAAGATACGTTTACCAACAATCGTACTTTCAAATTTGAGATCCTTGCTAAGCGTTTGCGCGAGCTCTCTTTCCTTAACTCGGGTGTACGCATTGTCTTAAAAGATGAGCGTTCAGCGAGTGAAGAGGTTTTTGAATACGAAGGCGGTTTAAGTTCTTTCGTTGATTATTTAAATACCAACAAAACCACAGTGAACAAAGTTTTTCACTTTACCGCTGATCATGAAACCGGCGTTGCTGTAGAAGTGGCGATGCAGTGGAATGATAGCTATCAAGAAAGTATTCACTGTTTCACGAACAACATCCCACAGCGTGATGGTGGTACTCACCTTTCAGGCTTCCGTGCCGCTCTAACACGCTCTTTGAATACTTATATTGAATCTGAGAGTTTAAATAAGGGTGGCAAAGTCAGCACTACCGGTGATGACAGCCGCGAAGGTTTGACTGCCATCGTATCGGTTAAAGTACCCGATCCTAAGTTCTCCTCGCAGACAAAAGATAAGCTGGTTTCATCTGAAGTTAAATCAGCGGTAGAACAAACAATGGGTGAACTGCTGAGTGACTACTTGCGTGAGAATCCGCAAGAAGCCAAAGCGGTTGTTACCAAAATGATCGATGCGGCACGTGCCCGTGAAGCGGCGCGTAAAGCCCGTGAAATGACACGTCGTAAAGGCGCACTCGATATTGCAGGACTTCCCGGTAAACTTGCTGACTGTCAGGAAAAAGACCCTGCACTGTCTGAAATATACCTAGTGGAGGGTGATTCTGCGGGTGGATCGGCTAAACAGGGCCGTTCACGTAAAACGCAGGCGATACTTCCTCTTAAAGGTAAGATCCTTAACGTAGAGAAAGCACGGTTCGACAAGATGCTTAGCTCGGCTGAGGTTGGCACGCTTATTACTGCATTAGGTTGCGGTATTGGCCGTGAAGAGTACAACCCGGACAAGCTTCGTTACCATCACATCATTATCATGACCGATGCCGATGTCGATGGATCGCACATCCGTACCCTGCTATTGACGTTCTTCTTCCGTCAAATGCCTGAGTTGATCGAGCGTGGCTACATCTATATTGCACAGCCACCGCTTTATAAAATTAAGAAAGGTAAGCAAGAGCAATATCTGAAAGATGATGAAGCATTAGATTCTTATCTTCTTCAGGGCGCACTTGATGGGACTACGTTACATGTTAATGCCGATGCGCCAGGTATTGGTGGCGAAAGGCTAGAAGAGCTAGTGCATGAGTATCGGGGTGTGATACGTACGATGAACAGGATGTCTCGAGTGTATCCTTACTCGTTACTTAAATCACTGCTTGACGTGCCTACGCCATTCCCTCGTGAAAACATGACGGATCAAGCGGCAGTCGCTGACTGGTGTGATGCGCTTGATGATGCACTTGCTGGCTACTCAGATAAAGCGGTTAGCTATCAGTGTCTTGTTGAGGAAGACAAAGAGCACAGCAACTTTGTTGCTAAGGTTGTGATGCTTCAGCACGGCGTCTCTCACGATTACGTGCTTAACGAAGAGTTCTTCGCTTCGCGTGAGTACGCGTCAATTACCAAGATGGCTGCAACCTTAGATGGCTTATTGGAAGATGGCGCTTACCTTAAACGTGGCGAGCGTACGCGTGAGACAAGTGATTTCGAAGAGGGTCTAAACTGGTTGTTAGATCTATCTCGCCGTGGTCACTATATCCAGCGATACAAAGGACTGGGTGAGATGAACCCTGAGCAGCTTTGGGATACAACGATGGACCCTGATTCACGCCGTATGCTGCAAGTGACGATTGAAGATGCCATTACAGCCGATCAGCTATTCACTACCCTAATGGGTGATGAAGTTGAACCACGCCGTAACTTCATCGAGGCAAACGCACTGCAAGTAGCTAACTTGGATGTGTGATTTGTAAGTATTTATGTCGAATCTCGTGAGTGATGGGACGCCGTTTCATGATAGTGAAACGGCGTATCGCGAGATATGAATTATATTTGAGGCGGCAATGGCCGCCTTTTTTAATTTAAAATTCTGGATGCATACTTCTGCATTAACAGTTCTAGTGTTCTTGCGCTTGTATAAGCGGCATACTTTTGCATACCATCAGCTTTATCTGGGTCAGCAAAATCACAAACACTTTTCAATGCAAACA
>Ga0193958_1000758_pt1 | contig 11218 bp, 7 predicted proteins | sample FB_1_MG_FD_140320 | JGI IMG/M metagenome (GOLD analysis project Ga0193958, IMG submission 140320) | Microbial mat bacterial communities from the Broadkill River, Lewes, Delaware, United States - FB_1_MG | ecosystem: Environmental > Aquatic > Freshwater > River > Microbial mats | place: USA...
AAAAACATATGAATCATTCTTCCTGTAGCATCACCATCAGCGTGTAATATTCTATTCCTACTATGAGCTGCTTCTTTTGTAAAAGCTAGTTGGCCTTTTTCATCTAAATCAAATTTCATTCCCGCATCAATTAAATTTCTAATTGCAGTAATTGATTTTTTACTTAAAAGTTCAACTGCTTTTTTGTCATTGTAATTAACACCTGCAGTTAAAGTATCTTGAATATGAGTTGGAACATCTTCTTCATCAACAGCAGTTGCTATTCCACCTTGTGCCCAAAATGTATTACAATTCCAAGGAGACATTTTACAAATTATTAATACTTTTTTATCTTTTGGTATTAATCTTGCAGCATTTAAACCAGCAATTCCTGCACCAACAATTACATAATCATAAACCATTATTTTGACACTTCTTTACTGTTTTGTACTTTTGAAGTATCATTTGGAGTATAAACTGGATCACCTTTGTAACCACAACCATTAAATGATAATATAAAACCTGCTATAATTAGCGTATGAAAAAAATTAATGAAATACTTAGTCATCTTAAAAATAATCCTGAATTCAAGAAGATTAATACATCTACTTTGATTAAAAACTTCATTGAAGTTTTACCTCCAAAGTTAAAAAAAGGTGTAAAGTTTGCCTATGTAAAAAACCAAATACTTTACTTTGTATTAACCCATCCTGTTTATAAAATGGAATTTGAGTATAACAAAGCAGATATAAAATCATTATTAAAAAAATCCAACATTGCAAATGTTGAAGATATTAGTTTTTTTATAACTAATAAAATAGAAAAAAAATCAACTCAGGTAGTTCATGAACCACTTTATAAAGAGCGTTCATATGGTATCTTTGAAAACAAAGTAAAAGATGAAAAACTATATAGAAAATTTGAGAGTATTAGAAATATTATAAAAAGTTCTTAAATAATCTCTCTCTTTGCTTATAATCAGGGCAATAATCTTCAACTAAATCCCAAAATTTTCTAGAGTGATTTTTATGTTTTATATGTGCTAATTCATGGATAACCACATACTCCATAATTTCAATTGGAAATTTCATAAGTAAAATATTAAAATTTAAACCATTTTTGTAATTACAAGAACCCCATGTTCTTTTGTTTTTTCGGTACTTTATAGAAGTTGGATATAAATTCATAAGTTTTGAATATTTATCTACTAAAAATGGTATATAATTTTCTATCTCTTTTTTATAAAAAACATCAATATTTTTAATATCAAAATCTGATATATTTTTAATTTCACCTAAATAAAAAAATTCATCATCATTTAAAGCTTTTTTTTCTAATTTCAAAACAGCTTCTTCAATCCATTTTTTCTTTTTTTCTATTAAATTTTTTGCATCAATTAAAGTAAAATATTTATTTGCTCTTATTTGAACCATTTTTGAGTTAAGAACCCGTAAGTAACAGTGTTTCATATTTTTTCTATGCTCTAATTTAACAGTAACATTCTCACTATTAATATCTATTTGAAAAGTCAAACTATTCCTTAAGTAATTTTTTGTTAAAATCCGGAACTATTATATCAAAAAATATAATGATAATTTTATTGAGGAAAATGCTAATGAAAATTGCAAACAGAATGGAGAATCTGTCTCCATCGGTTACTATGGCAATTACTGCCTTAGGAAGAGAGCTTAAAGCTCAAGGTAAAGATATACTAAGTTTTAGTGCTGGAGAGCCAGATTTTGACACTCCTGAAATCATCAAACAAGCTGCTATTAAAGCAATTCAAGATGGGCATACTAAATATACAGCAGTAGAGGGTATTATCGCTACCAAGCAAGCAATTATTAACAAATTAAAAAAAGATCATAATTTAGAATATAAATTAGACAACATTGTTATAAGTAATGGAGCAAAACACTCATTATTTAACCTTTTTCAAGTTTTAATTGAAGAAGGTGATGAAGTTATTATTCCCGCACCATATTGGGTTACATATCCAGAACAAGTAAAATTTTCTGATGGTGTACCTGTATTTATTGATACTGATGACTCAACTGAGTTCAAAATTACAGCTGAACAATTAAAAGCTGCAATTACACCAAAAACTAAAATTCTTCTTTTAAACACACCATCAAATCCAACTGGTTCTGTTTATTCAAGAGAAGAATTAACTGCTATTGCAGATGTTTTAAAAGGTACTGATATTATCGTATTATCTGATGAAATGTACGAAAAAATTATGTACAATGGTAAAAAATTTACAGCTGCTGCTGAGATTTCTGAAGATATGTACCAAAGAACAGTTACAATCAATGGATTAAGTAAAGCAGTGGCTATGACTGGATGGAGATTTGGATATGTTGCAACTCCAAATGTTGCATTAGCTAAGGCTATGACAAAACTTCAAGGTCAAGTGACATCAAATGTAAACTCAATGACTCAATATGCTGCTATCCCTGCACTAGAAGGTGATGCGGATGAAACTATTGAAATGATGAGAGTTGAATTTGAAAAAAGAAAAAACTTCGCAGTTGCTGCGTTTAATGATATTAAAGGTTTATCAACTATCGATCCTGATGGTGCATTTTATCTTTTCATTAATATCAAAGAAGTTTCAAATGATTCAATGAAATTCTGTTCTGATCTTTTAGAAGAAAAAGGTGTAGCTCTAGTTCCTGGGCTTGCTTTTGGAACAGAAGGTTATGTTAGATTCTCTTTTGCTACAGATTTAGCAAGTATTACAGAGGGAATCAGAAGAATTAAAGATTTCGTAGAAAACAAATAATTATGACTTTACAAAAAAAAGCTACCGTTGTATCATCAAGTGTTGCAGCGGTACTTACTCTTATGAAACTTGTAATAGGAATAGCTAGTGGATCGGTTGCAGTTCTTGCATCTGCAATTGATTCAATACTAGATATGTTTGTTTCACTATTCAACTATTTTGCAATTTCAAATTCTGAAAAACCAGCTGATAAAACTTTTAATTATGGAAGAGGAAAAATTGAAGCATTAGCTTCTGTAATTGAAGGTACAATAATTACAATGTCTGGTATTTTTTTACTTTACCAAGCAGTAAATAAAGCTATAAATGGAGAAGTATCTAGCTATTTAAATATTTCAATGATTGTTATGATTTTGTCATTGATAATAACTATTTCTTTAGTTACTTACTTAAATATTATTGCAAAAAAAACAAAATCAATGGTTATAAAAGCTGATGCACTTCACTATAAAACTGATGTTTATAGTAATGCAGCTGTTTTAATATCACTTGTATTAGTAAATTTCACAGGTTTAGAAATTATTGATGTTATTGTTGGTGGTGGAATTGCTATATATATTATTTACTCTGCTTATGAATTAATTCATGATGGAGTTTTAGTTTTACTTGATAGAGCGGTTGATAAAGAAATTGTTGATGAAATCAAAAAAATTATTAAACAAAGTGATAGAATAAACACTTATCATTTGCTAAAAACAAGAGAAGCTGGACATCAAACATTTGTTGAAGTTCATCTCGTATTTGACTGTCTAATTACACTAATGGAAGCTCATAAAATAACTGATTCTATTGAAAATAAAATCAAAAAACTAGATAATACTAGAGAATGGATTATAAATATTCATATGGATCCTTATGATGATTTTATTATGAATGAAGAACATTAAGAAAAACGATTTTAATCAAGCAAATGTACAAAAAGGTTTTTCATTTGACTAGATTAAAGAAAACCTACCTTTAGAAAAATAATATATCTTTCTTATAAACTCCTTATATTTATAATCAATAGATAAGCTTTTTTAGTTATAATTTAAAAACAATTACTTAAATAAGGCTATCTATTGAATTATATTAAAATACTTGGTGCAAGTGGAAGCAAAGCAAAAGGTTTAAATACAACTTCCTTTCAGATTTTTAAAGATATAGTTGTAGATGCTGGGAATATCTTAAATGCATTGGGAGAAGATGCTTTATACGTCAATCATATTTTTTTAACACACTCTCATGCAGACCATATAACAGACCTACCATTTATAATTGAAACATTTTTTGAAAAAAGAAAAGAACCTCTCACTATTTATGCGTTAAAGGAAACAATTAAAATTTTAAGAGATCATTCATTTAATGATTTAGTTTGGCCTGATTTCACAAAAATTAATCTTGTTAATAGTGAAAAAAAATCCCTTATCTTAAAAGAAATAGAAGTAAATGAAATAATAAATATTCACGATTATTCAATTAAAGCGATTCCTGCCGTTCATATAGAAGGGGCATGTGGTTTTGTAATAACAAAAGCTGAGCAAGGTTTTATTATTAGTGGAGATACATATAAAAACCCTATAATATGGGATGAAATAAATAAGAATAAAAATATAAAAGCTATTTTATTAGAGTGTTCTTTTCCTGATAAGTTAAATGATTTAGCAAAACTTACAAGCCATTTAACTCCTCAATTAATCAGTGAAGAATTAAAAAATCTAACAAGAAATGATATTTCTATATTTTTATACCATCTAAAACCTACTTTTTTAAATGAATTAAAAAAAGATATTAAAAAACACAAAATATTAGATTTTGGAGGAAAAATATTAAATGAAGGGGATGTAATTCATATTGATACAGGGAACATTGAATCAAATTTAATCAGTGAAAACAAATTTGAAGAGATAATGAAAATAAATCAAGAATTAACATCTGAGCATAATAAAGAAAAACTTTTAGAAAATATACTAACACTAACTAAAAAATTAACATCATCAGATGCTGGAACTTTATACATCAAATCAAAAGATGAAAGAAATCTAGATTTTAAAGTAGTACAAAATGACCAATTAAATATAAATATGGGTGGAACAAAAAACAATATTGATTGGCCAAGTTTACCAATCTTTTTAGAAGATAACAGTGTAAATAATAGTATGGTTGCTGTTGTAGCTTGCAATGAAAAAAGAATTATAAATATACATGATGTATATACTTCAACAAAATATAAATTTGATGGTACAAAAGAATTTGATAAAACTACTGGATATAGATCAAAATCAATGTTAGTTATTCCTTTGATAAATCATGAAGATGATGTTATTGGAGTTTTACAACTAATAAATAAAAAGAAAAATGGTGCAATAATTGATTTTGATAAACTCGATGAAAAGATTATAAGATCATTAGCTTCACAAGCTGCAATGGCTTTAACAAATATGCATTTAATAAATAGTTTAGAAGATTTTATAAATGCCTTTGTTGCTACTATTGCAAAAGCAATTGATGCTAAATCACCATATACAAGTGACCATATTGGGAAAGTTGAAAAAATAGCATTACTTGTTGCAAAAGCAATAAATGACGATAAAACAATCTATAAAGATGTAAAATATACAACTAATGACTATAAACAAATAGCCCTTGCTGCTTGGATGCATGATATTGGCAAAATTTCTATGCCAGAATATGTTATTGATAAAGCTACAAAATTAGAAAAAATATTTGATAGAAGTGAATTAGTTGAACAAAGAATTGAATTAATAAAAAAAGATTTAGAAATCAACTATCTAAAAAAACTAATTTCAAAAGAGAATTTTGAAGAATCAGTTAATAAATTAAATGAAAATATAGATTTTATAAAAAGAATCAATATTGGTTCTGAATTTATGGAAGAAGAGGATATTGCAAAACTTAATGAAATCTCTAAAATCACTTATACTAAAGATGGAATAGAAACACCAATATTATCAGAGGATGAGTTTTATAATTTATCAATTAAAAAAGGTACTCTAACAAGTGAAGAAATTGATATTATAAGAAATCATGCGCAATTATCACTTGATATGATTTCAGGGCTTCCTTTCCCTAAAAAATATAAAGACGTGCTAAATATAGCTTGTAATCACCATGAAAAGTTAAATGGAAAAGGATATCCAAGAGGGCTTACTGAATCACAAATTGCACTTGAAGATAGAATTATGATTTTAGCTGATATTTTTGAAGCATTAACATCGTCTGAACGCCCATATAAAGAAGCAATGAAATTATCAAATGTAAAACTAATATTAACATCTATGGCAAATAGAGGAGAATTAGATAAAACATTAATTGATTTTTTCTTTAATCATAAAATTCTTCATAAATATTCAAAAGAAGAATTAAAAGCTGAACAATTAGATTTAGAAAAATAATATGTTAAAAAAAAGTTATAAATCTATCATCATAGCTTTTTTAATTTCAGTATTTATTAGTAGTATATATATCTACTTTCCTAAACTACCCTTGTCTATTGATAATAGATTAAGAGATTTTATGTTTAATATTAGAGGTGAAATAGAACCTAAAAGTGATAGTGTTGTAATCATTGATATTGATGAAAAGTCACTTAAAACATTGGGACAATGGCCTTGGTCAAGGGATGTTTTATCAAAAATTCTTTATAACTTAAATGATGCAAAAGTTGCAATTATTGGATTCGATATTGTTTTTGCAGAAGAAGATAGAACTTCACCACACAAAATTTTTAAAAAATTAGATATACAAAAAGAGAATCTTCCAAATTTTGATTTAGAATTTGCACAAGCTATTGCAAATACACCTACTATTCTTGGTTATCAATTTGAATTTGCAGACAAAGAGTTTATATTAAAATCTGCACCTGCAATTCAAACAATATTTATTGAAAAAAATAAAAATATTGAAGAAAACTTTCTAATAAAAGCAAAAGGAACAATTTTAAATATTCCAATTTTACAAGATAGTTCTTACTCTTCTGGATTTTTCAATAACATTCCTGATGATTCAGGAATTATTAGAAGTGTACCTTTGATTATCTCTTATGATGATGAGATATATCCTTCTCTTGCACTTGAAGCTCTTAGAATTGGGTTAGGAATAAAAAGAGTTACAATTAATTATGATGAAAATGGTGTTAGAAACTTACAACTAGGTGACTTTATAGTTCCAACAGATAGGTATGGAAGATTATTAATCAATTTTAGAGGAAAAGAAAAAAGCTTTAAATATATATCTGCTCTTGATATTTATAATAATAGTTTTAATAAAGAAGAAATAGAGAATAAAATAGCTCTAGTTGGAACTTCAGCTGCAGCACTTATGGATTTAAGAGCAACTCCTTTCGAATCAGTTTTCCCAGGAGTTGAAGTACATGCAAATGCAATTGATAATATAATTTCTCAAGACTTTATATATAGAGCTTCATGGATGGATGGTGCTAATATTGTAATCATCTTCATTTTAACTTTCTTTACATTTTTTATCATTAAAAAAATTCCTATTTGGTTAACTCCTATTTTTACTATTTCATTTTTATTCATTTCCCTTTATTATATTTATTATCTAATGTTTAATACAGGTATTATTTTAAATATCTTATTTCCAATATTTTCAATAATTTTAAGTGGGATTATTAGTTTGATTATTGGATATTTTTATGAAATCAAAAAGAAAGAAGAGATTAAAAATAAATTTGCTTCTAAAGTATCAAAAGATGTTATGGAAGAATTATTAAAAAATATTGATGATAATAGTCTAAAAGCACAAAACAAAGAAGTAACTATCTTTTTTAGTGATATTAGAGGGTTTACAAATATTTCTGAGAAAATAAATAAACCAGAACTTTTAATTAAATACTTAAATCAATACATGACACCAATGAGTGAAGTTATTACAAAAAATAAAGGAACTATTGATAAATATATTGGTGATGCAATCATGGCTTACTGGAATGCTCCTTTTGATATAGAAAATCATGCAGATAAAGCAGTAACTAGTGCAATAGAACAATTAAATGAATTAAAAGAACTAAACAAAAATTTAGAAATAACAAATCAACCTTTAATAGCTATTGGAATTGGTATAACAACAGGAATAGCAACTGTAGGAGAAATAGGAAGTATTGGGAGAAGTGATTATACTATTATTGGGGATAGTGTAAATTTAGGTTCAAGAATAGAATCCTTATGCAAATTTTATGATGTAAGTTTAATTATTTCAGAAGATACAAAAGAAAAACTTACAAAAGATTATACTTTTAGATATTTAGACTATGTAAAGGTAAAAGGAAAAGAAAATCCTATAAAACTTTGGGAAGTATTAGTAGATAGTAATGATGAGATTAAAGAAGAACTAAACATTTATCACGAGGCAATAGCGCTATTCACAAATAAAAAGATAAAAGAAGCATTTATTTTATTTCAAGAACTTAATAAAAATTATAAATCAAAAAAAATATATGATATTTATATTCAAAGATGTGAGAATTTTATAAAAAATAATTATTTTGATAATATATTTACACACAAGGATAAATAATTATTTTAATCTTTATTTAGTTATAATATTATCTATTTAAATTATTTGGTGGCTTATTGTGATTTTTAAATTTATTATTTTACTATTATTGTCAGTTTGCTTAAATGCACAAACATATACTTTATATATCTCTTCGACAAAATATAATGATGTAGCTAAGAAATATTATTTTGATTTAAAAAAGATATTTCCAAAAGAAGATTTACTTATAAGAACCCACGTAAAACCTAACTTTAGTTTAATAATTAGAAACATAAAAAATATAGAAAAAGCAAAAGAATTACAAAATATTTTATCAACAAAGACAACATATAAAGATAGTTATATAAAAAGATATAACAGTGAGCCAAACTATGATATTGTAAAAGTAGATGATATTATTGAAGAAGAAATAGTAATAGATGAAAAAGAACTTCCTTTAGAAGAATATACACATACTATTGAAGATTCAAATGACTATATCACAGCTTCAACAATGTATAACATACAAAACTATTCAAAATCTTATGAACTCTTTTACAAAATATTTTTAAAAAATAATTACAATGTAAATGTTAACTATTATTTAGCATTAAGTGCTATAAAAATTAAAAAATTTGATGAAGCAAGTGCCGCTTTTGAAAGAGTTCTAATAGAAAAACCAGATTTTAATCAAGCTAGATACGAATATGCAAAGCTACTTTACAACTTAAGACTAAAAGATGAAGCAAAAAAAGAGTTTAATAAACTATCTAAGGCAGATATTACAGAAGATACAAAAAAACTTGTTAAAAAATATCTAGATATTTTAAATATAAAACCTAAATATTCAAATATAAATGCCACTATATTAGTTGGAGCAGGAAGAAGTTCAAATGTAAATAATGGATTAATATCTCACGAATATAGACTCCCTGGATTAAACGATATATCAGTAAGTGGTGAAGAACCAATTGCGGATAATTTTCATAATGAAATGTTAGCAATTAATTTTATTAATTCTTTTAAAAATCATAAAGAGTATAAAGTAAAAAATTCTTTTATGGTCTACAATAAAAGTTATTTAAATGAATCAGATCAGAATTTGACTGTTTATTCATACAAACCTTCATTTTCATATTTCGATAAATCTAGTAAATTTTTATATGACTTAGCTTTGGGATTTACAAGAATTAGTAAAAAAAATAATGACAGTTTCAATAGTATAAATCTAATGCCTTCACTTACAAGTTCTTTATATTATACTGCTTTAAATTATCAAAGAATTTTATATCTTAGTGAAGATAATAAAAGCAAAAATTTTGAAAAATATGAGTTTATTTTTAAATATAATTTATTGTCAAAATTAAATTTATTTACAAAAATAACAAAAAATATAAGATTAGAGAAAACGAGAATAGACCTAGATAAAGACACTTATAGCGGTGGTTTAGACTACACTTATTTACTTAATAACAAAAATACGCTAAAATTAGGGCTAGAATATATATATAGTAAATATAAGTATATGAATGATTTTTTTGAATCAAAAAGAGAAGATGATAATTACTTCATTTCTTTATCTTATTTAAATAAAATAGATAAGAGTAGCCAAGTAATATTATCAAGTTCTTATACAAAGAATCAATCAAATCAAGAAGCATATACTTATGAAGAGTTAGAAGGCAAATTGAACTATATAAAATCATTTAATTGGTAAAGGTTAAAAATGAAAAAGATTATATTAACATTATTTTTTCTTGTGTCATTTGTTTTTGCAAATAATATTGGGAAAATTGTCGCATTTAAAGGTGAAGCAACTATAACTAGAGATGGGAAAGATATATTAGTTAATAAGAATACCTTATTGATGAAAAATGACACTATAAATACTACAAGCAATACAAAACTTCAAATACTTTTCAAAGATGAGACTATAATCTCAGTTGGGCAAAATTCTACTTTGAAAATCAATGACTATCTTTTTGAAGATAATAATGTAAAAGCAGAATTTGCTATGGCAAAAGGTGTTTTTAGAACAATTACGGGAAAAATAGGAAAAATTGCACCACAAAATTTTAAACTAAAAACAAAAACTGCTTCAATTGGTATTAGAGGAACTCAGATTGTAACTTCAATTGCAGATAATACTGAAAAGATATTTTGTACAGAAGGTCAAATTGAGATAAAAAACAATTTTACAGATGATAGAGTTATCGTAAATAAAGGTGAATTTATTTCTTTAAAAGAAAATAGTATTGAAAAATTTAATGTTAAAAAAACAAAACAAAGTGATATCAAAGAGATAAATAAAAATATTACTTTAAAAGAAAACTTAGCAGTAGATACAATAACTATTAAAAAAGAACCAGAAGAAACTACTGAAAAGAAAACGATAAAAACATCTCCAAGCACTGAAGCTGTAGTTCAAAAAGATACTTCAGCAGAATCAAAAAATACTTCAACACAAGAAACAAAGACTGAAATTGTAGAAAATAAAGTTACTACTGTAACAGAGACAACACAAACAAGTACAAGTAATCAGACTGCATCAACTGAAACTTCAGAAACACAAAGTACTTCAACACAAAATACAGTTTCTACAACAACTCAAGAAGCATCCGTATCAAATGAAACTAGCCCTACGGCCTCAACTGATAACACAACGGAAACTTCAGTAAGTTCAGAAAACAATACTGTTGCTCAAAATGAAACTGCAACACCTGCAGTTAGTGTTGAAACTGAAGTTGTTCAAGAAACAGTAAATACAGAAGATAGTTCAAATACAAATGTTTCTAATACTGAAGTTACTACAACAAATGTTGTTGAAGATACAACTCCAGTTGTTGAAGATACTACGGCAAGTGTTGTTGAAGAAGTAACTCCAGTTGTTGAAAATACTACTGCTAGTGTTGTTGAAGAAGTAACTCCAGTTGTTGAAAATACTACTGCTAGTGT
>Ga0193958_1000759_pt1 | contig 11211 bp, 7 predicted proteins | sample FB_1_MG_FD_140320 | JGI IMG/M metagenome (GOLD analysis project Ga0193958, IMG submission 140320) | Microbial mat bacterial communities from the Broadkill River, Lewes, Delaware, United States - FB_1_MG | ecosystem: Environmental > Aquatic > Freshwater > River > Microbial mats | place: USA...
TGTTAAGGTATTGGGCCAAAAAATCTTCAGAAGCTGGCGTGATAATATTCATAAATTGACTTTTTGATGAGGTCTGAAAAGACCTTAGTTTTTGATAGAAAACAAGCTTAAATATAAGCTTTTCCTTCTCATTGACAAGAGTCGTGAAAACAAAAAAATAAAGGCTGAGTTTATCGCTGATAGATAGCTGTTTGTGAAGGAAAAGTTAAATTCTCTTAAAATTTTAAGCAAATAGCGCTTTATATTTGTTCGGAATAAACTATCTTGCTGGGGTGAATTAGCCACAGTATTAACTGTTATTTTGAAATTAAAACAATTGTTTATTATGCAAACTCTACAAAAGAAAATTTTTATTCTGGCCATTATGCTTATGGGGTTTGGGCTATCTGCACAGCAGTTGGAACATCCTATGGTGGTAGAAGTTAATACACCTTTTAATCTTGCAGGCCCTTATGTTTATGGCTATCAGTCTGATTGGGGACCCACATCTTTGGCTAGTACTATTACAGGAGAAGCTGCTTGGGCTAGAACTGCCGCCAATGATTCTATTGCTTGTGATTCAGTAGTCAATGATTTAACTGGTAAAGTTGCCCTAGTTCGTCGGGGAGCTTGCAACTTTAGTCTCAAGGCACTTAATGCGCAAACTCAAGGTGCTGTAGCCTGTGTAATTTGTAATAATCAGCCTGGTGCTGGTGTGATTAACATGGCTGGAGGTACTTTTGGTGCACAGGTAAATATTCCTGCTGTTATGCTTAGTTATGAAGATTGTGAATTATTAGCCAATGCTATGGATGCTGGGGATACAGTAAACATGACTTTTCGCAAACCAGCATTGGTAGCCAATCGGACGTCTACCTATGCCTATCGCACGCCCTTATCACAGGTCCATGATTTGGATCTTATTAACATTGGATTAACTAACACAAGTTCTACCGCTATTCCTCAGGCCATCGTGAAAGTAGATATCACAGATCCTGCAAATAACTTGACTACTTATATGGATACAGTAAATCTTCCTGCCGATACTGTTATCAATTTTCATGTTTTTCAGGAGGTTTATCCTGCTCCCACAGATACAGGGCGGTATCAAATTGTTTTCTCTGCTGATTATACCACAGATTCTGTTTTTCAGGATTTTGTAGTGACAGAAAATACTTTTGCTTTAGATAATGGCAATCCTGATGATCAGCGTTTTTATACCCTCGCCGACTTTTCTGCCAATCGCTATGATGTAGGTGCTTGCTTCTATACTGCTGATACCTCTGAAGCTTTTCATTGGGCCTCTTTTGGCTTAGGGTCAAATCCCGACTATATCCAGCAAAGACTAAACGTATTTCTTTATAAGGCCAAGCCTGGAGTTACCATAACTGGCCAAGATGTCGATTATAGTAAGTTTGATATTGTTGCCGTGAGTACCCATAATATTCGGGCGGAAGATACTGCAATAGGGTCACTTATTGTTAAACGACTTTATGAGGTCCAAAATGGTGGAGATTCTATTATCTTGGATGCTAACTCTTTGTATGCATTGGTCGTTTCTTATCGAGGTGATGGAAGTATTGCAGATCCTCTTTACTTTGAGTTTGCTGGCAATGGTGCTCGCCTAGACTTTAGTACTATTGTTCATGGAACAGATCTCTCTATGGGAGGGTTTGGTGGACCCCAAGCAAGAGTGCGTATGCACAAGGAGGCTGCCTATACTACGGGAACTCCCTCAGGATCTGGATTGGCTGTTAGTGAATCGCCTCTGCTGGATGCAGCTAGCCTAAGCCTATTCCCTAACCCCACTCAAGATGTCCTGAACCTCAATATTTTTGCAACTGATGGGGCCGAAAAAGCCACAGTTAGTATCATGACAGCAACTGGACAAGTTTTAAAACGTCAGGTTGTTGCATTGAATGGCCAAAACACAGTTGAGCAGCTGCAACTGAAGGATTTGCCTGCAGGAGCTTATCTTGCCTATCTGCAAATTGGAAATAAGTTTACGGTTAAGCAGTTTGTTAAGCAATAGATTTATAAAGAATTGTATATAAATAATAGCTTTCAAGGCTGCCTCCCCACAAAGGAGGCGGCTTTTTTTGTGTCCTCTCTTTTTTTTAAGATATTCGCCCCCTAACCAAAATACGATAACTGTGAAGTGGGTTTACTTTCTACGCCATGCCAAATCTTCTTGGGAACAGCCCGAATTAGACGATATTGATCGCCCGCTTAACCCAAGAGGAGAAGAGGCTGCCCAACTGATGGCTCAATTATTCAAACGCAGAGAGCTTCCGCTAGACCATATCCTTTGCTCTCCTGCAGAACGCTGCCAACAAACGGCCCTGCACGTTTGCCAAGCGCTCAACCGCCCCTTTGGCGACATTGAGATTAGCTATCGTCTTTATGAGGCAGAACTTCCCCAAATTTATCAACGCCTTCGAGAGTTACCCAACGATATCAATAAGGTGCTAATTATTGGCCATAATACTAGCGCTACCAATTGGCTTAATGCCTTTAAACCTACCCCCGTAGATAACCAACCTACGGCCGGCTTGAGCCTTACTATTTTTAGTATTGATGATTGGCAATTGCTAGACCGCAGCAATGGAGAGTTTGCTTTTTGGGATTATCCCAAACTGTATAAAAAAAAATATCGACAGCTTGATTTAGAGTTGCCATCTTCTCTAGAAGAGAAAGAATTTTAGCAAGGGGATTTGGGGCCCGCGGCCGGCTAGCCGGCCGCCGCTATGCTGCGGGGCTCGCTGTTCGCTCGGCCCTGCAGGCAGGCGAAGCCTGCCTTTGGTCTGGCCTACGGCCACCCCTCCGCAGCGCTGGGCCTGCGGCGGCTTTGCCGCCTGCTAACTGTATATTACAATCTTTATTCATAATATCATTGCGAAGCGATACTGTTTGTGCTAAGTTTTAGCCTACCGCTATGGCCAGGGGCTAAATCGGCCTAGCGATGCGGAGGGGTGGCCGTAGGCCAGACCCAGGCGGCTTTGCCGCCGCAGGGCCGAGCGAACAGCGAGCCCCAAAGCGTAGCGCCTGCCGAAGGCAGGAGGCCCCAAAAAAACAGTGTTTTAAAATAGCATATTGACAAGGAAGAAAAGGACGAGAAAGATCCAGAGGGCATCGAGAAAATGCCAGTAGACGGTGAGCAATTCTAGGTGGAGTTTTTTGCTGGGGTCGGAGAAATAAACTAAAACACTAACGGGTTCCTTCATGCGGACCGAGGCCACATACATAAAGTAGAGAAGAAAAGGTAGACCGCCGAAAACATGGGCAAAGTGAAGGCCTGAGAGGGCGTATAAATATTGTTTTCCGTTGCCGATATTCTCGCCCATCAAGGCATCTTTATAGAGCGTCCAGGCCAAAACCTGCATGATAAGAAAGATAGCGGTGAGCAAAAAAGTGAGATTAAGGGCATTTTGGTATTTTTTGGTTTCATCTTGTTTATAGGCATGATTGGCCCATTTGATCGTCAGGCTACTGAGGAGGAGCAAAATAGAATTGGCGATAAAGATGGGGGGGAGGTAGACGCCTTGGGCTACATCATTGGCAGATCGGGTGTAGACATAGCCGATGGCAAAGGCAACAAATAAGAACGTGAGGCCTACTAAAAGGAGGTAAAGGTAAATCTTTTGGTAGGGGAGGTTAATGAATGGTTTTTCGTACTGATCTTGGGGGGAATTTTTCGGGTTGGCCATACTAAGTATCTGTGTGGTTAGAAATGAAAGAAAAAATAAACGAAGCCTAAGAAGAAAATTAGGCAATATAGGTCACAGAAAGGAGCTTTGGGAAAAATAACTTATGTTTGCTCCTTAACAAACTTGTAAGAAAAGAGTTGGGCTTGTCTCAACGCAAAAGCAAAACTTATGAATCGTTTACTTGTATTAGTGGCTTTATTTTTTGGGCTTTGGTCTTGTCAGTCTGTACAGCCAGATCCAGGGGGTACCCCTAGTCCGCTCCCTGTAGAAGAAAAATTATGGACCGTAGAGGAGTTGCTTCAGGATTTGCCCAAGGGGCAGGGGGGGCAATTGGTTCAGCATCAGTTTTATCAGTTATCGTATCGTTTGGATGCCAAGAATGCGGAGTGGGCTATGTATAGAATTGACAGCCAGTCGGTAGTAGATGAGCGGGCGAGTCGTCGAGCAGGCTTTATTCAGGATCCAGATTTGGGGGGGCAAACAGCTAGTGATGCAGACTATAGAGGTTCAGGTTTTGATCGAGGGCATTTGATTCCGGCAGAGGATATGGATTTTGATCTTAGGGCGATGGAAGAGAGTTTTTACTTGTCCAATGTATCTCCGCAGCACCCTAGTTTCAATCGGGGGATTTGGAAAAAGCTAGAGGGTGATTTGCGAGATTGGGCTTTAGAGAAAGGGGATTTATTGGTGATTACAGGGCCTATTTTATCGGCTCAATTGGCAGCGGATGCGCCTAGAATTGCTGGTGATGTTATAGTGCCTAGAGCGTTTTACAAAGTTATTGTCGATTTGAAAAATCGCAAGGGTATAGCTTTTTTATTGGCTAATGAAAAATCGGATGCAGAATTGGCGAATTTTGCCTTAAGCATTCGGGAGTTAGAGGAGCAGTCTGGCTTAAACTTTTTTCCAAAATTATCGGCTAAACAGGCAGATAAATTGGAGGGGCAAAAAGAGCTGAGTTATTGGTTTGGGGAATAGAGAAGTTCAAAAACTTTTTTTTTGTTAAAAGTTTTGCATTTATGTATAATGCTTCTATCTTAGCTAACAGAAAACGATAGTATTGGGACCAAGCCGCTTTTGGTCCATAGTACAAAGCGTTAGAATTTGATTGATTTTTGGTGATTAGAAGGTTTGTAAACTCAGTTTACAAACCTTTCTTTTTTTTCAGCAAAGCTGTATATTCAGGGCCTTAATACTAGAACTATGCGTCAATTTTTAGAAACCGAACAGAAAGCTTTAGAAATCAACCTTGATCCTCGAGTTTATGGCTCATTTGCTGAAATTGGAGCGGGACAGGAAGTGGCTCGTTACTTTTTCAAAGTAGGGGCTGCGGCGGGAACAATTGCCAAAACAATCTCTGCTTATGACAAAGTAGTCAGTGATGATATTTATGGGCGGGAGCCATCGGGGCGTTATGTTTGCGAGTCGCGCTTGTATCGAATGTTGGATCATGAGTATGAGTTATTATTGGATCGTTTGAGTGGGCAGCGACCAGATCTCTGTCTTTTTGCTTTTGCAGATACGATAACAACGATCAATTATCATAGGACAATCAAGGGACAAGGCTGGATGGGCATGCGCTTTCAGTTGAGTCCGCATGCTGAACCCAATGAAATAGTCTTACATATTGAGTTGGAAGATGGAAATGCCAATCTGCAACAGCAGGCGGTAGGAATTTTAGGGGTTAATTTGCTTTATGCTTGTTATCGCTATCATGCAGATTACAAAGAGCTTTTAGCTTCTTTACTCGATAAGTTAGAGGATCGAATTCGGATTGATGTTGTTCGGATGAAAGGGCCAGATTTTGAGCATATCGACAATCGCTTGCTACTTTTATCCCTGATAGAGCAAAACTTAACCGATGTGGCTGTTTTTGACAAAAAAGGACAGCCCGTGCATATTTCAGAGTTCTTGTATAAGAAAAACTTGCTTTTGGTTCGAGGAAATTATAATCCCACCACCTTATTGAGTTTGGATATGATTCGAGCTTCAGCTGCGCAATTTCGAGCAGATTTTAGCCAGCGGGCGATGGATTGCTTTGTCATGACAGAAATGACCCTAGATAGCTTACAGGGAGAGGAAAATACCACTGATGAGAAAAACTTTTTGGAGCGGGCCCAACTGCTCAATCATTTGGGGCAGTATGTTATGATTACAGATTGCGATCGCTACCATAAATTGATACGATACGCTTTTGACTATCGAATTCAGCATTTGGGGTTGGTGCTAGAAAATAATTTATTGCTCAGTTTGTTATCTGGCAAATATGAACGCAATAAAGATGGGCGGTTACTCACTGCTTTTGGAGAGGTATTTACTCGAAATGTAACTTTGTATGCTTATCCAGAGCTCAAAGAGGGGAGTGGTGAGCTTTTGCAAACGCATAATTTACCTATACCAGAAGGCATGCGAAATCTCTATCAGCACTTGTTGGATCAACGCCAAATTAGAGATGTAGAAGGCTACAATGAAGATATTTTACATATTCGTTCTACTGAAGCTCTACGCAAGATTCAGGGCGCAGAAGAAGGTTGGGAAAAGATGCTATCAGATCGTGTAGCTCGTTATATTCAGGAACGAGGAGCCTTTGGTTTTCCACTAGAAAGTATGGAATTTGATTATTAGCTTTTAGTATTGTTTGGCGATAAGGCGAAGAAAAAAGAATCGGAAAAACACTGCTTTTGGTATACGCAAAAACTTAAAATAGGGCATATTTTTTGATAGGGGAACCGCCGAAGTTAAACAATGTGGAAAAACAATAATTAAATGAAAACCAAGGGACTAGCGTCTGTAGATTATCTTTTATTTTTAATGTTCTTTTTGCCCAATACAATTTGGGCCCAACTCGATTTTAAGTTTCAACCTCGAGCGAAAGAAAAAGGAGCTTTTCGATTTTTTGAACCTAAGGCAGAGGGGATTTCTCCCATCAATTTATTCTTTTTGGCCAAGTTCTCCGAATTGATGTATTTGGAACGAATGGAGTACCAATTGCGCTATATAGAAAATGACTATCAACCCTTGGATAGTATTCCAGATTCAGAATGGATCAAGCAACATGCTGCTGTAAATGACGACAACTTTGAAGAAGCCTTTAAGTTGCGTTTTGCACATCTTTTTGATTATCCCCAACAGTTAACGGGAATGAAAAAGGAGCAGCCCCCTCAAATTAAAAGTAGCTTCCATTTTATGCGAAAAATGGCCTATTTGGGAGGAAAGAAAGACCAAGGCTTAGATCCTGAACTTATGATTGTGAATACCCCCAGAGCGGTTATTCTGATCTACCGAGGTACCGATAAAGTTGAGGAAAATGAGTGGAGCGAATGGAAAGGCACCGATTTTCGAATTCAGCTTGTTCAAGCAGGTGGCTTTTTAATCAATACTAAAGTGCATAAAGGGTTTTGGCAGAGCTTTGACCTTATTCGTGATGAACTGATGAGCACTTTGCAGCAAACCGAATTTAAACACAAACCTATCTGGATTACAGGACATAGTCTAGGCGGCGCTATGGCTATTATTTCTGCCGCCTACCTTAAATCTGCTGGTCTGCCTGTACAAAATGTATATACCTTTGCGGCCCCTCGAACGATTGGCAACAAAAAATTTGCGGAAAAAGTAGAACAGCTTTTGCCCAATAAAATCCACCGATTTGAATATTACCTAGATCCCGTTAGTATTCTTTGGGTTCCGGGCTACACCAATTGCGGAAAACGCCACTGGTTCGATGCCGAGGATTTAGGCAATTACCAACTCCATAAAAATGTAAGGGAACGTTATACCCCAATTTCTCCCTTCAAGTTTAATCGACACCCTTTTCGAGACAAACGAACAGTGGGGGAGTTGCGCCTTCAAAAAGAAATGGAAAATGCCTGGTTACCGGCTCTGCCGATTCGCTCTTGGTACCACAATCCACAGTTTTACGTAAAAGCTTGCTACGAACAACTAACCGAAGAACAAAAGAAGGTATTACCTGGCGTAGATGATAGCTTTCCCTATCTTTACTTTGGTGGAAAATCAGGCATGCCAGGATCTAAATAAGTCGATGATTGTTTCGACTCCACGGCTCAATATCATTAGGCTAGCCACCTGCTCTAAACGAAAAGGCCCAAAACTTCAGTTTTGGGCCTTTTTTGTATCCTACTCCTCACTCAAATTACAGAAGGAGGATTTTTTTAAAAAAAGATGGTGAAAAGCTGTAACAAAACAAATTACCAGCCATTTCATGAAATGGCTGGTAATTTGTTCCTATCACTATTTTTGGGATTTAATGGCTTTGGCAGAATAATATGTTTTTTTGGCTGGTTTTTGTTGGGTAAAATTTTGAATTTTAAACTATTAACTGCGTACTTTTGAACTCGTATTTTTTAGGAATTACCCTTACCATGCGCTGATTTAAAGCATCTCATTGAACAACAAGCCAAATTATAATTACTAAGGACTTAATTGTTGGAATAAAAATAAACTCTATGAAGTTACTCTACACTTTATTATTTATTGGATTTAGTTTGGGCCTTTTAGCTCAAAAACCAGCCAATGCCATTCGCCCAGCTCAACAACAAGCTCCGTTTCAACGGACCCCCTCTGGGCATATCCGCTGTGCTACTGTAGAAACGGAAGCAGAACGAATGCAAAAACAACTTAATACAACTTATGTAAAAGATTTTGAACGCTGGATTGCTCCTAAAGTAGCGGAATACAAACAAAAAGCAGCCAGAACTGGAGCTAGGTCTGTCGTCTATACAATTCCCGTTGTTGTGCATGTTCTTCACGATGGCGACGCTATAGGAACTGACGAAAATATCTCTGAGGCTCAAATTTTATCACAAATTCAAGTGATGAATGAAGATTTTCGAAAAATAGCGGGCTCTCCTGGCGATGGCAGTGGCGTAGATGTAGAAATTGAGTTCTGTATGGCTCAATCTGATGAGGCAGATGCTCCTTCTAATGGAATTAACCGAATAAATATTGGACAAACAGGAGTAACTAGAAATCAATTAGAGAGTACAATTAAGCCTAATACACAATGGGATCCTACTCTTTATCTTAATATGTGGACTTGTCGTTTTGTTGCTCCTGATAATGGCCTTCTTGGCTATGCTCAGTTTCCTAGCGCCTCTGGCCTAGGAGGAATGCCCGCAAATGGTGGAGCTGCTAGTACAGATGGAGTCGTTATGCTTTTTAGTGCTTTTGGTTCTTCGGCTATTGCCCCTGGAGGAACTTATAACGCCCCCTATGATTTGGGCCGAACAACCACCCATGAGGTAGGGCACTGGCTTGGCCTTCGCCATATTTGGGGCGATGATGTTTGTGGTGTAGATGATTTTTGTGCAGATACTCCCGAATCGGATGATGCTAATTATGGTTGTGCTACTGGACATGTCTCTTGCGGAACAGCTGATATGGTAGAGAACTATATGGATTATTCCAATGATGCTTGTATGAGCATCTTTACGGCAGACCAAAAAGCCCGGATGATTGTTGTCATGAATAATTCTCCCCGACGTATGGAGCTGGCTAGCTCCCCAAAATGCTCCCCCCCAGCACCCACTATTGCTTTTGATTTGGACCAAACTATTGTAGCTGAAGGAACAGATTGTAATTACCAAGAATTTACTCTAGACCTCAATATCGCACTGCCTCCCTCCGATGATGCTGTGGTAACTTTTGTTCCCTCTGGAACTGCTACCCAAGGCCTAGATTACGACTTCTTCCCCGCCTCGGTCACTTTTCTAGCTGGCCAACAAAATACCCAAAGCCTAACCGTTCGTATCTATAATGATGGAGCAATTGAAGCTACGGAAGGACTAACTATCGGCATGAACCTTACTACCGTAGGCGATGCCGTACTTACTACCGCAGATAGGAGACAACATGTATTTACGCTACAAGATGATGATTATGCTCCAGTGGCTAACCAACTGGTGAATGTAATTAATGTAGATTTTGAATCTGGTGCAGGCGGATTTACTACCTCTGGAAATACAGGCTCTGATCTTTTTGGCTTAGGCACTGCAGCCACAGCTTCTAGCGGATTTTGGACCATCGACAATAGCAATGCAACAACAATTGCCTACACCAATGATGATAATTGTAATTGTGATAAGGCCGCAGATTATCTCTACTCTCCTGTGTTTAGTTTACTTAATGCCAATTCTACTACCTTTAGCTTTGATCATGCTTTTGCCAATGAAGATGTAGAAACTGCAAACGTCTCTATTTCTACAAATGGTGCAGCTGGTCCCTTTGTCCAAATTCTTAGCCTAACTAATACAAGTACTAATGGCGGAAATGGAAGACGAACCACCCCTTGGGTAACTGTTAATAGCAATCTAGATGCTTACATCGGCCAAAATAACCTAATGCTTCGCTTTGAATATAGTGACGGAGGCGATTGGTTGTATGGTATGGCCCTAGATAATATCTTCTTGCAAGCCAATATGAATACGGATATTCAAGAAAATGTAAACACAACAAATAATGACAATATCTTTCTAGGCCCTAACCAAATGGTTTATTTCTATGATCCCACTAGTAGAAATATTATGGGAAGTATCGAAAATACTTCTGCTTGGGATTATGGTTGTAGCACTTTAGAAGTGGATCGCTCTACCGTAAGTCATGCTGCACCTTCTGCTGCTTTTATGGATCTTGATCCCGCTAATGCACTTATGGCGAAAACCTTCTACCTTAATCCTAGTAGTAATAATGCTTCAGGAACTTATAATGCGACTTTCTATTTTACGGAAGCAGAAATTGCCGCTTGGGAGGCCGCAACGGGCAAAACAAGAGCCGATCTAAAAATTATTAAGGTGGCTAATGACCGTATTTCTAATGTGAACCCAGGCAATTATGCTAGCTATAATATCGAAATCTTAGCCGCAAATTTAGGTACATTTGGCACCAATGGTATAACGCTTTCTACAAGTTTTAGTACGGGTTTCTCTGGTTTTGGCTTTGGTGATCCTGATGAAACGCTACTCGCCAATACTTTGGTCTTTTTTGATGCCAAGCGAGAAGGTGATGCCGCTTTGTTGAGTTGGGAAACTGTCTCGGAAGAAGGCTGCAATAGCTTTACACTACAACATTCGGCTAATGGAATTGAGTTTGAGGATTTAATGCAAGTTCCAGCCCAAGGCCAAGCCGCTAATTATCAAGAACGCGACCTCAAACCACTCAATGGATATAATTATTATCGGCTTTTGCAATATTTTGATGATGGAGATGTTCGTAAATCTGCTGTTAAAGTACTGAATATAAGTCGGGCTAAATTGGAGGCTATCCGCCTGCAACCTAACCCCGCTCGCGAGCAAATTAGCTTGTTTTTCTATAGTTATCAAGCTGGCGATATCCAATTCCAAATTATAGATGCTCTTGGCCGCCAAATTAGCCCTATAACGAGTATTAAGGTGGAAGAGGGCCAAAATCGCTTTGAGTTGCCGCTGCAAGATTTGGCTGCGGGACTTTATTTCTTGCGCATTCAACAAGGTAGCCAGAACTATAACCGCCGCTTTGTCAAACAATAAAATAA
>Ga0193958_1000762_pt1 | contig 11194 bp, 9 predicted proteins | sample FB_1_MG_FD_140320 | JGI IMG/M metagenome (GOLD analysis project Ga0193958, IMG submission 140320) | Microbial mat bacterial communities from the Broadkill River, Lewes, Delaware, United States - FB_1_MG | ecosystem: Environmental > Aquatic > Freshwater > River > Microbial mats | place: USA...
AATGCTAAGGTATCGGCTTTATTGTTACCGGGCATTGGTACGGTCGACCACCTGAAGATGGCGAAAGATCATGGCGTAACGACTATTCGGGTAGCAACACACTGTACAGAAGCGGATGTATCTGAGCAGCATATAGGTATGGCCGCCAAAATGGAGATGGATACGGTCGGCTTTCTTATGATGGCGCATATGGTGACTGCAGATAAGCTATTGGAACAAGCGCGTTTGATGGAGAGTTATGGCGCGAATTGTATTTATTGCACTGATTCCGCTGGGTATATGCTGCCGGATGAGGTTACAGAGAAACTGGGCTTTTTACGTGCAGAACTGAATCCTCAAACAGAACTAGGTTTCCATGGCCACCATAATATGGCAATGGGTGTTGCCAACTCATTAGCTGCTATTGAGGCTGGCGCTAATCGTATTGATGGCTCTGTTGCGGGGCTGGGTGCCGGTGCTGGTAACACACCTTTAGAAGTACTGGTTGCTGTATTGCATCGTATGGAAGTCCAGACAGGTATTGATCTATATAAAATCATGGATGTGGCTGAAGATCTTGTTGTGCAGATGATGGATCATCCGATTCGTGTTGACCGCGATGCTTTAACGTTGGGTTATGCAGGTGTTTATTCTTCCTTCTTGCTGTTTGCGAAACGCGCTGAAGCTAAATACGGTATTCAGGCACGCGATATTCTTGTTGAGTTGGGACGTCGAGGTACCGTAGGTGGTCAAGAAGATATGATCGAAGATCTGGCGTTAACGATGGCTAAGCAACGAGGGCTGATCTGATGGGTAATTTGACGCAAGCGCAGATAGAAGAACTGGCGATTCATTGTGAGAATGCAGAGTTGCAGGCATACGAAATCACCAAGATCACGGATGATTTCCCCGATATGACCTACGAAGATGCTTTTGATATTCAATGGGCGGCACGTCGCCGTAAAGAAGCACGTGGCCATAAAATTGTCGGTATGAAAATGGGGCTGACTTCGTGGGCGAAAATGGCCCAAATGGGGGTGGAACACCCTTGTTATGGATATCTGGCGGACTATTTCAGCGTACCAGAGGGTGGGGAAATTCAGATGGATGAACTGATTCATCCAAAGATTGAAGCAGAGATCGCTTTTGTGACAAAAGCACCGCTGAAAGGCCCAGGTGTGCATATTGGAGATGTACTAAGAGCCACTGACTTTGTGATCCCTGCGGTAGAAGTCATTGATTCCCGTTATAAGGATTTCAAGTTTGATTTGAAAAGCGTGATTGCAGATAACTCATCCTCTTGTCGCTTCATCACCGGTGGTCGTATGGCGAATGTTGAAGATGTTGATCTTCAAACATTGGGTGTGGTGATGGAGATTAACGGTGAGGTCGTAGCTACGGGAGCCGGTGCAGCCGTGCTTGGTCATCCCGCCGCTTCGGTTGCCATGCTAGCTAATATGTTGGGTGAGCGAGGAGAAGAGATACCCGCCGGTACTTTTATTATGACAGGGGGCATTACCGCGGCTGTTACTGTTAATAAAGGTGATGCTATTAATATTCGTTACCAAGGTTTAGGTGCGATCACTGCACGCTTTGTATAGGAGGGTATATGCCAATAGCACAGCTTCACATTATGGAGGGACGTAGTGATGAGCAAAAGGAACAGTTGATAGCAGAAGTAACATCTGCCATCGCTCGCTCAATCGACGCCCCTGAGCAAAATATTCGTGTGATCATTACTGAAATGCCTAAACAGCATTTTGGTATTGGGGGCCAATCGGCCAAAAAACTGGGGCGTTAGTTTCAGGGCTTTTTCAACTCATCGACGGTTAGTACCTGACCGTATTTTCCCCGCTTCGGCGGGGTTTTTTATGCCTAAGAACTGGTTTAGTAAAAAGTGATGATTTGCTAAATCGCCGTGAGAATAAGTGATTATTTCATCAGTTTAATTAGGCTTTAGCGCATCTGATTACAGCTACATATTTAGAATATCTAACGTTTTTAATTTATAACCTTATGAATAATAAGAAGTAATTAAAAAATCATCTGCTTTTTTTAGCACTGGCACAGCCATTGCTCTACATCAGTTTAGGCACATAGCCTGTCGTAAATTCAAAAAAGAAAAATAAAAATGAATGATTCTAAGATACAAAAAAAGCCGGCCAGCTATCGGCTGGCAGTCATGCTGACTCTTCCAGTTGTGATGGGAGGGTGTGAAGCAAAGTTGGATCTGAGCGGTATCGGAAAAGAACTTGAAAACCCGATACGTCGAACCGATCAATTTCAAGCCCTAGCACATCATACTCAACAAGTGGTTGCTGTTGGGAATCAAGGAGTCATTCTGGCAGCAGATGTGAACTCCTTAAATTGGCGGCGTACTGAACTTCCAGGACAGCCAGGTTTAATAGACGTTGATGCATGTGAAGATGGACGATTTATTGCTCTGAGCTTTGATCGGACATTATGGACGAGCACTGATGGCGCACAGTCTTGGCAGCCTCAATCAATCCCTACGTCTGAAAACTTACTCGACTTAACGTGTTCACCAGATAACAACATTTGGGCTGTTGGTAGCTTTTCTACCGTAATGGTTTCTAAAGACCATGGGAAGAATTGGCAAGAGAGCACCTTAAATGAAGATGCCATGTTAACGGGTATCCAATTTCTCACCAAACAGACGGCCTATCTTACAGGTGAATTTGGTCTGGTATTCAGAACAGATGATGCTGGTAAGAACTGGTTCCCACTTGAACCCATACCAGAAGACTTCTACCCCCAAGCCGCTTTTTTTCAGGATCGTCAACATGGCTGGGTTGTCGGTTTAGATGGTCGAGTGATGGCGACGCGTGATGCAGGTGAAAGCTGGGAACGACAAACGTCTGGAACAGTAGCTCCTTTGTATGGTGTCACTGGAGGAAAGCAAAGAGTAGCCGTTGGTGAGAACGGTGTTTTGCTTAAAAACGATACATCAGGTGACGTTTGGCAATCGAGCAACCCCACCGGCATATCGGCCTATATTCGTGACGCGCTTTGGTTGAACGATACAACGCTTTTGTTAGCGGGCGGCAATGGCACGCTCAAAACGCTGAGCCTCCCTTAACTCTTTGTAGGTATTGCTATGACGGATAAACATTCTGCTGATGCGCATAAAGCAACACATTGGTTGCACCGATTGGATGGCCAAGTATTTCGTCATCCAAAAATTATTTTAGGTCTGATTTTAGCGGCAACTTTATTTTTTGCAGCTCAAATACCCGCAGTGAAGATCTATTCCGATTTTGCTGATTTGCTACCACAGACTCATCCCTATATTGAGCTTCATAACGAGATTAAAGAATCTTTTGGGGGGGCGAATGTCATTATTGTTGGAGTTGAGTCGACAAAGGGTGACATTTTTACGAACGATACGCTGGCGCGTATTCACCGTATTACGCAAGCGGTTGATAGCTTGCCTGGAGTTAACCACAACCTGGTGGTGAGTGTTACACATCGAAACTCTCGTCAAGTCTGGCTAACACCAGAAGGCAACGTTAACTCCGAACCTTACTACAACCCTGAGCATCAATCGTTGAGTGATGGTGAGCTTGCGCAAATGCGAAAAGCGATTGGAGCTGATCCGCGTGTGTTTGGGCCATTAGTTAGCCCCGATATGAAAATGGCACTGGTAAAAGCTCAGTTGAATGAAGGGCAATTGGACTATGCTGCAACGTTTGAGCAAATTCAGGCACTGCGTGGACAAGAGGCTGCTGATGGTATTCGTATTCATGTAACGGGCCAACCGGTTTTGGTGGGCTGGGCGTATCAGTATCTTGGACAGATTATAGAAATATTCCTCTTTACTGCGTTGATTATGATCGGCTTGCTGGTGTTTTATTTTCGCAAAGCGTATGGAATTTTGGTGCCGCTGGCAGGTGTAATTGTCTCTTCCATATGGGGGTTAGGCATTATTTCGTTGTTTGGTTATAACCTTGACCCTCTCAGTCTCGTTATTCCATTCCTGATTTCTGCCCGTGCAATGTCCCATGGTATTCAGCTGGTGGAGCGCTATTATCTAGAGTTAAACGAGCATGCTGATCATCATAAAGCGGCTCGTTTGACGTTTGAGAATCTATTTCGTCCGGGCAGCTTAGGTGTGGTATCGGATGCGATAGGTCTACTGCTTATCGCTATCGGGTCTATCCCTCTTAATACGAAGCTGGCGCATTACGCATCCATTTGGGCGCTTAGTATTATTTTAACCGTTTTATTAGCAGTACCCTTGCTTCTTTCTATTCTGCCTAAACCCAAAGATATTGATATACGACACAACCTGTTTCGCAGTGTGGGGTTTCTGTGTGCTGAACTGATCAGTAGTGAAAAGTCTGCCAAGCGTGCACTGCTATTTGCTGCATTTCTGCTGATGTCGGGCTTGTACTTCGCTTCGCATGTGGTTATTGGTGAGTCTGAGCCGGGGTCTCCTATTCTTTATCAGGACCATGATTACAACCTCTCTTCACGGGCTATCAATGATAGTTTTCCCGGGTCTGAAGAGATGTACATCGTGGCTGAAACCTCCGAGAAAGGTGGAATAAAGCGTCCTGACGTCTTAGCTGCTTTGGCTGATTTTAAGCGACATATGTTGCTGGATCCTGAAGTGGGTGGGGCCAAAGGTATCCCAGATTTGGTCGTACAGGTGAATCGACTGCTGCATAACAATGACCCTCGTTGGGCACAAATCCCTGATGATGAGAGATATGTTGGGGGGTTGATGTTTACCTATATGATGTCAAATCCTATCCCAGGGGCGCTCAATGAGTTCGTTGATACAGACGAACGAGTCGCCAACTTGGTGTTTTATTACAAAGATCACCAAGGTGAGACCATCAGAAGGGCGATCCACTCTGCCAAGACATGGATTGCGGATAACGAAGGCAAAGTTGAGGGCTTAACGATCCGCCTGGCAGGAGGCACGATTGGAGTTATCGCCTCACAAAACGAAGCGGCTTTTGAAACGAACCTGTGGGTTCTGCCGTTGGTTTTCTTGCTGATTTTTATCTTCGTAACTTTTTTCTATACCTCGGTCATGGCTGGCACGATGATGCTGGGAGCCATGCTGTTTGCAACGACGCTCACCTATGGATACATGGGACTCATAGGCATGGGTATTAATAGTAATACCGTACCTATTATCGCGGTTGGTGTCGGGGTCGGCATCGATTACTCAATCTACATGATGGATAGAATCCGTGCCGAAATGGTAACCCTTCAAGATTTGGGTGCTGCGGTTGGGCGGGCGATTAGTACAACAGGATTGGCCGTAAGTTTTACCGCAATCACATTAATCGCCGGCATTGTTATGTGGGTGCTCTTGTCGGACCTGCGTTTTCAAGCGGATGCTGCTCTTTTGTTAATCGTGATGATTATCCTAAATGGCGCGGCCGCGATGCTTTTGGTACCTAGCTGGGTCTTGGTATTCAAGCCTAAATTCATTTGCAAAGCCTATGTTGATGAGGACGGTGTGATTCACAACGATACCTCTGGCGAAGCTTTGTCTGTTTTAGAAAAACAAACCGTAAGGGGTTAAATAATATGTCGAAAAAAATAACAACGACATTAACTCAGTTGGCGTTTGGTGCGGGGACTGCGCTAGGGGTAGGCGTTACTGCAACACAATCGATAGCTGAAGAAGCAAATTGGTCAGGCTACGTAGAGAATGCTACTTACCATCGAGATGGTGTGGGTATCTCGAAATTTCGTAACACGGCTCAAGCCGAGTTTGTGAAGCCTATTGATAGTGTTGGGCGATGGCACAATGTCACGCTGAACGGGACATTCAGAGCAACGTATGATGGTGTCTATGACATCAATGAAAATGAATTTGGAAAGAACGCGACAGAGCCCTACTTAGGGTCTAATTGGCACCCCGAAGGAAGTGCAACGGGAGGCCCTTTTCTGACAGCGGGTGTGCCTTTTCCATGTGAAAACGATCCATCTTTATGCCGTAATCTGGATGATTATATGGATCACAAAGAGCGAGATGCTCGCTTCCCTGAGTTCAATGACGAATTGGATTTTATTCGAGAGCTCTATTTGGATGCCACAACGGATCTGAGTAACGGTGATCAGTTGTCCGTTCGTGTGGGTAAGCAGCAAGTGGTTTGGGGAAAAACCGATCTATTCCGTGTACTGGATGTCATTAATCCTGTTGATTACTCCCGGCACAATATCTATGACGAGTTAGAAGATATTCGTATTCCTCAATGGATGTTGAATGTCGAGTGGCGGATGGGACCGACGAAAACGTTTGATGATTCGAATCTTTCTATGGTTTGGAATTTTGATAAGTTTCGTCCCAACAATTTGGGAACCTGTGGGCAATCTTACCGTATCTTAGATGCAGGATGCTTCTTCAGCTCATATATGCGGTTGGATACTTTGCCAGGAGCTGCTTTCCCTGGAGGGGCTAACCCTTACGGAACTGCTGTGCCTATCATACATGATGTTAAGCGTCCGGATTGGGAGCTTGGGAATACCCAGTTGGGCCTAAAATGGGAAGGTGTCTATGGCGATTCGACCTTTTCTTTGAATGGCCTGGTGTATCGTCAGCAGCTACCTTCTCTGCATTTTCGACCTCTCGCACCCGGTATTCCTGCACCTGCAGCAGATGGTGTATTTGATATTCACTTTCCATGGGTACGTATGATCGGTGGTTCGGTTGACTACTATTCTCAGACCATGGATGCCGTATGGCGTTTGGAAACAACTTACTCTAATGGCGAAGAGCTACCGCGAGACACCAATGGTCATAAAAGAACGGATATGCTGCGTTACGTTATTGGTTTCGATAAAAATCAGTTAATTCCGGCGCTTAACCCAAATCGTGCATTCCTTATTTCCGCACAGGTTTTCGGGCAACACATACTCGAACACGAATCGGATATGCCCGACTTCGAAGATAATTGGATCGCCACTTTGCTCTTTAAAGGCTGGTGGCAGAATGACCGTATCAGTCCACAGATTATTCTTGCTCATGATATTCGTGCTGGAGCAACCGCAGTGGCTCCCTCTGTTGAGTGGATACCCGATGATCACTGGAAAATAACACTGGGTGCAAATATTAAATTTGGTGGTGATGAAACATTCCCATGGAGTGTGAATGGTAACCAACCTGAGACCTATGAACCTTTGGCTCGCTTTACTAATGGTCCGATAGGTGTAGCTAATCAGGAAGATGAAGTGCAACTGACAGTCCGTTATAGCTTTTAAATGAATAAGAATAAGGAAAATAGTGATGTTTAAGAAACTGGTTATCGCAATGGCTGTGGTGTCATCTGCACAGGGTAGTTATGCTGCAACCCTTCAAGATGTGGAAAATTCTTTCTATCCTTATAAAAATGGAATGCCCACGGCTCCAGGCATTAGTGTGGGGATGACTATTGATCAGAATAACTGGCAAGTTGCAAAAGATGTGTTAGACCCCGCTATGTTAGAGCAGGTTAAACAGGGTAATTACACGATCAAAGTTGGGGAAACGGATTCCTTTGATTTACACCCCAATTATATTGCTGCAACGCAAGATCGCTTAGGAAAAGTTAAGTTAGGTAATGAAACAGGTCAGATTGAGGGCGCTGATGCGGGCCGTCCTTTTCCTGAAGAGCCATCCATGTCGGACCCCAGAGCCGGTGAGAAGCTCGCTTGGAATTTTAAATATGGTTACAACTGGGGTGACTCTGCAGCTATTTATCCCTTTTATTGGAAATTCAGGGATATGGAGTCTGGAAAGCTGGAGAGAACACTTAAGTTTAACTTTCATTTCTTGAACTTTACCCATCGAGTGAATCAGGAACCAAAGCCTGCGATCGAACCGAATCCATCTGAGTTGTTTCGCGGGACTTATGTTCAGGTATTGGAGCCTTTCGATGTCAAAGATACGCAATTATTAATTCATCGCTTTGAAGATGATGCGAAGCGAGATAATGCCTATCTTTATTTAGGTTTCCAGCGCCGAGTCCGTCGACTATCAACAGGGCAGGTTACTGATGCGTTTCTTGGGTCAGACATCATGATTGAGGATTTTGAGGGATATAACGGTCGTATTAGTGATATGAAGTGGACCTATAAAGGTACTCGTAACATGTTGCTCCCTTTCTATAAGCATAATGAAATGCCATTGGCGACAGATATGCCTGCTGAATCGGATGGTTATCAATTTGTTGACTACACAGGTAAAGGTGCGTGTTTCCCAAACGTGACTTGGCAACTACGCAAAGTATATGAAGTAGAAGCTGAGCCTGTAGATCCGAATCACCCAATCAGTAAGCGTATTCACTACATGGATGCGCAGACTTTCACCATCCCACGCACCAGTGTGTATGATCGCAAGGGGGATCTATGGAAGATATGGACCATTGGACAAGCGCACCCAGATTATCATTTACCTAAAAACAAAGGATCTGGGGTTTCGATTGATGATGCTTTTACTATGATTGATGTACAAGCTAATCATTGCACAACAGGCCAGTTTAAAGGTCAAGTTGATCCAGAGCTGAGCCCGCCAAGCAAGTTTAGCGTGCAGAACATGCGCTCAAGTGGTCGTTGATTAGATTAGTATGGTTTAAGCTTTAAGCCGCATCTCATGCGGCTTTTTCTATTTAGGCCTTGCCGATTCGGCTTTGCCCCGAATAGTCACCTTTGGTACCTTTTGCGTTATAGAGTGTGTTCGCAGGCTTTTGGCCTCGTAAGACATTTATAAATTGCTCGAGGGATTGGCGGCTTCTGGTAAGTACTTGCTCATTACGCTGATTTGCGTTCATGGTTTTTTGGAGGGTAATCTCTAAACTGTTCCAGTTCTCGCGGAACAGTTGGTTAAAGCGTAGGTCATCAGATTGCTCTAATAAGAATTCGATACCTGCTTTATCAACACTGGCTTGTGCGTTTAGGAGTGTTTCGGCTCGTGAGCGATTGTTCTGATCGAAGGCGACTAATACACTCTGTTTCTGTTGGTTTAGCTCGATGATAAGGTCAATATCTCGGGCCTTAAGTGCCAGCAATTCTTTTTCTAATAATTGATAAAGGTTGTCTAAAAGAGCAATGCCCTCTGATGTGAGGGCATTGATATGTGCGAGAGTAGATTTAGTATCAGTCATTACTGATCAGCCAAGTAAGGATTCAAAGCTCAATATCTTTTCCGCAACACGTCCAGAGTTAACACTATAGCTACCGTCTTCAATAGCCGCTTTTATTTGTGCTACGCGGTCACTGTTTACATCGGGTGTATTAGCAATTGTTGCATCAGCCGCCTTCAACGCCTTGGCTGTATCGCTAAGCTCTACAGTATCTTTTGGCGCTTGCTTCGCTGGGGCGTTAGTAACAGGTGCAGCTCCCCCATTACTTCTTTGGGTGCTGACCTTCTCACGAGCACTCAGCGCTTGATGCGACGAAGAGCTGTTAAGATCAATAACCATTTTTTCTACCCTCAAAATTAACGTCTATACCTAGCTAGCGGCTTGGATACGGAAAACTTTAGGAAAAAATTTGTAAATAATTAAAATCTATACTTATCAAACTCTAAGTATAGCAGTCCTTAGCAAAATAGCTACTCAGAGGCTGATACGACACCTCGGCGAACAACCCGCGCACGGATCTCTTTTTGAGAGCGCTCATTTAAAACACGAATCTGCTGGCCTTGATGCCCGTTTTCTAAAGCAAGTCCTTGAGTACGTACGACAAGCGCTCCTTTTTTAGCTTCGATGATGATGGATTCGCCTTTATTGATCAAATCAGCTGGTAACATCATTTGAGGAGTGATTGGTGCGTTATTTGCTATGTGACGTCTGGCCGATAGGCCTATGATCTCTTCTGGTTGTGTATAGAAGCCTTGGGATAGCAGGCTGAGATTTTGGCGAACGAACCGGATATCGTTTGCACGAACAACAGAACCTTTGCTAATGGCTTTTGCTGCAACGGCAATGGGGGCATAGGCATTGATTTTACCTACTGCATAGGTAGCCCAGTAGTCGGGTGACGTACAGGTGACTCGTAGGGATATTCTGCCTCCTTTCGGGAGCTCTGTTGGGAGAGAAAAGTCAAAATTTGAACATTTTCTTAAATTTACCTGATCATTTATCGAGTTTATGACTATAGTAATATCAGCGTTGGGTATTTTTGCTGTGAAATGTTCCGTGAGGCGTGAAGTGATGTAGCCTTGAAGGTCCTTAGCAGCCAAAGCGTTTTGAACAAAAAAGCTAAAAAAAAGGGTAATGTAGCCGATTAAAAACGTTACTCTAAAAAAACTCACGGGGGCTCCTGAACTCAGGATAGTTGTCGTGGTGCCGCTGACTTTATTAGTGACATTGCATTGGTGTAGATCATGTCAGGTATTCTAGATACTGTAAACCTGCGCACACAGATGGTGGGGCAGAACCGATTAGAACTTCTGTTATTTGGTTTGGAGACAGATCAGATATACGGGATAAATGTTTTTAAAGTGAGGGAAGTGCTTCAGTGCCCTAGGCTAACGGAGGTTCCAAGGCAGACCACCTCCATCAAGGGTATGGCGCATATCAGGGGTGAAACCATTCCTGTACTGGATTTGTCTGAGGCGATTGGCAGAACGGCTGTGCCAAAAGACGAACAGCAGCGTTGCTTTTTGATCGTTGCCGAGTATAACAAACGAACTTTGGCGTTCTTGGTGCGAAAGGTCGATCGAATTTTGAATACTCACTGGGATCAAATCATGGCGCCACCGGCTGAAATTGGGGTGGAAAACTACCTGACAGCGGTGTTTGAGTATGAAAGCAGGCTGATTGAAATACTAGATGTAGAACAAATTCTTGCTGATCTGTATCCAATGAGCACGAAGGTGAGTGAAGAAGTAGCAACGTCAGACGTGAAAACTAAAGCTCGTGAATATCACGTCCTTTGTGTTGATGACTCCAGTGTTGCTCGTAATCAGATGCAGCGCAGTCTCGAAGATCTGGGTGTCAAAGTCACGACATGCAACAACGGTAAGATAGCTTGGGATATGTTGGCCGGCTTTGCGGATAAGGGGGTCGATGTGACAGAGATGTTCTTAATGATGATCTCTGATATCGAAATGCCTGAAATGGATGGCTATACCTTGGCAGCGATGGTGCGTGAAGATCCTCGTATGGATAAGATGCATATTGTTCTTCACTCATCCTTAAGTGGTGGGTTCAATGTATCAATGGTGAAAAAAGTCGGGGCTGATGGATTC
>Ga0193958_1000763_pt1 | contig 11159 bp, 6 predicted proteins | sample FB_1_MG_FD_140320 | JGI IMG/M metagenome (GOLD analysis project Ga0193958, IMG submission 140320) | Microbial mat bacterial communities from the Broadkill River, Lewes, Delaware, United States - FB_1_MG | ecosystem: Environmental > Aquatic > Freshwater > River > Microbial mats | place: USA...
CTTGGCGATACAGGTATTGTTGTGGGTTGTGTTTTCGATTGTGCTCACATGGTTATGGTTTCGTTTTATGCAGCCTTTATCGAAAGATCGTACCAAAGCAGGTTTATCCCGTGAGGCGATTGTGGGTGAAATTGGGCAGGTTTTAAGCCCTCCTACCAGTGAACGCCGGGGTACATTGCGTTTTTCAGTACCGATTTTAGGGGCTGATGAATGGTCTTTTATGTGTGATGAAGAATTAATGGCTGGAGATCGGGTGAGAGTCCGTGATATCTCTGGTAATAGTTTGATTGTTAGCAAGGTTTAGGGAGTATTTACAGTGATTGATACAGGATTAATTCTAGCACTGGCGTTGCTATTTATTGTCGTTATGACCATCGCCAAAGGGGTGCGCTTAGTGCCTCAAGGTTACAAGTGGGTGGTACAGCGCTTAGGGAAATACCATAAGACCTTACAACCGGGGTTGAATATCCTAATCCCGTTTATTGATACCGTTGCCTATAAAGTCACCACAAAAGATATTGTGTTGGATATTCCCTCACAAGAGGTGATTACCAAAGATAATGCAGTGATCGTGGCCAATGCCGTGGCATATATCAATATTGTGGCGCCTGAGAAAGCGGTCTACGGTGTTGAAAATTATGTGGTGGCGATTCAAACACTGGTACAAACGACATTACGTTCGATTGTTGGTGAGATGGATTTGGATTCGGCGTTATCCTCACGGGATTTAATCAAGTCTAAGCTTAAAGGTATGATTTCAGATGATATTGCAGACTGGGGTATTGTACTAAAAACGGTTGAAATTCAAGATATTAACCCCTCCGGTACCATGCAGCATGCGATGGAGGAGCAGGCAGCTGCTGAACGAGCACGTCGTGCAACGGTGACGCGGGCTGATGGTGAAAAGGCGGCGCAAATTTTGGAAGCTGATGGTCGTTTGGAGGCATCGCGTCGTGATGCACAAGCACAGGTGATTTTAGCTGAAGCCAGTAAGCGTTCTATTGAGATGGTGACATCAGCGATAGGTGATAATGAAATGCCGGTCGTGTATTTATTGGGTGAGCGTTACGTCAGCTCATTGGAAAAGTTGGCAGAGTCGGATAATAGTAAATCGATTGTGCTACCGGCAGATATACCGGCAGCAATCAAGGGCATGATGGGGCGGTAATTATTCGCGGGACATGTATTTCCCTGTGGAAGTATTGACCCGCACTGCTTCGCCAGTGTCCAAGTATTCTGGTACTTGAATATCGATGCCAGTGCTCAGTGTTGCGGTTTTTGTGCGACTACTGGCACTGGCACCTTTGATTTTAGGCGATGTTTCTGTGATGGTCAGTACCACACTGCTAGGAAGCTCAATACCCAGTACATTGCCATCCATTAATAGTGCCGTAATATCTTCCATATCATCGGTAATAAAGCCAAGCTGATCCTCTAAAGCTTCAGGCTCTAGTGTGTACTGGCTGTAGTCATCCATGTTCATAAAAACATAGTTCGCCCCATCCATATACGAGAACTGAACCGGTACACGTACACAGTCCGCCTCTTTTAGCATGTCGTCACCTTTGTAGGACTCATCACGCTTTTGTTTGGTTTGCAGGCTATTGAAGCGAATTTTGTATAGCGTGTTAGCACCACGAGAGGAGGGGCTTTTGGCTTCAACGGTTTTGACTGCATGTGGCTCACCATCAAAGTCAATGATCATGCCACGTTTGAGTTCAGATGCTTTAAGCATTGTTATTATCCTGTTGTTCGTCAAGTTCGTTGAGGTATTGGAAAATCAAACGGGATGACTTGGGTGGCTTCTTGGTTTTGATTTCTTTATTGGCATTGCGGATAAGCTGGCGCAAGTACTGTACATCACAACCATCAAGGGTCGCGACTAACTCGGTGAGTAGGGCGTTATCACCTGCAAGAAGTTTTTCACGCCACTTTTCAACACGGTGTTGACGCTCAACCGCTTGTTTTTGTGGGATGTGTTGGCGGTCCATGACGGCAATCATTGTATCAATGTCTTCTTCATGGATACGACCGGACATATAACGAATCTGACGCTGTAATGCGGCACGCTCAACCCGTCTAGCCAGCTCGAAGTGTTCGCGCATATCATCGGACATGGGCACTTCATCGAAGTGGCGTGGTGGCAGAGCGATGACTCGCTTAATCAGTGCTTGTAGTTCTTGGAGTTCTCGTTTGATTTGCGTTTTGTTTGGACGCTCAGCGTAGATAAACTCTTGTGTTTCTTCATCCCAAGGCATTATTTGGTTTTCGTGTTGTTTAGACTAACTGGCGAGTTTATCACTTTTAGTCGCTGATACCAGTATTTAGCAGGCATAAAAAAGGCGAAGCTCATCACAAGCTTCGCCCTAATGCCTTAAGTGCTCAGAGATTAACGGCCGTTTAGGAAGCCAATTAATGCATTGTACTTCGGCGAGTTTGGATTTTCAGGGCGCTCTAACATTGCAAAGTAGTTGTGATTGTCAATGTTGGAAATACCGTTGAAGTGCATCATCATGCCACCGCCATTATTTCTCCATGCGCGCAGGTACTGCTGATAAGCACGGATCATACGAGGGTCTTGGTTAGCATTTGCAAATAATTCAAAGATTTTCTCATCATGGATACGGTGTGCGCCATCAACACGGAGTAAGTGTTGTCCGCCTTCATAGGCTAGCAGCTTTACGCCGTATTTTTTGGCTAATGCAACATTCGGTGTAATACGATTGGTGATCGCACGAGGGATAGCACCACCGGGAATATTGTCATTAATGAAGTTGCCCTGATAAATTTCAGAGAACAGGTTGTTCATGCCCGCAGCCCCTGAGTGTGCCCAGCCACGTAATAGGTGACGGTTCTCAATACGTGCAATGTAATCACCAAAGTAAGGCGCAACTGCATACGCATCAATTTTATCTGCACAGCCACCGCCAGCAAGTGGGCAGGTCATGGCTTCTTCACCCATTTGTGGTGCACCTGCGTATGCTGAGAATACACAAACGACGCGTGATTTTTGATTGCCCCAAACCTGCTTCCAAATATCACAAATCTCACCCGTGCGCATGGCATTGTAGTTTAAGGCAAGCTTGAGATTACGTGAACCTTGGTTCAATTTAGGGTAAGCACGTGGCCAACGTTTAAGGCCTTCACGTGTTGCATGGTGTGTCGCAGGGTACATGTAGTTCCAAATTTCATTGGAGTTTTCAACATATACTTTTAGACCCGGCTTTAGCTTTTGCTTAACCAGCTGTGCAAAACGGTATAGCAAGGTGTTATCTGCCATGTGTGGCATTGAGAACCACGGCGCAGAGTTGACCTGATTAGCTAGCTCAACCATGGTTTCAATTGGCATACCTGCATTGCCATTATAAAAAGCATGATTTGGGGTTGTACGCTGCTCCCAACGGCTGAACTGAGTATCTTTGGTGTTCTGCCACGGCATAAAGCGGATAGAGTTGAATGGGCGAACTGTTTTTAGGTAATCAGGGTTAAACTTTTGATGATTGGCTACGTGTACATAGCGCTTAGGGATAACCTTGATGTTTCTGATATAGCGGCTAGGGTTGATTCGGGTAATGTGTAAACGCAGATTACGTTTGGTTGAGTTCAGTGTGAATTCGATACGACCCGGACGTTGATTGGTTACTACCAAGTCCCCGTGGGCTTTGATATCGGCATCCCCATCATAGGTGACAACGTATTCACCTAAGGTAAAGAACTCGCCTAAGTCCCAGATGGCATTGATGGAGGTGTACGTGGGGGCTTCACCACGTGTGGGTAAACGCATGGGCCAGCCAAAACGGTCTACCTTCACTTTGTCACTTTCGCCGGTATTAAAAGATTTCTTTTTGGTACAACCGGGGTCAATCGGGCGGTCATTTCTCCAGTCATATTCACAGGAGGTAATCCAGCCACGGGAGACTTTGAATTTATCAATAAAAGGGTTAGATACTGCAATTTGTGCTAGGCCACTGGTGTTATAGCCAAGCCGGTCGCCCGGATTTGCATGTGCCAGTCCGGCCAGTGCGAACAATGCCGCTCCCAGTCCTAATTTTTGGAAACGTTTCATCACAAGCTCCTTGTTCATCAGTCGCATATTTCCTTGTTTTTCTATACAAGCCTTGCGCAGGGTCGTGATGTAGCCACGAATGAGCAGACATGAGTTGCGTTAATCGGAAGTGTTATTTTTAGGCCAGTGTGGTTAAGACCATGGGGGAGTGTGCTAACCACCTGAGACAATTTTAAACCAGTGATAGTTTGGTCACTGTTCCAGCGAATAAGTTCGTATGACTTATCCTTGAAATCACTGGCTTTAGAGTATGACATATTTTGTCTGATCATCAAATTATTGCAAGATCACCCTTGTTTTCAAGCCACATCTTGCGATCACCAGAGCGCTTTTTTGCCAACAGCATATCCATTGTTGACTCAGCTTGTTCGGGGTCGTTTAGGGTGAGTTGGATCAGGCGGCGTGTATCGGGTGCCATACTGGTTTCACGCAATTGTGCAGGATTCATTTCACCCAATCCCTTAAAGCGTGTGACAGAGACTTTACTCTTGGTTTTCTGAGCATCGAGTCGGTCCATAATCGCTTGGCGCTCTGTCTCATCCAATGCGTATTCCACCTTCTTTCCAATATCCACTCGGTATAAAGGAGGCATCGCAATGTAGATATGACCGGCTTCAACTAATGGACGGAAGTGACGCACAAATAGGGCGCAGATCAGTGTGGCAATGTGCGCGCCATCAGAGTCGGCATCAGCCAGAATACAGATTTTCCCATAACGTAGGTTATCCATATCATGGGAGCCGGGTTCGATACCAATTGCAACCGAGATGTCATGAATTTCTTGTGAGGCGAGTACTTGGTCAGAGTCAACTTCCCAAGTATTTAGAATTTTACCCCGTAATGGCATGATGGCTTGAAATTCTCGATCTCTCGCTTGCTTAGCTGAGCCGCCTGCGGAGTCTCCTTCAACCAAAAACAATTCGGTCATGCTCAAGTCTTGAGAGGAGCAATCAGCCAGTTTACCGGGTAAAGCAGGGCCAGAGGCAACCTTTTTACGAACCACCTTTTTGCTTGCTTTTTGTCGCTTTTGAGCATTATTAATAACATGCTCTGCAATCTGATCCCCAATCTCTGGGTGTTGATTCAAAAATAGGCTAAAGGCATCTTTGGCAGCCGAGGAGACAAAGCTTGCCGCATTACGAGACGATAAGCGTTCTTTGGTCTGTCCGGCAAACTGTGGCTCGCTCATCTTGTAAGATAAAATGAAGCTGACTCGGTCCCAGATATCATCCGGTGCAATCTTGATACCGCGGGGGAGTAGGTTACGAAACTCACTGTACTCACGAAGCGCATCGGTGAGACCACTACGCAGTCCGTTGACATGGGTGCCATCTTGCGGGGTAGGAATGAGGTTCACATAGCTTTCTTGGGTTAATTCGCCGCCCTCTGGTAGCCAGCTAAGTGCCCACTCTACTGCTTCTTGTTCGGTGTTTAGTGCCCCAGAAAAAGGAGACTCTGGCAGTGTGATAAAGTCTTTGATGGAATCAATCAGGTAGTCTTTTAAGCCATCCTCATAATACCATTCTGTGGTCTCGCTCTTAGCCTCTTCGACAAAGGTGACATGCAAACCGGGGCATAAAACCGCTTTTGCTCGTAAATTGTGTTTGAGGCGGCTGACAGAGAATTTGACACTGTCAAAGTATTGAGCATTGGGCCAGAAGTGTAAGGTGGTACCTGTATTCTTTTTGCCGACATTACCAATGACTTCAAGGTCGCTGGCTTTGTTACCATTCTTAAAGGTCATTTGATACTCATGGCCATCACGCTTGATGCGCACGTCGAGCATTAATGATAAGGCATTAACGACAGATACGCCGACTCCATGCAAACCGCCAGAGAATTGGTAGTTTTTATCTGAAAACTTACCACCGGCATGCAGAGTGCAGAGAATGACCTCAATGCCCGGAATTTTTTTCTGTGGGTGTAAATCTACTGGCATGCCCCGACCATTATCCGCAACGGATAAAGAGCCATCAGCATGTAGGGTGACATGGATTTTACTGGCAAAGCCAGAGACGGCTTCATCCACGCTGTTGTCTATAACTTCTTGGGCCAGATGGTTGGGACGGGTGGTGTCGGTGTACATTCCCGGGCGCTTACGAACTGGGTCAAGGCCACTTAATACTTCAATTGCTGACGCGTTATATTCGCTCGTCATAGACTTCCATAACAGACTAAAAAGCCCAGAAAATAGCGTTTCTTGTGGTTTAGGTAAAGGCTTATCTAGATAAGAGTATAAAAAAGGCCCGTCAGTTGCGTAACGGGCCTTGGGTTTTGAGCAATAACTGAGGTGTTTAGATTGGCGTTATTGAATATTCACTGTAATTCTGCCGTTTGTTGTGCCACCGGTGCCATCTGAGACGGTAATATAAATCGTGTCCGTGTCGCCTGAGCTTATATCTACGGGTGTGTAGTGTAGCGTGGTGCCACTGAAGGTTAGGCTACCACTGAGCGCATCTGCCACTGCAATATAGACTGCATCTCCATCAGGGTCAGAGATATAACTGCCAATGTCCAGTGCTGTTTGTGTACCTACAGCGACGTTAAAGGCGGGAATAGTAGCAATGACAGGTGCACCATCATTTTTCACTTCAACATCCACTCGGGCGGAACGTTCATTACCTTGCCCATCGCTAGCCACATAATAAAATACATCAGAGCCTGTAAATCCGGGAGTGGCAGTGTAGTAAATGATATTACTTTCAATACGTGTACTACCGTTGCTGGGGCCACTTTCTGTACGAACAATACTTAAGGTGTCACCTTCAGGGTCCATATCATCTTCCAGTACTCGAATAGGCACCGAACTATAACCTTGAATCGCGGCATAGTTTGGACTTAGCACAGGAGGGCGATTGGGGTTTTCATTGACCGTCACGGTAACGGTGGCTGTGCTGGTCGCACCATCGCTATCACAGGCGGTATAGACAAAACTATCCGTGCCAGAATAGCCGTTAAATGGTGTATAGGTAATCTCGGTGCCGCTGGTTAGGATAACCACTGAGCCATGGCTGGGGTTGCTGGCGATATTGGTGACACAGGTTGTACTGCCATCAGGGTCGCTGTCATTATCAGCCACAGGAATGATTACAGCGGTTTGATAGTCGGTTGTAGCACGATCATCAACAGCAATTGGTGGAAGGTTGGTAGCCTTTACGGTGATATCTACTAAAGCGGTGACACCATGACCATTTCCATCAGTAACTGTGTATGTAAATCGGTCATTCCCCACATAGTTGGTCTGGGGTGTGTAGACTACTTGATTGGAAACAATACTCACACTGCCGTGTGTTGGGTTTGTGGTTGACACAACTTGTAAGGTATCACCATCGGCATCGCTGTCATTGCTAGTCACATCAATAGTGGTGGCGGTATTGATGATGGTTGTTTGCGTATCGTTGACCAGTTTTGGGGCTTGGTTATTGCTATTGATGGTGACGGTAATATTTGCGGTAGATTCATGCCCTTTGCTGTCAGTAATGGTGTAGCTGAAGGTATCAGTGCCGGTAAAGCCTGCCTTGGGTGTATAGACAATGTTATTGCCTGTGATGGTGGCAGACCCATTGGCTGGTGTACCGATACGAATCACGCTTAGGCTATCATTTTCAGGGTCTGTATCATTGGCGGTGACGTTAATGGTCACGGCATTGTCAGCTGTGGTGGAGATTGTGTCATCCTGTGCACTCGGCGCGGTATTAGTATCCGAGATTGTCACTGTAACGGTTGTTGAGGATAAGTTTAGATTGCCGTCACTGACGGTGTAACTAAAGGTGTCAACACCTGTGTAATCGGTGTTGGGGGTGTATTCAATCTCGTTATTAATGACTTTAACAGTGCCATGCTCAGGCGTGGTGGTGCTTTCAAGGGTGAGTGTGTCATTTTCAGGGTCTGTGTCATTACCCAAGACTGTAATCATCACGGCTGTATTGACTGAGGTTGTGATGGTGTCTGGCGTTAGTGTGGGGGCACCATTAACCGCTGTTGGTACGCTAATTGTTACTGTCGCGGTTGTTTCGTTGCCATTGCGATCCGTTGTGGTATAGGTAAAGCTGTCAGGGCCGTTATAGCCGGGGTTGGGTTCATAACGAATTTTCCCATTTTCAATGGTGGCTGTGCCATTGGGGGGGATACTGACACGCGTTAAGGTCGTTCCTGGGCTGTCATTTTTGAGGACATCAATTAAGTCGCTGCGACTAGTGAGGGTCACTTTATCATCAACAGCCATCGCTGCTGTTTGAGTGGTATAGGTGCTAATGCTACGGTTGTGTCGAATGGTATTGTGTAAGGCACGTTTTACCCAGATTGGTGCAGATTGAATGCGTTCTGTTTGCCAAATAAAACGTGAGGGTGTTGCGGGTGTGGCAGCAACGGCTGGGATTGCTGGGCGACCGGGGTGTCCTGCACGGCCGGGCCTTGCAGCTTGAGCAGGAATGGCAGGACGGCCTTCTTGTACTAAGACATTTTTGTAATGTATTTTTCCACCAGCTTTTTTAATGGAGCGCTCTGTCACATACTCTAAATCAACGCGGCGGTTTTTAAAATCACTGTCTTTACGGTCATACTTGGGGCTGCCTTTACCTAGGCCGCGTGCAATCAGGTGATCTGGGTTAAAGCCTTGCATAATTAGATAATCGCGTACTGATTGAGCACGTTTTTCAGAGAGACGTTGGTCATATACAGGGTCACCCATCCCGCAGGTGTTGCCAGTGATGCGAATAGTGCCGAGGTAGCCATGGCTTCTTATTTGCGCGGTAATATTGTCCAAATTACGGGTGGCAGAGTCAGTTAAAGTAGAGGAGTCTCGATCAAAGAAAGTCTCATTTTCCAACTTCATGGTGGTTTTAACAAACTGGTGTCCCGGTGTTTTAATCGCACGACGTTCATATTTTGCGGGAATAGCAGGTTGCGCAGGTATCGCGGCGCGCGCTGCTACGGCAGCTTGAGCGGGAATGGCAGCTTGTGCAGGACGAGCAGGGCGTGCGGGTGTACCCGGTATCTCAACCCGTCGGCGTTGTGTGGTCGTGGAAGCTGACTGGAAAGCGCCTTCCCCCCCAAATTCATAGTGATAACCAAGACGGGCATTAAAGTCGGTATCTTTTGTGTCATTCCCTCCTGTTTTCTGGTGTCCTGACACGTCTAAGCTGACGCTGTGTGAGGTGTCTTCAAAAAACTGTTCAACCCCTGCGGATACTGTGGTGCGAGAGGGGCGTGATTCTGTGTTGGCATAATGAGTGCCAAACTCATACTCCAGTCCTCCTCGAACACGGGTCAGGCTGCTATCAATAAAGGTACCAATTTCACCACCAACACCATAATCATAGGCACGACGTGTGGTATCACCGGTGACTATTTCATCACCCATGCCTTTGCTAAGGTGTCCTGACCAGAATAGGTCTTCGCCTTCTTGCCCATAGCCGACGGTAATTTTGGATTGATCATCTGCATTTTGATCGTATGCACCAAATACTTTGTGTACGGTATCAACCTCATCATTTACCCACTGGTGGTTTAGCTTAACGCCACCTCCTTGGATACCGCTGCTGTCTTGGTCATCATCCTTGATTTTGTAACCAAACCAACCTTCGGCACTGGTTGCACTCTCATTGTCTTCATGAATGATCTGGTTGACATCGACTTGGCCTTGTAGATGACGGTCGATACTGACACCAATGCGGGTATTAGCGCCGACATAGCCCAAACGTCCTGAATCCGCCATATTATCTTTGGATGCATCGCCATTGAGTTGGATGGTGGGGCTGGCTTGTAGCTGTGCAGAAAGGACGGTGATGGAGCAGAAAATAGGCAGAATCAGGCCTAACCTACTTGGGTATCGAGTTATTGTTTTCATTCTTTGGACTCGTTTTTTTATTATTTAAGTGGGGGATAATTGTTTGTTTAGTCATTTAATGGGAGCTCATAGAGGGGAGCAAGGAAAAATGGCGTAACCGAGAGGTTTTTTTGATAAGTGGGAAAATTGAGCGGCCATGATCCGTGTTTGATAGGCGGCGTTGAGTGATGGGATTTGATACACTACCGGCTGCTTCGTGTAATCGGTTAGCTGATTAAATGATTTCTAATATTAAAAGTGAGTAATAACAAGCGTGAGCCGTTTATTTCGTTCAGGCATGATGATCAGCATCATGACCTTGCTATCGCGCATTTTGGGTTTAGTCCGAGATGCGGTATATGCCAATTATTTTGTGATGGGCAGTGCAATGGATGCCTTCTTGGTGGCCTTTCGTATTCCTAATTTAATGCGTCGCTTATCCGCTGAAGGGGCATTTTCCTTAGCCTTTATTCCAGTACTTACTGAATATAAAGAACGGCGTACTGAAGCTGAGTTAAAAGACCTCATTAACCATGTTGCAGGCATGCTGGGGCTTATTTTATTTGTTATTTCCCTCATTGCGGTGGTTGCGGCACCGATTCTAATGATGGTGTTTGCGCCGGGCTTTGAAGCAAAAGCGGATGCGGAGCCTGAGCTAGCGGCTTACTTGTTGAGAATTACCGCGCCTTACATGTTGTTTATTTCATTGGCTGCTTTCTTTAGCAGTATTTTAAACTCATTTGGTAATTTTTCTGTGCCAGCATTTACACCGGTGTTACTCAATGTAGTGATGATAGCGGCGGCTATTTGGTGGTCGCCACACTTTGAAGAGCCTGTAGAGGCATTGGCATGGGGCGTGTTTATTGGTGGTATAGCACAGGCTGTATTCCAATTACCGTATTTGCAACGCTTGGGACTTATCCCCAATTTTAGCTTTAAAAAAGGGCATGAGGGTGTGAGGCGCATTATGAAGCTAATGGCGCCGGCGTTACTGGGCTCCTCTGCGGCCCAATTAAATATCACGATCAATACGATGATTGCCTCAATGCTCAGTGCCGGTAGTATTAGTTGGCTGTACTTTTCTGATCGGTTTGTGGAGTTTCCATTGGCATTGATTGGCGTTGCGATTGGCACCGTGATTTTGCCAAAGTTGTCAGGGGATCATGCCAATGCACAGGGCGCTGCTTTTTCAAAGACATTGGACTGGGCCATGCGTTTGGCGGCATTAGTGGCGATCCCTGCGACCTTAGGGTTGATGATATTGGC
>Ga0193958_1000765_pt1 | contig 11151 bp, 9 predicted proteins | sample FB_1_MG_FD_140320 | JGI IMG/M metagenome (GOLD analysis project Ga0193958, IMG submission 140320) | Microbial mat bacterial communities from the Broadkill River, Lewes, Delaware, United States - FB_1_MG | ecosystem: Environmental > Aquatic > Freshwater > River > Microbial mats | place: USA...
AAAAGACTAAAGCCCCTAGTGAGATGCGCCACTAGGGGCTTTTTTGTATCAGTTTCCTTGAGACTGATTAAACTGGCGTATCATTTCAAGCAATTGCTGATCTTCACTAATGGGTGGAGTAGTGCTTGTGTCTGTAGCTCCACCTGTTTCAGCTGGTATTTGCCGGTTTGCCGTCAAGCGTTCGCGCTCCATGACTTTGACCAATGCTTCTGGCATTTCTGGGGCTGCACCTAGCTCAGCAGGTACATAGGTACTGCCAATTGACTTTAGGCGAGCCAGTTCTTTTTCTCTAGCTTCTACTCGGCGATTATAATTATCTACTTGTTGCTGGTACTCTGCGCGTAAACGCTGATTTTGACGGGCTTCTGCAGGATCTTCTTCAATAGTAAGAAACTCTTCTGGGTGCAGGTTGCGATATGCCAACATGCTTTCATCACTAGGAAGCTGTGACTCGATCACAAACTCCTTTAGTGTTTTGCTGGTTAATTCTGAAGGAGGGAAGCCGTTTCTAGCATCTAAAGTGACCTCAAGCATTCCTTTAGGTGCAGGCTGCCATTTGGCACTGTCTGTTCCCGCAAGAGACTCTTTCATAAAGTCGATCCAAAGTGGCAAGGCGGCTCTAGTCGCTGTCTCTCCACGCCCAAGTGGGGCTAAGTTATCAAAGCCCATCCAAACGGCTGTTACCTTATTGGGTGTAAAACCACAGAACCAAGAATCACGCTGGTCATTGGTGGTACCTGTCTTACCAGCTAAGTCGGTGCGTTTTAAAATACGACTGGCTTTAGCTGCCGTCCCTGTTCGTGCAACATCGCGCAACATACTCGTAATTTGATAGTGTACGTAAGGTTTGATAATCCGCTTTGCCACAGGGGTGCCGTTAATACTGGTAGGCATATTGGGGGCTTCTAACTCAGTAAGTTTGGGTATTGGGCACTGAGTACAGACTGTATTGGGCTTGTGGTTAAATAGCACCCGATTATCTTTATCAAGAATTTTTCGAATATAGTAGTTATCAACCTTAAACCCACCATTGGCAAAGCTCGCATATGCGGTGGCCATTTCCAGCGGAGTGACAGAGCCTGTACCTAATGAGAGGGTTAAGTCTTGTGGCAATGCTGGGTCTTTAAAGCCAAAGCGTCGTGCGTATTCTGTGGCTGCTTCCACACCAATTTGCTGAAGTAGTTTGATAGAAACAATATTACGGGATTTTCGCAAGGCTTCTCTTAGTAGGGTTGGGCCATGATACTTTTCATCAAAGTTTTGTGGCGACCAGCTACTACCGGGGATGACAATTCTTTTATCTTCAATGACGCTAGCAGGTGAATAATAACCTGTTGCTAATGCTGCACCGTAAACAAATGGTTTAAAGCTAGAACCAGGTTGGCGCTTTGCTTGAACGGCGCGATTAAATTTGCTGTATGTAAAATCAAAGCCACCGACCATGGCTTCAATCGCACCATCTTTGGGGTTAACAACGGTTAGTGCGCCAGTCACTTTGGGGAGTTGGCTAAGCTCCCAAGCCCCATCTTTGTCTTGACTCACCCAAACAACATCACCCTTATGTAGGACATCGCTGACTTTTTTGATACGTGGGCCACGACGGTTTTCTGATTTGTATTTACGCGCCCACTTTACGGCTTTTAGGTTTAACTCAATAGGGCTAGTGCTATCACGGTGCTGTAAGGAAGCTGTTTTATCATTACTGCTCAATACAATAGCTGGCATTAGTCCTTGGTAGCGATTATAGGTTTTGAGCTTTTTGGCACGCAGTAAGCTATTGCCATAGTCTGCAAGCTTGAGTGTTTCAATGGGGCCACGAAAGCCATGTCTGCGGCTATAGGCAATCAAATGTTGGCGCACGGTTTTAAGCGCCATTTCTTGCTGCTGACTGTCTAATGTGGTGTAAATTTTAAGTCCCAGCGTATACATGTTTTCAACGCCATAGCGCTCTTGTGCCTCCGCCCGTGCCATCTCGGCAATGTAGGGTGCATAGGTTTCAGACTCAACTTGGTATACTTTGGCAGAGACATCTTCAGCAATTGCTTGTTGGTATTGTTCAGCAGTAATGTATTTTTGCTCTAGCATCCGCTGCAAAATATAGTCGCGACGTATTTTCGCACGTTTAGGCTTTCTAACAGGGTTATAACGAGAGGGAGCTTTGGGTAAGCCTGCGATCATTGCAGTTTGTGCCAGCGTCAGCTTGTCGAGGGTCTTCCCATAATAAATCTCAGCGGCTGAACCCACGCCATAGGCACGATTCCCCAAGAAAATTTTATTTAGGTACAGCTCGAGGATTTCTTCTTTGGAGAACTCTTTTTCGATCTTAAACGCTAAGAACATTTCGCGCAGTTTACGGTCTGCTGTCTTCTCGGAGGTTAAGAATAAGTTGCGTGCAAGCTGCATGGTAATGGTACTTGCACCCTGTGAGACAGAGCGATTTTTAAGTGCTGTAACCACCGCACGAGCCACACCACGAAAATCGACCCCTTTGTGTTCCCAAAAGCGTGCATCCTCAATGGCAATAAACGCATTGATCATGTCTTTCGGAACGTCCTCAATACTGACAGGGCGTCTGCGAAATTGCCCGAATTCTGCAATTAACTGATTTTCCTTGCTATACACCTGAATCGGAAGTTGCAGTTGGGTGGATCTTAACTGCGCTGTTCTAGGTAAATTAGGCTCATAATAAAAGTACCCTGCGATAAACAGTGTCACCCCTAATACAAACAATAAAATCGCTGGTGCGATGGCCTTTTTGAAGAAAAAATTTATGATATTTGGCATGTCTTAATCGTGTATTAACAGAGGCTTAGTGAAGATGTGCGCCCTTTAACCGTCTGTCTAGAGAGTCGTCCAATCGGAGGGTTGAGGGTAGACTATTTTTTTGCTTATCGCTACCATTGAGTTATAAATCTAAAGTTCCGGCTCGTGTCGAGAGTATATAACAATAAAAATAATACGGTGGTATCTATTCGGTGTTTTCTTTCAACAAAAAAGGTGGACTGCTTGGGATTGATATCAGTTCCTCAGCAGTAAAGCTGATAGAACTTTCATACAAGAGTGGCACTTATCGCGTTGATAGTTATGGGGTTGCCTCATTGCCTGAAGGTGCTGCACACCAGCGTGATATTGTTGAAGCAGACCCTGTTGGTGAGGCCATCAAGCGTGTGCTCAAGCAAAGTCGAACCAAGACGAAGCGCTGTGCATTAGGAGTTCCTTCTTCCATGGCAATTAATAAAGTCATTGCTATGCCTGCCTCCATTCCTGCTGCCGAAATGGAAGCTCAAGTGACATTGGAAGCAGAACAATATATCCCTTATCCCATGGAAGAGGTTAACTTTGACTTTGAAGTACTAGGGCCCTCAGCTCAAGCCCCTGAGATGGTGGATATTCTCTTAGCTGCGACCCGTACTGAAAATGTTGAAATTCGTCTGGCTGCTGCAGAAATGGCGGGTTTAACCGTAGATATTGTGGACTTGGAGTCTCATGCCATTGAGCTGCTTTTTAGCACCTTGGTAGACGATGTGATTAAGCATGATACGGTGGCACTGATCGATTTTGGGTCTTCAATGACTGGGGTGAATGTTTTTGAAAATGGCCGAGTGGTTTTTTCTAGAGAACAGGCTTTTGGTGGTAAGCAACTAACTGAAGAAATTATGCAGCGCTATGGCTTGCCATATTCAGAGGCGGGTTTAGCAAAGAAAAATGGAAACTTACCCGAAGGTTATATTCCTGAGGTTTTAGATCCCTTTAGGGAGAATATGGTACGCCAAGTTCAGCGGTTCTTACAGTTTTATCATGCCTCTACACAGCAGGGGAATGTGGGCAAAATATTGCTATCAGGAGGATGCGCCAGTATTCCGGGTATTGATGAGCAGATCCAGGATGCAACAGGTGTTGCGACCACATTAGCCAATCCTTTTTCTAATGTGGTTTTGAATTCACGTGTCAATCCTGCTCGATTCACCAGTGATATTCCTGCCATGTTGGTATCGACAGGGCTTGCATTACGGGGGCTGATCTAATGTCTGGATTGAACTTACTGCCATGGCGTGATGCTGCAAGAAAAGAGAGTCAAAAGCGGTTTGTGATTACTGTTGTGGCTGCGATTGCGGTAGCTGCCAGTATGGTGTTTGGTGCATTTAGCTTCTATCAAGATCAGATTGATAAACAAACCACACGTAATAACTATTTACAGGCAGAAATTCGCAAGCTAGATAAAACGATTGCCCAGATAAAGAAGCTGGATGTGACCCGTAAAGCATTGCTAGATCGTATTACCATTATTGAGGGGCTGCAATCAACGCGCCCCGGTATTGTGCACTTATTTGATGAGATGGTGAAGTCACTACCGAAGGGAATGTACTTAACAAGCCTTGAGCAAAAAAAGAACAAGATCAAACTGGAAGGAAAGGCGGAGTCTAACGCTAGGGTATCGAGTTATATGAACCGTCTTGATATGTCACCTTGGCTTAGCTCTTCTGCACTCAATATTATTTCTATTGATACCCGTAAAGAGACTGATCGTTTAAGAAACTTTAGCTTGAGTGTAACCCAGTTACTGAAGTCAGGTGATGAGGAGTCTGATAATGGCAATTGATTTACAAGAGTTAAATAGCCTCATTGATGATCCAGCAAGTGTATCTTTGCCCGTCAAAATTATTGCCATTATTGCAGTATGCGCATTGGTACTGTTTATGGGTTATAAGCTGGTTATTGTAGATAAGATGAGTGAGCTTGATAGTAATGTCGCCAAAGAGATGACACTCCGGCAGTCTTATCAAAGCAAGCAGGCCCGTGCAAATCAGTTGCCTGCATATCGCTCACAGCTTAAAGAGATGCAGCATTCATTTGGCTCTTTAATGAAGCAGCTGCCAAGTGGTACTGAAATTCCTGGCTTGATCCTAGATATTTCGGAAAAAGGCTTATCCAATGGCTTGGAAATCGAATTATTTCAACCCAAGGCAGAACAACAAAAAGAGTTTTATGCTGAAAAGCCGATTGTGCTTAAGGCAAATGGTACTTATAACGAGTTAGCTGCCTTTGTGAGTGATATATCAGGTTTGCCACGCATTGTAACCATTTCAGATATTCGTCTGGCACCTGAGAAAGTGAAGGATGATAAAAAGAAAAAGTCGGCGTTCCGGTTGACCATGGAAGCGACTATTACCACGTATCGTTATTTGGATGAAAATGAGGAGGCAGGCAGTTGATTGGACTAAGACAAAACTCGCGGCCCTGCTGGCCATTAATGAGTATGTGTGTTCTATGTACCTTGCTGTTAACAGCTTGTATTAAAGATACCGCTGATTTAGATGTGTATTTTGAGCAGCACCGTGCTAAGCAAGCCAGAGCCATTGACCCTATCCCTGAGGTGAAGCCCTATTTGCGTTATGTTTACCCAGAGAATGAGAAAGACCCCTTTGATGTATCGATGCTGGCACCTAATGAGGTACCGGTGGTCGACACGGGCATTCATGTGGATACAACACGCGTGAAGGAGTTTCTTGAGGGTTTCCCATTGGACAGTTTGAGAATGGTAGGGACGGTGCAAAAAGATAATCACCTTTGGGCATTGATTAAAATTCCTGATGGTGGGGTTCAAAGTGTGAAGGCGGGTAATTACTTAGGGCAAAACTATGGAAAAATTTTGTCAGTGTCTGAAGTTGAGCTGGAACTAAGTGAAACGGTTTCCAATGGACTTGGAGGCTATAAAGAGCGGGATAATAAGCTGCTTTTAGCGCAATAGAGTCGCATTCATAAGTGACCTGAAGATAAGGCACTGCCTGTGACGAAAGTGAATAAAAATAAATAGGTCCGAACATGAAAACAATCACGCGCCTGATGGCTGTCATTGCACTCCCAGTGGGGTTGCTTATCTCTGCAGAAAGTGAGGCAGCGGCGAGACTTCAAAAAGTTGATGCGGTTAGCCAAGGGAGCCACAGTACGCAATTACGTTTTTTCTTCGATTCGGCCGTGAGTACACCTAGTAGTTTTGTGATGCCAAACCCCGGTTTAGTGGTGCTGGACTTTACTGATGCTGAGTCTGCACTGGGAGTACGCAAGCAACTGATTCAATCACCTTATGTAAAAAGTGTACGGGTGGCGCGTGGGAGTGGTAAGTTGCGTGTTATGGTTTCCTTGACACAGCAAGCACAGCATCGTACTCAGGTACATGGTTCTCGTGTGATTGTGACGTTTAGCCGAAATGCCAGCACCACGGCTGCTGCCTCAGCACAGCGTTCTGAACCAAATTCTCCACACTCCACAGGGGTGTCTTATCAGGCTCAAAAATCACCTATTGTTAATCAAGAGAGACCATCTCCTGTTCGTGTAACGCCAACGATACCCGTGCATCAGTTAGCACCGATTGACTTTCGTCGAAGTGCTGATGGTAGCGGGATGGCACTGATTAAGCTTCCCCATACAGCGACAAAAGTGAGTGCCAGAAAAAGTGGCAATATCATGATGGTGACCATTAAAGATACCTCAGTTAGGGAGCCGCGCAAACGCTTAAACGTTTTGGATTTTGCAACACCTGTGTCTTATGTCGATGTGGAGCGCAAAGGCGGGGATGTTTTGATTAAGCTGATTGCAAATACGGCCTTTGAGCACAGCTTAAGCCGAGAAGGTAACCAATACAAAGTCACAATAAGTCGCGTGAAGCGAAAAGTAAAACCGGTAGATCCGCTAAAGCCTAAAAAGAAAAAATACACGGGTAAGCCTTTATCACTTAATTTTCAGGATATTGAGGTGCGCTCGGTATTGCAGCTATTGGCCGACTTTACGGATAAAAATATTGTGGTGAGCGATAGTGTGAAAGGGAATATCACATTACGTCTTAAGTCAGTGCCGTGGGATCAGGCATTGGATATTGTTTTGGAATCTAAAGCCCTTGCGATGCGCAGTAATGGTAATGTGATTTGGGTGGCACCTGCGGTGGAGCTACAAGCTAAAGAGCAGCAAGAGTTACAAGCCTTAGAGCGTAAAAAGGCATTAGAGCCACTGGTGACAGAGTATATCTCGGTAAATTTTGCCAAAGCAGATGAGATGATGGCGCTAGTTAACTCACAGGCTAATGGCAAGCACTCATCTATGCTGTCCGATCGTGGTAGTGTTTCGGTGGATATGCGAACGAATACTTTGCTAGTTCAAGACACCGTATCACGGGTTGATCAAGTACGCAGTATGGTTAAAAGCTTGGATATTCCAGTACGCCAAGTATCAGTTGAGGCACGTATTGTTATTGCCAATGACACCTTTGGTAAGGAATTAGGCGCGCGCTTTGGTGTGACAAAAATCGGTAATAGCGGCGGAATTGCCTCGGGTTCCTTAGGTGCAACAGGTGCCATTGCCAATGATGTTGCGACAGGTGCCGCAGTTGGTTTGCCAGGCTTAAGTGATCGCCTTAATGTGAATTTGCCAGTAGTGGGTGCAGCGGGATCATTAGGCTTCTCACTTTTGGCAAAAGATTATCTATTGGACCTTGAGCTATCTGCACTACAGGCAGAAAGTAAGGGTGATATTGTATCAACTCCCCGCGTTGTGACTGCAGATAAGAAAAAGGCGGTGATTGAGCAGGGTGTGGATATTCCTTATTTGCAAGCAAGCTCTAGTGGTGCGACCAGTGTGTCATTTAAAAAAGCGGTATTGAGTTTGGAAGTAACCCCACAAGTGACTCCTGATGAGCATGTGATTATGGACTTGAAGGTAAATCAGGATACCGTGGGAGCTGTTTACTCTGGTGTACCTAGTATTAATACTCGGGAAATTATGACGCAAGTGTTGGTCGATAATGGTCAGACCGTGGTATTAGGCGGGGTACATGAGGAGACGAACCAAAATGATACGACCAAGGTACCTGTATTGAGTGATTTGCCGTATTTAGGGAAGCTCTTCCAGAAAAATATAAAAAGTAATAACAAGCGAGAGTTGCTAATTTTTGTCACACCGAAAATTATGAATTGAGAAATTCCCTGCAATCAGTTCATGCAATCAGCGGGGAGAGTGTTTAGAATAGGCATCGTTCAAGTATCAAGAGTGGCAACGAAGCCTGTGAAGCAAAATATTTTTTTGGTTGGCCTGATGGGGGCTGGAAAGTCAACAGTAGGACGTCAACTGGCTCGTCGCATGAAGCTAAAATTCTACGACTCAGACCACGTGATTGTTGAAAAAACGGGTGTACCGATATCAACAATTTTTGATATTGAGGGAGAGGAAGGGTTTCGCGATCGTGAGACCCAAGTACTAGAAGAGCTGAGCCGCTATGAAGGTTGTATTATTGCAACCGGTGGGGGGAGCTTAACCCGCCAACAAAACTGTGAAATTATCAAAAACAGTGGGTGTGTGATCTATCTTCGCACTTCGGCAGAGCGGCTTTATTCACGTATCAAGCATGATCAATCACGCCCTTTAATGCAAACTGAAAACCCCTTACAGACCCTTCGAGATTTGTTGGCTGACCGGGAGCCTGCTTATTTAGAAGCTGCGGATATTGTGATCCGTACAGGGAATCAGAAAGTTGGAGTGGTGTTGCACCGCATTGAGCAGGCAATTAAAAAGGAACGACGTAATGCAAACGCTAACCGTTGAGCTAGGAGAGCGCAGTTATCCCATTTATATTGGCTCAGGCCTCCTCAAAAAACCAGAGCTAATCACGCCTTTTATTCATGGTAAAAGCACGGTTACGGTGAGTAATGAGCGAGTTGCGCCGTTATATATGGCAAAGCTTCAGGAGCAACTGACAGGCCTGAAAAATTGCCAAGTTGTATTGCCCGATGGTGAGCGCTTTAAAACACTCACTATCTTAGATCAAATCTTTAGCGGCATGCTGGAAAACCATTGTGATCGTCGCACGACACTACTGGCATTAGGTGGTGGTGTTGTGGGTGATATGGGGGGCTTTGCTGCTGCGAGCTACCAACGTGGTGTAAACTTTATTCAAATCCCAACAACACTGCTATCCATGGTCGATTCATCAGTGGGTGGAAAAACGGGTGTGAATCATCCTCTTGGTAAAAATATGATTGGGGCATTTTATCAGCCTCAATGTGTGCTGATTGATACTGATACATTGAGTACCTTGGATGACCGTGAACTCAGTGCTGGTTTGGCTGAGGTGATTAAGTATGGCCTGATTGGTGATGTTGAGTTCTTAGAGTGGCTTGAAGAGAATATGCCTGCCTTATTGGCACGTGATGCTGATGCATTGGGCTATGCTATTTATCGTTCATGTCAAAACAAAGCCAAGGTAGTTGCGGCTGATGAGCGTGAATCTGGACAGCGTGCCTTGTTGAACCTTGGCCACACTTTTGGCCATGCCATTGAAACGGGCATGGGCTATGGGAATTGGCTTCACGGTGAAGGGGTTGCTGCGGGTACTATGATGGCTGCAGAACTCTCACAGAAAATGGGTTGGCTATCAGCCTCTGATGTAGAGCGTGTAAAGCAGCTGTTTGTACAAGCTAAGTTGCCTGTTGATCCACCCGCCTCGCTTTCTGCAAAAGAGTATTTGCAACACATGTCTCGTGATAAAAAAGTGCAAGATGGTGTGATGAGCTTAGTGCTGTTACGGGCTTTAGGAGACGCTGTGCTAAGTAGTGAATATGAGCCAGATGCACTTCAAGCGGTATTGGAGCGCGTGTGACTGCGGCTTATGCTGCGACGGTTGAAACTAGCTTAGGCCGCCAAGTTGCTGAGCCTAAGCCAACTTATCGCACTGAATACCAGCGCGACCGAGACCGTATCATTCACTCCACAGGTTTTCGGCGACTGGAATATAAGACACAAGTCTTTGTAAATCACGAAGGGGACTTGTACCGGACACGCTTGACTCACTCAATTGAAGTGGCACAAATTGCACGCTCAATTGCGCGCACCTTAGCGTTAAACGAAGATTTAACCGAAGCCATTGCCTTGGCTCATGACTTAGGGCATACCCCCTTTGGTCATGCAGGGCAGGACGCATTGAATGCGTGCATGAAGCCTTATGGTGGCTTTGAGCATAATTTACAATCCTTACGCGTTGTTGATGTGTTGGAAACAAAATATGCAGAGTTTTCAGGGCTAAATTTAACTTTTGAGACGCGTGAAGGCATTTTAAAGCATTGTGCGATTAAGCATGCACAACAGCTGGGGGATGTGGCACAGCGCTTTATTGATAAGACGCAGCCGAGTTTAGAAGCGCAATTGACTAATATTGCAGACCAAATTGCGTACAATAATCATGATATTGATGATGGGGTACGTTCAGGTTTAATCAGTATTGAGCAGTTACAATCTACAGACTTATTCGCTAAGCATTACGATCAGGTGAAGCAGCAATATCCGACGCTTGATCAGACGCGTAGTTTGCATGAAACAGTTCGTCGTATGATTGGAGAGCAGGTGGTAGATTTGGTTAAGAACAGCCAGTCTCTTATTCAGCAGTCTGGAGTGGCAAGTATTGCTGATGTGCGTGCGTATCCAACAGCGTTGATCCGTTTTAGCGATGATATGTTTGAGCAAAGTCGTTTGATGAAAAAATTCCTACGGGAAAATTTATATTTTCATCATCAGGTGTATCGTATGACACGTAAGGCGCACCAGATTATTGAGGCATTATTTGATGCATTTATCAATGATCAGCGTTTATTGCCACCTGAGCATCAGACTTATGCCAAACAAGCACGTCTGAGTGGGGGCGATGTGGATTATGCTCGGGTCGTTGCGGATTATATCGCAGGAATGACGGATCGTTTTGCAATAAAAGAATATGATCGTTTATTCACCACAACAGGGCAGCGGCTTTAAGTAATTTGCAATATGACACCTTGTCAGATGAACAACTTATTTGCTTGCCTCTATAATCTAAGTGTGTAATATTAATACACAACAAAAATAAAAATAATGCAGAAAACACTGGTAAAAGTGATATCTGTACGGGCTGGGGTGCTTCGTGACAAAATTAAATACGTATAGTTTAGACCTTCATTATAGTGTTCGCTTATTCGTGCGAGCGGTGGCTTATGTTGTGACATTGGGTTTTGCCAGTGTTGCCTTATTTTTTGTAGGCTTCCATGTGATTCCTGTTTTTGCTGACAAGGTACCACAGGTATTTGCCGAGTCAGTCGTGTTGGAGCGTGATGCTTATCCCATGCTGGATACGCGAAT
>Ga0193958_1000766_pt1 | contig 11141 bp, 11 predicted proteins | sample FB_1_MG_FD_140320 | JGI IMG/M metagenome (GOLD analysis project Ga0193958, IMG submission 140320) | Microbial mat bacterial communities from the Broadkill River, Lewes, Delaware, United States - FB_1_MG | ecosystem: Environmental > Aquatic > Freshwater > River > Microbial mats | place: USA...
CTTATTTTCCTTAATGGCGCGGATGGTAAAGTCGTTTTCATCAAAGCGATCCGCAACATACTGCTCAAGAAAGCTCTCAGAAAAAACATCTGATTTGGCAAAGACAGGCGGGTAGTTCAGTGCTGTTTCGGAGACTGCATTGGGGATAAAAGTATAGGCACAACTTTCCAAACCAAGCTTTTGAATATGGTGGTCAAAAATACGGAATTTATCTTCAAAGGTATGGCTATAGTAAAGACCTGATACTAAATCGCCCAGCAGTTGGCTATTAACACTCATTACCCTTCCCCACTCTTAATTCATCATAATCTGAGTAGGGTAATATAAGCCAATTCAAACAGCAAATTGACCCGTGCGTAGAAACCGACTGGCAAGCTCAGCTACCTTGCGAGAAAATAGCATGCCAGAGTGAGTGCTGTGTACCACAATGTGCTCTTTTAATAGGGAATGTTGGGTTTCACTTACGAGGACGGTGCCATCGCTTAATTCCGGCATACCACCTAATAATGACCCTAGTCCTAGTGTGCTGTTATCCCCTGCGATCATACCAATCTCACGATGCATAGTGGCGGGAAGTGGGTAATTACCATCTAAACCCTGTGCCATGCTTTTGCGCAACAGTTGATTCACCAGCGGCCAGCTTTGCATGCGGTGTGCGACATAGCTACCATTAAGAGGTGTCCCAATCATGACAACACGCCCACTTGTGGGTAAGGCTTGGCATTTTGTTAATAGGTGCATGGCCATAATGCCACCCATGCTATGAGCGATAATGTGTAGTTGATCTACTTGGAGTTTGCTGATTTTTTTACATAAAGCAGTGGTGTTTTCAGCAACATCGCGGCGTACAGAAGGGTAGAAAAGGTTGTGAACTGTAAAGCCAGCATGCTCTAGCCTACGTTTTAGATAAAGCATCTCCACGGAGTTCATAAGAACCCCGTGAAGCAGCAGTACATCAGGTTTCGTCATCAGTGTCGTAAGGTAACTCACGCAGTACTAATGCCGCGCCATCAGCTGATGAAAGAAACAGTGCGGATTGAGTATCAGCAATCTTAAGGACAGCTAAGCACTCTGCTAAGTCATCAGGATTGATGGCCGCATTCAGCACTTTACCAACCTCAACCCCGTCTGCATTGACAATCGGGGTATTAGGGGCTGGCACTTGATCGGTTTGAATTTCTGCTAGAAACATACGCCGCTTACTTTTGCCCAAGTACTTGAGGCGAGCAACCACCTCTTGTCCGGGATAGCAGCCTTTTTGAAAGTCTACGCCATCAATGTGTGTCATATTGAGCATCTGCGGAATCCATGCCTCTGAGCTAGCCTCTGTCACAACAGGGCGACCTGCGCGAATGTTCATGAAATCCCATGCTTGACTGCTTACAGGTGCTGCACGGACATTACATTGTGACCACAACTCTGTGGCCTCAGCCATGTCCCCAAAGACTTCAAAACGTGGGGTGTCACCCGGTAGCCTCAAAATACTTAAGGTGCCTTTGGTGAGCGTCTCATTGGCGGCCATTGGCACATTATCCAAGATTAACCCAAGGTCACGTTCCGCGTGCTCCCCTGCATATCCAAAGTGGACAAGGCTGTCAGTAGCATCAGAGAGCGTGACTTTAGACATCATGATGTAGCGACTTAGCTTGGTCATCACGGTTTCAACCAAGTCCTTGGACAGAATCAAGTAAATATTCTGGCCTCGCTTGAATGCCCGAAAGTTAGCAATTACTCGGCCTTTGGGGTTACACCAAGCCGTTAATTGATGGCAGTTGTCATCAATCTTCGTAATATCGTTGGTCAGCTGGTTTTGCAAAAAGCTTACGGCATCTTCGCCGCTCACTTCCAGTAACCCACGATCCGATAAGTTGGACAATATAGCCCCTTGGGGCGCAATCCGTCGTTCACGGTTGGGGTTGCCAAATGAGACCAAGTGCGCACCTTCAAACTCCGCGCCTTGCTCAATCAAAAATGTTTTCCAAGCAGATTTCATAGGCTTATTCCGATTTTTCAGTCGCTTCAGGCTTTTCCTCAGCAGCAGTATCCGCAGCTTTCTCGGCTTTTGGTGCTTCTGGGGCTTTCTCCTCCGCTAACATGATTTTGATATCCGCAGACTCTTTAATCTGCTCCATATAAGTCATCATTTTTTGTTGAGCTAGCATACGCTTCAGTTGTGGCTTGAGCGCATCCAGTGGGGGAAGTTTCGCAGGGCGTGTATCTTCTAGCTTGATTACGTGCCAGCCAAACTGAGTCTTTACCGCTTCGCTAGAAACAGAATCTTTCTTCATGCCTTTAACAGCATCGGCAAAAGGCTTAACCATGGTGCTGGACTTAAACCAACCTAAGTCACCCCCATTTGATGCAGAAGGGCCTGTGGATTTTGCTTTTGCAACTTCTGCAAAATCAGCACCATCAGCTAGCTCTTTAATCACGGCCTTTGCATCGTCTTCGGTCTTTAGCAGAATATGACGTGCTTTGTACTCATCATCTGCATCTTTTTTCACACGCTCATCATAGGTCTTTTTAATATCTTCATCAGATACTTCAAAGCCTTCGACTTTTTCTTTCGTCCATGTGGTTAGCAACATATTGCGGGTGAAATCTTCAATACGCTGTTTCACCTCTTCACGGGAAAGAATATCTGTCTTACCTGCTTCTTGTAGTGCAAGCTCTGTTGCAATCAAGTCATCTAGTGCTGCACGAGGGTCATTTTTCTTAGGATCTGCAGAACGCTGAACAACACTTAGGTACTTGTTCAATGCATCTTGCGTAATTTCGGTACCATTGACCATTGCAACAACGGCTTTGGTGACTTCTGCTGCTGTCTCAGTCTTTGCTTCGGTTTTGGCTTCAGCTTCAGTCGTTGCTTCCGCTTTTGGCTCAGCATGTGAGTCAGCAAATACCGCTGATGAAACACTAAGACCTAATCCCAGACAGATTCCTGCAACAAGTAACTTCTTTTTGATAGACATGCTTTTTGTCGTCCTAATTTAAGGTAATACTTTTTTGAAAGGTTTAACAATGACTGTTTCATAGACGCCAGCAGCAACATAAGGGTCTTGATCAGCCCATGTTTGAGCTGCCGCTAGCGAATCAAATTCCGCCACGATCAAGCTACCAGTAAAACCGGCACTACCGGGGTCTTCGCTATCAATAGCAGGATGTGGGCCGGCTAAGACTAAGCGTCCGGCATCTTTTAATGCATTCAGGCGGTCAAGATGCGCTGGGCGGGCTTGCATTCTTTTTTCTGTACTGTCCGCAACATCTTGAGATATTACCGCGTAGAGCATAGATAATCTCCAATAAATGATAAGGGTAGGGGCTGAGTATTCCAGCAAAGCACTGGAAGTCGCAAATTAAGCTTTGCTAATTTATGACAGCCGGTCTTTTGTATAAATTTGATTTTTAGAGATATAGAAGTAGATCAATCATACAATCCTAAAAAATCCTAGTGTAGAATAACCGATTTTTCCGCCTGTGGCAGTGCAATGAGTGAGTATTTTCAGATACACCCCGATAATCCGCAACGCCGTTTAATTGATAAAGCTGTTGAAATTATACACAATGGCGGAGTGGTCGTATATCCAACAGACTCTAGTTACGCAATTGGTTGCCAGTTGGATAATAAGCATGCTGCAGAGCGGATTCGTCGCATCAGGCAACTGGATAAAAACCATAATTTTACGCTGGTATGTCGTGATTTGTCAGAAATAGCACAATATTCTAAGGTTGATAACATCAACTATCGCTTGCTAAAAGCGCAAACACCCGGCCCATTTACGTTTATCCTGCCAGCTACTAGTGAAGTACCGCGTCGTTTGCAGAATCCTAAACGTAAAACCATTGGGCTGCGGATTCCTGATAACTTGATTACACAAGCACTATTGGAAGAACTACAGGCACCTATTATGTCCAGCACCTTGATTATGCCGGATGAAGCGTTTCCAATGACAGACCCGTACCAAATCCGTTTGCAGTTAGAACCTTTTGTTGATTTGATTATTGATGGCGGATACAGCGGACATTTGGCAACAACGGTGATTGACTTAACCGATGATCAACCCCAAGTGCTGCGGGAAGGCAAGGGAGAGATTGATTGGCTGGTACGGCATTAATCCCTGTTTTATAATTGCAGCAACCCTATTTCACTGACTTTACTAATGAGAGCTATTTCTTGAGTACCAATCTTTCGCAAAATGAACGTGTCGTTTCAGGCATGCGCCCCACGGGTAGTTTACATCTTGGGCATTACCACGGTGTGATTAAAAACTGGGTGGAAATGCAGCTTAATTATGAATGTTTCTTCTTTGTGGCAGACTGGCATGCATTGACGACACACTATGAAGACCCAAGCCAAACCCCTGATCATGTTGAAGATATGGTCATTGATTGGTTAGCAGCCGGTATCAGCCCAAGCTCAGCAACGATCTTTTTACAATCGAAAGTCCCCGAGCATGCAGAGCTACACTTACTGTTGTCGATGATGACGCCACTGGGATGGTTAGAGCGTGTGCCAACATACAAAGATCAGCAGGCAAAGCTGCGTGAAAAAGATTTGGCGACCTACGGTTTCTTGGGTTATCCCTTGCTACAGTCAGCAGATATCTTGATGTATAAAGCGGACTTTGTCCCAGTCGGTGAGGATCAAATTTCACACATTGAGCTAACGCGTGAAGTAGCACGCCGCTTTAACTATATTTATGGTCGTGAGCCTGACTTTGAGAAACGTGCTGAAGAAGCGATTTCCAAGATGGGTAAGAAAAATGCCAAGGCTTATCGCAACTATCGCAAGGCATACCAAGAGCAGGGCGATGCTGAAGCCTTGGATGTTGCACAAGCATTGCTTGAATCACAGCAAAATATCTCAGTGGGTGATAAAGAACGCTTATTTGGCTACTTAGAGGGAATTAGTAAGATTATCTTGCCTGAGCCTCAAGCACGCCTCACGCCCGCTTCTAAAATGCCGGGGCTTGATGGGCAGAAAATGTCAAAGTCTTATGGCAATACCATTGCACTTCGGGAAAAGCCAGAGGAAGTGGAGCGTAAATTACGCACCATGCCGACCGATCCTGCCCGTGTGCGCCTGACAGATCCGGGTGATCCTGCTAAGTGTCCGGTGTGGCAGTTGCATGAAGTGTATTCTGATGACAGTACAAAAGATTGGGTTGTGCAGGGTTGTAAGTCGGCAGGTATTGGTTGTATTGAGTGTAAGCAGCCGGTGATTGAGGCGGTGATTCAAGAACTAGCCCCCATGCGCGAGCGTGCTCAGGAGTTTGAACAAGACCGTCAGCTTGTGCGTGACATTATCACCAATGGTAGTGAAGCGGCACGAGATGTGGCGCGTGAAACCCTAGATGATGTGGTTGAAGCGATGCGCTTCTCTCGCTAACTGAGCAATATTACGTGCCCAATATGGTAGAAGTAACTACGGCAGCTCCGATGCAGCAGGAGTTGTCGTTGGCGATCGTGCAAGGCGAGAAGGTGACGGCGTTTCCGGATGATTTATATATTCCGCCTGATGCCCTAGAAATCATTTTAGATAGCTTTGAAGGCCCACTGGATTTGTTGCTGTACCTAATCCGTCGGCAAAACTTGGATATTCTTGATATTCCCATTGCAGAGGTCACGACGCAATACATCGCCTATGTGGATATTATGCGGCATAGGAATTTAGACCTAGCCGCTGAATATTTGTTGATGGCCGCTTTGCTGGCTGAAATTAAGTCTCGATTATTATTGCCACAGCGCGAGCGTGCAGAGGATGAGGAAGACCCCCGTGCAGAGTTGGTGCGCCGTTTGCAAGAGTATGAGCAGTTTAAAAAAGCCGCCGAGGATATCGATAACTTAGAGCGCTGCGAGCGTGATTTAACCCCAATCCAAATCATTCCTGTTACTGAAAAGCAAGAGGTGCCTCAGCCGGATGTCTCTATGGATGATCTGTTGCGGGCGTTTAATGAGGTGTTGATGCGAGTGGATCATAAGGTACATCACCAGATTAAGCGTGAAACCATTTCAGTGCGTGCCAGAATGAGCGAAGTATTGTCATCCATGCGCTCACTGAAGGTGGGGCGCACTATGTCCTTTGAGTCATTGCTATTACAAGCGCAAGGGCGTTTAGGTGTTGTGGTGACATTTTTGGCGGTGCTGGAGTTATTAAAGTCACGGGTTATTGATCTAGCGCAAGCAGGCCCGTTCGAAGCAATTTATGTCAAGCCAGTAACGGCGAGTGCAGAGGGGGAGAGAGATGAGGCGCAGTGAGTTGGTCAGCATTTTGGAAGCAATTTTGATAAGTGCTGACAAGCCTTTATCACTTGAGCGCTTAAGTACCTATCTTTCCCCTGAAATCTCAGTGACAAAAGCGGCCATGCGTGAGGCCTTGGCAGAGCTATCAGGGCGTTGTGAAGGGCGTGGGTTTGAGTTACGTCAGGTGGCTAGTGGTTATCGCTATCAGACACGCTCAGAGTACAAATACTGGGTATCCAAGCACTGGGAAGAAAGGCCACCTCGCTATTCACGTGCGCTGCTAGAAATTTTGGCTCTCATTATGTATCGGCAGCCGATCACACGTGCAGAAATCGAAGAAATTCGTGGTGTTGCGGTGAGTTCCAATATTATTAAAACACTGGTTGAGCGCAATTGGATTCGAGTGTTAGGGCATAAGGAAGTCCCTGGGCGTCCTGCCATGTTTGGTACCACTACAGAGTTACTGGATTACTTCAATTTAAGTTCACTGGATGAGCTGCCACCCTTGTCAGAGTTGAAAGATTTGGACAAGCTTTGTCCAGATTTAGCGCCTACTGAAGAAGCATAAGAATTTTTGCCGCAACGCATAAAAAACAAAGAATACAAATTAAAAAACTTTGTGTTTAGATAGTAGTCCAAAGTATCAAAGTGATTAAAAATAAATCACTTTTTCAGTGTGCAGCCATAAGCTAGGATGTCGTTGGCTGCTCTTTGACCTGTCCCCCGCAGGTTTCAAAAGTGACAAGGATGACACTATGAAAATTCAAATACTCATCGCACTATTATTGGCATCTGGCATCAATACGCTGGGTTATGCAAATCCAAATCATATTTTGCTGAGTGCTACTGAAGTTGCAGCTGGTAGAAATTTACGCATTACTTCTACAGAGGTAATTTCTGCAATTACCGCAGGTAGAAATTTAAGAAACAGTGGCTTAAGTCAGTGTGAGTTGACGATTAAAACCGGTGGCTCACGTGCAGAAGAAGCTAAGGTTGTGATCTCCCTTCCCAAAACGGCGCGATATATTAGTGCCAAAGTGAAAAGCCCTGCAAGAATAATGAGCAATTGTGCAAAGTCAGGCGTTGTTGCTAATAAGAATACGGTACAATGCAAATTAACACGTATGATACCGAATCAGAAAATCATTCTTGTTACTAGCTATAAGCAATCAGCGCCCACTGGCGGGAAGTGCTCAGGGTACATTGAGGCAGGTAGCAGGAGATAAATACCTAACGGAGTAGTGAATGGGCTTGGCGCAGGAAAAACAACGCATACAACAATTATCCTCATTATTATACCAAGCCTCTAAACCCCTTCGTGTGCTCAGCCACATTAGCTGGGAACCATCTGTTCGTCAGCAGTTCTTTGCAAATAAAGCAAAAGAGTTGCCGCGCGTAACGTATCCTACTCATGACCCATCGACCACACTGGATATTCTTAAAGTTGTACGTGCGCAATTGCACTCAGGGCGAACGGTGGATGATTGGTTACTGGGTATTGCGCAAACACTTGAAGATACTGCCCGCCTGCTGCAGCACTGTGGCAGCGCTGACTTTTACCATTACTCATGCCGCCTATTTGGTACGCCTACTAGCCCTTTGATTGATGAGGGAAATACATCACTGGATTTGGCCCAGCAATTGGCCGACTTATTTGCAAGTTTTGATACGCTTGATTTAGGCATGCCAAAGCCTGCTGATATATCGGCGGATCAAGTGGCTGGCAAGATGCAGCTTGCCGTAGAGGAAATGTTTGGTGAACAGGCTCCTGCCATTATGGTCGTTGATGAATTGTCTGCTAATGCACTTGCAGGGGCGCGTCGCGTCAGAATTCGCCAAGGCGCACAGTTTACAGATAATGATATTCAACAATTGATTCAGCACGAAGCGTATATTCATGTCGCCACCTCACTTAATGGGCGTAACCAGACACATTTAGATATCCTTGCGGCAAGTCACCCCGGTACAACTAAAACCCAAGAAGGCTTAGCTGTGTTTGCAGAGTTTATAACCGGATCTATGGATATTGACCGCATGCACCGCTTGGCAGATCGTGTGATTGCGATTCAGATGGCGGTTGAGGGGGCAGATTTCTTAGAGGTCTATGACTATTTTCTCACACGCACGGGTCAGCCTGAGCAGTCCTTTGAAAGCACCCGCCGGGTCTTTCGAGGGGGGGTGATGAGTGGTGGCGCACCATTTACTAAAGATATTGTGTACTTAGATGGTTTATTACGGGTGCATAACTTCTTACGTTCCATTGTAGCGAGTAAGCGCACCGATGTGTTACGGATGCTGTTCTGTGGAAAGCTCGATATTGAAGATATTCCTGTGCTTTGTGAGCTATCCAGTATGGGGCTTTGTCAGCCTGCTAAATATCTACCACCTTGGGCATCCGACCTACGCTTTTTACTCGCCTATCTAACCTACTCCAGCTTCTTAAATAAAATCGATCTCACTCAGGTCAATGCACACTACCAGCAATTACTAGGTGATGTACCGTGCCCTTGTTTTACTGAGCCTCGTTAAGGCGATTGTGTTTATGACTCAGAAGCTAGTCAGGATCGCTAAATATAGGGAGCGGTGTGAGCAACGCCTGCATAGCCTTGGCTTTGATTCACTAAAAACAGCATTGAAGCTCACTGCTTCTATGTACTGGTGTTGCGGGTTTGAGCCTAGGTAATGGTATTGCGTGTGTATATTGAAAATATTTATCCGGATGCGGTGAGTTACGGAGAAAACCGCTATACAATCAATGCCAATAAGAGAATTTAGGTTTTAATGATGATAACAAACAATAACCCCATGCTTTGGTCGCCCAGTAGTGATGTGATTTCCAGCAGTAACATGCATGACTTTACACAATGGGTCAATCAACGTTATGCACTGTCATTAGAAGACTATGATGCGCTTCATCATTGGTCAGTGACGCAAACGAGCGACTTTTGGGATGCGATTTGGGATTATTGTGGCGTGATTGCCAGTGAGCGTGGTGAAGTTACCTTGGAAAATGCCACGCCAATGATTGAGTCACGTTTTTTTCCTCAGGCACGTTTAAACTTCGCAGAAAACCTATTGCGTGAAGATGGTGAGGGAGATGCATTGGTGTTTCGGGGTGAAGATAAGGTGTCTTGCCGCTTAAGCTATCAGAAGCTACGTGCTCAGGTGTCGAGTATGGCGCAGGCATTAACGAGTGCAGGTGTCACTGAAGGTGATCGTGTCGCTGCGATGATTCCTAATATGCCAGAAGCAGTTGTTGGTATGTTAGCGACGACCTCACTAGGAGGTGTGTGGGCTTCTTGTTCACCAGAGTTTGGCTTTGAAGGTTTGTTAGACCGTTTTGGGCAAGTTGAGCCAACGGTGCTGATTATCTGTGATGGCTATTTTTATAATGGCAAAGTCATTGATGTAAGAGAAAAAGCGCTCGCATTAGCTAAAGCGATTCCATCATTAAAACAAGTCATTTGTGTTAGCTATGCTGGGCTAGATATAGGCACTAATCAGGTTGGTGAGATACCCCTATTAGCATGGTCATCATTATTAGACAGTTACCAGCCACAGGCATTGAGCTTTAAACAAATGCCGTTCGATCATCCCCTGTATATTTTATTTTCTAGTGGCACCACGGGTAAACCGAAGTGCATTGTTCATGGGGCGGGCGGCACCTTGTTGCAGCACCTTAAAGAGCATGTTTTACACAGTGATATTAAGCCGGGCGATCGGGTGTTCTACTTCACAACCTGTACGTGGATGATGTGGAACTGGTTAGTATCAGCATTGGCAGCTAAAGCGACCGTCTTGCTTTATGATGGCTCACCATTTTACCCTGAGCAAACCTCGATCTTGGATTATCTACAAGAAGAAAAGGCAACGTTCTTTGGGACTTCGGCAAAGTATATTGATGAGCTGAAAAAGGCTGAGTTAAAACCGGCTGATACGCATGATTTAAGCTTGGTGCGTACCATTGCATCGACTGGTTCCCCCTTAATGCCGGATAGTTATGAGTATGTTTATTCTCATATCAAATCAGACGTGTGCCTTGCATCCATTGCCGGTGGTACTGATATTATTTCCTGCTTTGTTCTGGGTAATCCAACGTTGCCGGTGTATCGTGGTGAGATTCAGTGTAAAGGCCTCGGGATGGCGGTCGAGGTGTGGGATGATGATGGTAAGCCTGCAGCGGATAATAAAGGCGAGTTAGTATGCTCGGTAGCATTCCCATCCATGCCGGTCGGCTTTTGGAATGATACAAAAAATGCCCGTTATCATGCGGCTTATTTTGAGAAATTCTTAGGTTATTGGGCGCATGGTGATTTAGCTGAAGTGACCTCAACAGGTGGTGTGATTATTCATGGGCGCTCAGATGCAACCTTAAACCCTGGTGGTGTACGCATTGGTACCGCAGAAATTTACCGTCAGGTTGAAGTATTCCCTGAAGTCAAAGAGGCCATGGCAATTGGCCAGCAGTTTGATGGGGATGTGCGGGTTATTTTGTTTGTGGTTATGAAGCCTGAGCATAGATTGGATGATGTGTTTGTCAAAACACTGAAGCAGGCGATTCGTAAAGGCGCTAGCCCTCGTCATGTGCCAGCGAAAATCTTACAGGTGGCAGAGCTGCCGCGTACCGCCAGTGGAAAAATTGTAGAGTTGGCTGTACGGGATGTGGTGCATGGACGCGAAGTAAAAAATAAAACAGCATTGGCCAACCCTGAAGCCTTGGAGTTATTTAAAGATTTACCGGAGTTGCAGGACTAGTGGAACGTTTTCATTCCCCTTTTGGCGAGTTTAATTTACAGCGCTGGCCGCTACGTCCACAAGAAAATTTGCGGGCGTGGGATGCTGCGGATGAGTTGTTATTACAGCATCTTGCAGCGCATGAAGCAGAGCTATTGGCCACC
>Ga0193958_1000767_pt1 | contig 11122 bp, 8 predicted proteins | sample FB_1_MG_FD_140320 | JGI IMG/M metagenome (GOLD analysis project Ga0193958, IMG submission 140320) | Microbial mat bacterial communities from the Broadkill River, Lewes, Delaware, United States - FB_1_MG | ecosystem: Environmental > Aquatic > Freshwater > River > Microbial mats | place: USA...
CTAGCATCATAACCTACTGATATATACTGAGTATCTGGTATTTTCTTTAAAACTTCAAGTGCAAAAAAATAACCTATCTTTTTTACATTTATTTCATTTAATTCTTTTTGGTAGATACCTCTGATATCATATTCTCTAAATATACTTTTAGCCATTTGCATCCCTTTTAAAATCATCTTCTATTCGTACTATATCATCTTCACCTGTATACTCACCAACTTGTACTTCTATCATAATAACAGGAATTTTTCCTTCATTTTCTAATCTATGAACTTCACCCATTTTTATATATGTAGATTCATTTGGTCTTACATATTTTGTAGTATTCGCCACAGTTACTGTTGCCGTTCCTGATACAACTGTCCAGTGTTCATTTCTATGGTAGTGTTTTTGTAAAGAAAGTCTACGACCTGGTTTTACTTCGATTCTTTTTATTTTGTATCCAGGTGTATCTTCAAGAACTGTATATGTACCCCAAGGTCTATGACCTGTTAAATGTATGTTTGGTAGTTCACTTTTTTGTTCTTTTAATTTTTCAACTACTTTTTTGACTTTTTGAGAACTTCCTTTTTTAGAAACTAATAAAGCATCACCTGTATCAATTATTACTAAATCTTCAACATCAATTGTTGCTATTTTTCTTTCAAGTCCATATATCAGATTATTTTTTGAATCTATACTGATATGATTTTTATTTGAAGTGTTATTATTCTCATCTTTTGGTAGTTCATCATCAAGCGCATCAAAGCTTCCTACATCGCTCCAGTTAATATCACTTGGAATAACTTTTACTTTTGTAGATTTTTCCATAACTGCATAATCAATACTATCTTCTGGTATATTTAGCATATCATCATGTTTAATTCTAATTAAAGGGTCTTTAGTTGCATTATTAAAAGCTTGCAGTGAAGTAGCATAAACTTCTGGAGAATAAATTTTAAGTTCTTCTAAAAATATCCCAGCTTTAAAGCAGAACATACCACTATTCCAGTAATAGTTTCCATCTTCAAGATATTTAGTTGCTGTTTCAAAGTCAGGTTTTTCATGGAATGCTTTTACTCTTAGTCCAGAAGCTTCAATATATCCAAATCCTGTTTCTGCAAAGTCTGGAGTAATACCAAATGTCACAAGATTATCTTCATCTGCTAACTCTTTTGCTTTAACCAAAACTTTTGCATATTCAGTTTCATCTTTTATTAGATGATCTGATGGAGTTACTAATACTATTTCTTCTGGAGGCAATGACATACAAGCAAGAGCAATAGCAGGTGCAGTGTTTCTACCTACTGGTTCTAATAAATATTGAGTATTGTTCTTATTTAGATTCGATGAATCATAAGATACTTTAGTATCTTCTTTTGTCATATTCGATGAATCATAAGATACTTTAGTATCTTCTTTTGTCATCTCTTCAAGTTGGTCAAGTGCTAAAAAATATTGTTCTGTATTTGATACTATAAATTGACTATCACATACTTTACTATTTCTTTCAACTGTAAGTTGAAAAAGTGATTTGGTTTCAAAAAGTTTTACAAATTGTTTTGGCATAAGTGTTCTACTAATTGGCCATAATCTTGTACCATTTCCACCACATAAGATTATATTAGTCATATATTATTTTCCTTTATATAGCTATTTTACATTTACAAATTATATCATAAAATTAACAAAACTCATTTTTACTATTTTAAGTCATGTATAAATTTTACAGTACACATTACTTTAAAAATTTCTATATTAAAGAAGACCCCACTAATCCAATTAGTCCACCAAAAACTCCACCCCACACTACAAGCCAACCAAGGTGCTCTTTTATCATATCCTGTACGAGATTTTTTACCATTTTAGGATTTAACTCCTCAAGACGAGCCAATACAACTGAATCAATTTTCTTACTCATATCTTCACTAATATCACTGTTTTGTAGTGTTTCTTGTACTAGTTCTTGAAAAGTATCTGTATGAACTATTTGATTGATTGCAGCTTTCATCTTTTTTTCAAAAGGTTCTTGAAGTGGTTCAAGTGCTTTTTCACCACCAAACATTCCAAGCATTCCACCAAAACTAGACTCCATAACTGCACTTTTTAAACTTTCAAATGCTATAGTAAAATCAGTTTTTTCTATCACATTTGATAAATCTAGCTTTTTGTTTGATTGCATTTCTGACTCAAAAAATTTATCTAAATTTTCTTTTGTGAAAAACTGATTCATGATAAGTGTATGAATAGAAGTTTTAAATTGTTCAAACCTATTTTCTACTACTCCACTTCCATATAAAAAAGGAACTTTTTCAAATAACATATGTACAGCAATCCAGTTTGTAACAGCCCCACTTAAAGCAAATAATCCTACTGTAAGTATAATACTATTTTGACTTAATAATCCCACAACAACTATCAAACATGCTATTAAATTCGTACCTAAACTTTTATTCATTTCGTTTCCTATTTTCTTAATTTCTCATTATGATTGTGATTTTAGCGAATCTCTTATAAAATATCATTAATTTTAAGAAACCCTTTTTTTGTAAGTGTTGATATAGGTAAAGTATCTATTTCATCTATACTTACCCAAATAATTTCATCATCCTCTAACTCTTCTACTTTATATAAATGCACTGTCAATCTATACTTTGTGTAGCTATGTTTGTATGTAGTAAGTAAGTTTTCTTCTATAGGATCCGTTGATGGTAAAACCAACATCCCTTTATACATTTTTCCAGTTGATTTTATAAGGGCTATTTTATTCTCTTTGATACATATAGCAAAAAATAAATCCATCGATTCATACACAGTTTTTTTCTTTTTTGTATAGAGTTCAGGTTCATCTTTTCCTTTACAAGTTTTTTCTAAAGGGCACTCTTCACATTTTGGATTTATTGGTGTGCAGACCATAGAACCCAAATCCATTAAAGCTAAATTATGACTTCGTGGTTCATTATGATTTAAAAGTTTATCTGCACTACTCCAAATTACCTCATCTTTTACCTCTATATGTCCACAATATCTTTTAAGTACTCTGGCTATATTAGTATCTACCACACTTACATTTTGGTTATATCCAAAGCTACAAATAGCGCTTGCAGTGTATCTTCCAATACCTGGTAATTTTAGAAGTTCTTTCATATCATTTGGTAAGTTAAGAGGGCATTCATTCGCCGTTTTATGTATATTTCTTGCTCGTGAGTAATAGCCTAATCCACTCCAAGCAGCTATTACTTCTTCGATTGGACTATTGGCTAAGATTTCTAAAGTAGGAAATTTTTCTAAAAAGTTTGGATAAAATTCATTCTTCACTCTATTTACTTGAGTTTGTTGAAGCATAATTTCACTGATATAAACATGGTAAATATTATCTGTATTTCTCCAAGGAAGATAATCTCTTCCATAACTTTCATACCAAGATAAAAGATTTTTATGAAATTTTTTAATATCTTCCATTTAGATAGCTAATAATTCTACGTTATTTTTATGTAAATATACAAGATAACCTTTTACATTTACTTCTTTTGTGATATCTTTTATAGCTTGAACATAATTTTGTACTTGTTTTAGATGGCTAGAACTTTTTTCATTTGTAGTTTTATAATCTACAACAATATATCCATCTTCCTTCTGTACAAGCAAATCTATAATTTTATGCTCATTATTAAACATCAAAGCTTGCTCTTTAGTGAAACTAGAATTTTCTACTATTTGTTGAAACTCAACATTATTTATAAGATGTTCAACTCTTTTGTATACATCATCTAGTTCTATCCCATCTAAAGAACTAGCAAATTTATTTTTTACTATTGATATAGCTTTCTGCAAGCTTGCCAAGTCAAACTTCTTCATCATCTCTAAACAATAATGTGTTGCAATTCCAAAATATCTAGCTTTTAAATTATCAGTATTATTATCTGAACTATTTTTAGATTTTTCTTGGTATCCTAAATTTAAAGGTTTATAGTCAACACCTTTAATAGTTTCAGATTCTTTATTCTTTTTAGGTGCTAAATATAAACTCCCTTTAGTTTTTAAAGGAAAATCCCCAAGAAGTTCAAAAACACTACTCTTGTCTTTTTTTAATACTATCATATTATTTTTTGCTCGCGTTAATGCAACGTATAGGATATTTAACTCGTCACCCACTACAAGTCTTTTTTCTTTCAGAACTGCTTCCTCATAAAATCTATCAAGATTTTCTCGTTTTGATCTCTTATAAAATATTTTCTTTAAATTTATATCATCATATTCAAAAAGAAGAGAACTTCTGTCTGGATTTTTTTTGGTTACTCTATCTAAAACGATTACAGTATCAAACTCTAAACCTTTTGATTTAAATACAGTTAAAATTGATATACCATTTTGTGCTTGAGAGACTATTGAAGTATCATCTTTACTACTATCATAAACAAAATCTACAATAGTATCGTACGATACTGCTAACTCTATAAATCGAATAACATTATCATCTACTATATTAAAATGATATGCAAGCGTTTTAAGTATTGTTACTACATCAGTATTGTATATATCACAAGAAAACTCAAATTCTGTAAAATATTCTAGCCCAGTTAAACTATTAAAATTTACTCTATAAATATCTTCCTTGAAGTAGATATATTTTACAGCGTTTATAAGAGCTTTTACATTTGTTTGATTAATCAACTTAGAAGTCATCTCAGTTACCACTTCTAAGTTTGGGTTCTTTTGTTTAAAGTATTCATATATCGCTAAGACATCTGCATTTGTATATGTAAGTATCGCTATATTGTTTGCTTCTACATTCTTTTTTAATAACTCATCTACTTTATTATAGACATCTTCATAAATGGACTCTTTTTGGCTTGTAACATTAGCTATTTCTATATACCCTTCTATTTCACTATGAACTTTTTGATTATCATATTCATAATTAGCCAAAGGCTCAAAAGTGCTATTTACAAAGTTGACTACATTTTTACTACTTCTATAGTTTTTATCCAATAATTCTACTTCTAACATAGGATTAAATACGCTTGCTACATAATCAAAAAGCTCTTTAGTACCACCTCTAAATCTATATATAGACTGTTTAATATCACCCACATAAAAAAATGTTTTGTATACTTCAGGATTTCCTGAAATAATTTCATCAATAAGGTGAAAAAGTATCTTATACTGTAAAGTTGAAGTATCTTGAAACTCATCTATTAAAATATGATTAAATTTTGCATCAAGCCTAAAATATAAGAAATCTTTATCTATATGGTTTGCCAAAAGTCTATGTACAATATTTGTAATATCACTAAACTCCAAGGAGTTTCTTTTTGTATTATAGTTTGACCTAAAATCTTTGAAATCATCAAATATTTTAAACAAGTTTTCTAAAGTATAACTCTCTTGTATTTGATAATATAGTGTAATATTTACTTTTAGCCTTTTTAAGTTATCATCAAGTTCACTTGGTGGATTAGCTTTTTTAAAATAAGAAAACTCTCCTAAACTTTCTTTTGTAAGCCACGTTTTTCCTTTATCTAAAAGTTGCTCTATGGTATTAAAATCTACAGCATTATAACCTGATTTTGATACAGTACTTTTATCAATAAAGTTTTTTATTACTGTAGCATCTTCCATAATTGCAATACTCACAGCTTCGAAACTTCCTTTTGGATAGTGTTGTACTTCAAGTTTTTCATTTTTATCTATTAGTACTTTAAAAAGTTCAACAATTGAATTTAGCTTTTTATTTTCAATATGTGCAAAAGAGATTAAAGAATCAAATTGGGATTCATTTAGTGAAGTTAAAAATTTATAAAGTAAAAGTTCCTCATCATCAAACTTGATATCAAAATCATCATTGATCCCAAGGTATCCGCTAAATTCTCTTAAAATTTTATTGATAAATTTATCTATTGTATAAATAGAGAGTTCTGAAGAGATAAACTTTTTAATAATTGCATCTTTTTTATTCATCACTTCTATTTTCGATAGCCCTGTTTCAATTACGACTGCATCTAAAATTGCAACATCCTCACCAAGACTCAGAAGAGTATCGTAAATACGCTCTGCCATCTGTGCAGCTGCTTTATTTGTAAAAGTAAGAGTAAGTATCTCTTTTGGATTTGCATCTAAAAGTAATAGTGAAATATAACGTACGGTTAAAGCAAATGTTTTACCACTACCAGCACTTGCTTTTAAAGCTAAAAAAGGTTTCATATATTAATCTATTATTCCTTGATTTTTTTGATAAGAACGGATATTGTTTTAGAAACAGAATCACTCATACTCTCATTGATAATTGTTTCAAAACCAGCAGCATCGAGTATCATTGGTTTATACATTGTTTGTTTGTTTTCAATTTGTGATGTTATAGTTTTTCCATTTTGTTTAATAATCAATTCAATTTTCACATTTGATCTCATATTCTTTTTATCTAAGCTATATTTTTTATATATAGCACTTATATTTTGGATATTAATCAGTACATCAATATCTGATTTTTTGTCAATGTCAAGCATATCTATATTTTTTAACTCTCTAATGAATGCTTCAGTATACCATGTTTTTATCTCTGCACTTAAGGGATATTCGTTTTCTATTTTTCCATCATTCGTAATTGTTGATACAATAAAAGTTGATCTTTTGTCACTTACTTCTAGTAAATTTATTTTTATATTTTGTTTTGCATTTTCATGTAAAGTTACATATGGTTTAACATCTGTTTGTTCTTTTATAGTACATCCAATAAATACAAATGCAGTTAATAATATGAGTGATATATTTTTCATTTTTTATTCCTCTAATTTCAATAAATTATACAATTTTTCTGTATATTTTAGATGAACCTCGTTTTTTTGTGCATCTATGATACTTTTTATCCAAGGCTTAGTAAACTCTTTAAACTCAATATCTTTAAGTACAATTGTCTTTTTACCATTAGCTGTAATTACATTATAACTAGCTACATCAATTTTTAAATTTTCTTTTGAACCTTTTAACCAGACATTTGTAACAATCATATCTTTACTGATTTCTAATTGTTCTATTTTTAAATATTTTTCATTAAATGGATATTCGGTCAACACAAAAGGCTCTTTTACAAAAGATTTATATGTTGTTTTTACATTTGGCTTAATTGAATACAATAATGAAAATAATGCCACATTATGAGGAATTCTTATATATCCATTATCTCTTTTAGCAATATCATCTACAATGTATTGTAACCAATCAATATTCATATTAATATCAAAATCTTCAAATACAATATGTTTTTTATCTTCAGTGACACCCCATTTAAATTTCTTGATGTCAATAATTAAATTTTTATCTTCACCATTTAAAAACATATCCATTTTTATAGCATCAGTTTCATCATCAATATCAAAACTATGAATTTTTATTTTTGTGTTATCAACGAGTGCATTTATTCCGTTTAATAATGTTTGCTCGATAAGTATATTTTTTCCATGTACAGAGTATTCTTTCAACATATCTAAATACTTATCTGCATTTGCTTGAGCACTAATAATTAATAATAATGAGAGTAAAACACTTTTCATTTATTTCCTTTTATATTTTTATTTTACTAAAGTGGTTTCAAAACCTTGTTTTGGCTCTGATGGAATTAACGATGCTAATAATAATGACCCTATAGCAATAACTGCACCTATTATAAATACAAGGGAATGGGAATATAACCAAACCAATCCTAATAATACAGGTAACACAACAGCCGCTATATGGTTAATTGTAAAACTTACAGCACTCGCACTTGATATATCTTTTGGATCTGCTATTTTTTGAAAATATGTTTTAAGTGCTATTGCCATAGAAAATAATAAATGATCTACTACAAAAAGAAAATATGCCATATATAAATTATCTACAAAAGCATAAGATGTAAACACTAAACAAAGACCAAGATACTCAATACGTAATGTTATTCTTTCTCCGAAGCGAGCAATAAATTTACCTATTTTGGGAGCTAGGTAAATATTTAAAATAGAATTTACTAGCAATAAAACTACCATATTATGTATATCTACACCAAATTTTTCAACTAATAAAAATCCTGCAAACACTACAAAAATCTGTCTTCTTGCTCCGGCTAAAAATGTCAAGAGATAATAAAGCCAATATTCTTTTTTTAATCGTATTTTTTTATCTTGGATTACATCTTCTTCAAAATGTTTAAACATAACCCAAGAGATAAGTCCTACAATAAAAGTTATACCACCAAAAAAAATATATACCTCTTTATAGTCCACACTATAAAATTTCATCATGATGTATATAATCATAAAAACAACCAGTCCCGTAAAAGATTTAGCTGCCGTAATTTGACCTAAAACAATCGGTGCTTCTTTTTTACTAAGCCATTGTAATGATAATGATTGGTTTAAAGTTTCTAAATAATGAAATCCTATAGACATTATTACTGTAGTAATATATAGACCTAATACACTAGGAAAAACTCCTGTAAGTGCTGTTCCAAGTCCCAATAACATAATAGCAACATAAGCAAGCCTTTGTTGTGCAATCAGCAGAGTAACCAAAACTACTGTAAAAGCTAAAAATCCAGGTATCTCGCGTAAACTTTGTAGTATCCCTATTTGGCTTCCATCAAAAGAAGCAACTTCAATAACAAAGTTATTTAATAAACTCATCCACGCTGAAAAAGAGAACATCATTGATACAGCCATCACATAAAGTAATACTTTTTTAGACTTAAATATTTTTTCAAACATCTACTTAATCTCTTTGACAAATAGTTTTATATGTACAAAAAGTACAATTATTTAAGTTATCAGTACATTTGAAGTTTACTTTTTCTGTTTTAAGTGCTAAGAAATGTAAATCTAAAAGTGCAAGTTTCTCTTGAAGTACAACTTCGTTTTTCATAATCACATCACTTAAACTATAATAGCAAACGTCTTTTATCATTTTGTCCCGTTGACTTAAATAATAAAACTCTAATTGAAAGTCTATACTCTCTTCATATGTTTTTAAAGTATCTATTTTTAAAGAAGATGATGTTTTATAATCAATTATTTCGTAGGTATTATCAGGGTACTTATCAATCCTATCGATTGCACCTTTTATATTAATACCATTGTAAGTAAGATTAAATGGTTTTTCAACTTCATATATCTCTATACCATTTAGAGCTCGTACGTCTTCATATTCTACAAGTTTTTCTAGTCTTTTTTTCCATAATTCTAATTCAAGAATTAAGTAAGGATTATTTTTTTGGAAGCTACTAAAATAAGAGCTAATAAACTGATTTGTTAAACTCTTATTTTTCACCGCATCTTCTAAACAATTGTGTATTATATTTCCCACTTCATAAGTTTCTGGTTTGATACTAATATTGTGATCTTTTATATTTGATAGATACTGAAAATAGTATTTTCTTTTACATTGTAGATAAGTTTTTAAACTCGTCGCCGACCATGATAGTTTTGATAAATCAATATCTAAAATAATCTCACTGTAAAAATGATGAAAGTTATGTTTTTTATATAAAATAGATTTAAAATCATTTTTTTGTGTGTACTTTTTATAATCAGGAAAAAGTTGTACTATAAATCTACTCATAACACTTTGCTCATCATCTATATAACAAATCGCAATATTCACTGCATTATCAAATATTCTTTTATAATAATATCTTTGTAAATTTTCTCTATCTTCAATACTTGGAAGTCCAACCATTTGTTTTAAAGAAGATGAAATAAATTTATCTTTTACACTTATTTTAGGAATTTTTTGGTCATTAAAATCGATAACAATAATACCATCAAAATCAACTGCTCTCGTTTCAAGTATCCCTAAAACTGTTATCTTTCCACCACTTACATCGTCAACTGTAATAGAGTTTAGTTCTGTACTGAATAGTTTTATAAACTCTTTTGTTTTAATCACTATTTTTTGGTTATCAATATTTGAAAATAACAATATTTTCATAGAAATTTTAATCTGTTCTAGCTTTTCTAGAACCTCGTCATCCTTCTCAAAAGAAAACAGATAATTTAAAATATTTTCAAACAACTCTTCAGTAATATTTTTATTCCAATTTTCTTGAAATAAATTATTAAAGAGATTATTGTCAATCAACAAATACTTTAATTTTTCTTCATCTTTTGGCTCTTTATCTACTAACACTTTTGTGATAAGCTTTACCACTTTTACAATTTTATTATTTGATATACCTCTACCCATAGCAAAGTTGAAATAATGTTCTTCATCAAATAATTCTAGTTGTGCACTTATTTTTTCACTTGGAACAACAACTGCAATTTTGTCTGGATCTATTCCTTCTTTACACATTTGTGTTATTTGATATTTTATAAATGCTATTTGTTCTAATTGAGATGAGATTGCAGAAATAACAACATTTTTGTTTTTAGTTTTTTTACTTTCTTTTCTTACTACTTCTAGTTTACTTAAATTTATTGTGTATTTATGATTTATTTCCAATTCATCATTTAAACCATACTCTTTAAACAATAATAGATTTTTTTTATTAAATTCATTTAATGTAATTCTGATCGTTAAGTTTTGCAGTTTCGCGACATCTTGTAAAATTTTAAACTCAAACTTCGATAAGTATCCCTCTAGATATAAAGTTATATCATCAAATTGATCTATGTAGTCTTCATTTATTTCATATGTATTAGGTAAAAGTATATTATCACAGTAATTATGCTTATTTAAAATTTCCAAATAGTTTCTATAAATCTCTTTTAAAATATCAAGATGATCTGAATATACAGCGTAAGTATCGTATTTTACTAATTCTTCCACATCTACATATTCGTTGGCTAACTCTTGAAAAAAACGAAAAATATATTCACTTTGTTTCAGAAAAGTTGTAAAATCCCTACTAAAACCTAACTTTTCAATATCTATATTTGAAATAGCTTCTTTTAAAAAAATGATTTTTAAATGTTTATCTACGAACTTTCTATTTTGATTATCTACTATTGAACGTACAAAAAAGTCACCTATTGATATATATTTTTTTATTAATTGATTTGTATTTTTTAATTCTGTCAGATGTTCACGTATTGCCCGAGAAGTTGGCAACACGATCAATGAATTATTTAGTATGTTTTTTTCCATTTGTTTTTATATAAAAGTACCCTTTTGA
>Ga0193958_1000770_pt1 | contig 11096 bp, 13 predicted proteins | sample FB_1_MG_FD_140320 | JGI IMG/M metagenome (GOLD analysis project Ga0193958, IMG submission 140320) | Microbial mat bacterial communities from the Broadkill River, Lewes, Delaware, United States - FB_1_MG | ecosystem: Environmental > Aquatic > Freshwater > River > Microbial mats | place: USA...
ACAATGGTATAAAAGATAATCATAGTTGTTCTACCTGGCGAAATTTTTTCCTGAGAGAGTGCAACTAAAGCCACGGCGGAGCCTCCCACAGAGGTGGGAGTAACTGCAGAGCTAAACTCCCAAACAAAAATCATTTCGAAACATTTTCGCCAGCTAAAAAAGCCTTGTGTAATTGTTCTTAATCGGAACATATAGGCAAAATGGCGAACTAGCACAAAGAAAAACGCCCCAGCAATCCAATAAAGCGTTTTGGGATTCCATGAGATTTTTTGAAAATCTTCTAGGCTAAAATCTTGGATAAAAAGATAAACGATAACGATGAGGCCAGCAGCCACGGCAATAGCGATACGGCCGGGGCTGATCGATTTTAGGGCTTCATCTTGTTTATCTTTGGGTGTAGATTGTTCTTCTGTAGAAGAAGGTTGCACAGACATGCTTGGCAAACTTTAAGTTGAACTCAGTGATGGAGTTCCGATGATTAAATGAGCTTAACCCTCCTCGGCCCAAGCCATACAAAAATCATTGTATTGCTCAGAGAGGCTTAAGATTTTGATTTTTTCTTGTTGGAGGAGTTCAAGTAGGGCCAAAAACGTAAAAATGGCTTGCATTTGTCCATCGAGCGACAAAAACAGGTCTTCAAAGTTAGCGCGTTCGACTTGTTCCAATTGCCGCTTGAGATAGTGTCTTTGCCCTTCAATGGTATAGGGATAATGAACGATTTGATGTACAGGGCGATTTTCTCGCGCTTGTAATTTGTCTAAAAGTTGCTCATAGGTTTTGAGTAGGCGAAAAAGATTGAGGTTTTCTAATTCGGCATCAGCTAGAGCTTGGTTAGCCACAGTTTGTAGCTCTAAAACTAAATTTCCACGAACTTGTTGTTCTTGCCGTTTAGCTTCTTGCTCTCGGAGGAGGGCAAAAATTTCTTTGTAGCTTTTGTAGGCGAGTAGGCGTTCGACCAATTCTTGGCGGGGGTCGATTTCTTCTCCTTCTTCATTTAATTCCTTACGAGGCAAAAGCATTTTGGCCTTTATGCGCATCAGGCTAGCGGCCACCAAGATAAACTCGCTGGCTAGGTCTATGTTCATCCGCTCAAGCTCATGCGTATAGGCCAAAAAATCTTTGGTAATCGAAGAGATTGGGATATCGTAAATATCGAGTTCGTCGCGCTCGATAAAAAATAGCAAGAGGTCAAAGGGCCCCTCGAATTGTGGAAGCTTGATGGTATAAGTCACGTAGAAAAAGAAAGTTTTTCCTATTTTTGCGCAGGCTAAATTTGCAAGGGGCAAAAGTAATAAAAAAGGCCCGCATCACTGTTTAAACTGCTGTTAAGTTGCAGAAAAGCCAAAAAACTTCCGTTATGACTAACAAAATATCGCCAAAAGCGGCCAGCGCCTTGGCCCAAATTGACAAAAGCCGTTTGCCCAAGCATATTGCTATTATTATGGATGGAAATGGCCGTTGGGCCGAAAAACAGGGAAAAGCCCGCGTTTTTGGCCATCAAAATGGCGTAGAAGCTGTTCGAGCGACTACAGAAACAGCAGCCAAATTGGGCATTGAGTTTTTGACCCTCTATGCTTTTTCTACTGAAAACTGGAATCGGCCCAAAGAAGAAGTAGCAGCGCTAATGACCCTCTTGGTCCAAACAATTAAGGGAGAGTTGCCCACTTTACAAAAGAATAAAATTCGCTTGCAGGCAATTGGCGATTTGGAGAGCTTACCCCAAGCTACCCGCAACGAACTACAAGAAGCCATTGATGCTACGGCTCATAATGATCGAATGACTTTAATTTTGGCCCTTAGTTATAGCGCTAAATGGGAAATTGTAGAGGCCGTAAAACGCATTGCCTCTAAAGCACAAAGTGGAGAATTAGCCCTAAACGACATTGATGAAAAAGTAGTGGCCAATGCCTTAAGCACCAGTGGTCTCCCTGATCCAGAATTACTTATTAGAACAAGTGGCGAAAGCCGAATCAGCAACTTTTTGCTTTGGCAAATTGCTTATGCCGAATTATATTTCACCCCTGTATTTTGGCCCGACTTCCGAGAGAGAGAACTCTATGCGGCCATTGCCGACTTTCAGTCTAGGCAAAGACGATTTGGCAAAACTGCTGCTCAAATTTTATCGGAAGAAGAATAAAGCTAGAAAATAGCCCCTCTTGGCCCTCTGGGCCAAAATGGCTTAGGTATGGATAGTGGTGGCCAAAGGCCAGACCGAGCAAAAATGCTTTGCATTTTTTGCGAAGGGCCGAGCGAACAGCGAGCCACGACACAGCCCGCCCCAAGGCCGTAGGCCGCAGGGAAAGCCCCAAAAAATATTTAAAGTTGTTAAATATCCTTAAAATTTAAAATGTCAGCAGGATTTGTAGAATTGGGCAAAACGCTCAAACCACACCATATTAAAGGTGCTATCAAAGCACAGCTAGAAGAGGGCTATATCCCTAGTTTAGAGGCTGCTACAGCTGTTTTCATTGAGCATCAGGGCCAAAAAATTCCTTTTTTTGTAGAAGAGCTGGAAGCAGGAAAGGCCTGGATTATCAAGTTGGAGGGCATCGATGATCGCAATCAGGCTGAACAATGGAGCCGAAAAACGCTTTACCTCAGAGAAAAAGATCTTCTGGAAGGAGCCGCCCCTATTTCGGGCCTCGCTTTTGACTTTTTAATTGGTTTTCATCTCATTGATGAGGAGTTGGGTAATGTAGGCGAAATTATCGACCTTTTAGAACTTCCTCAACAAGAAATGGCCATATTGAATATTGAAGAAAAAGAAGTGCTCGTGCCCCTCCATAAGGATCTAATTGTAGAAATTTTGGAAGATAAAAAGCAAATCATCATGCAACTTCCAGAAGGATTGTTGGACCTTTAAATGACTGACCCATGCCTTACGATTTGGCCACAAAAATAAGCGCCGCCCAAGATTATGCCGATTATTTACCTTGGATTGAAACTGCACTAGCTCAAGATAAGACTTCGGGAAACAACCACTCTGAGTTCTATCTGCATTTTACCAAAATGAATGTGCAGCGGATGAAACGCCTAGCAAAAACGACAAAGCTTTGGCCTGAATTAATTGAATTGGCCCGTAATAGTCAGAAAAATTTACTCTTTTTGGTGCTTACAGAAGCTTGGTGTGGAGATGCCGCGCAAAATTTGCCCCCCATCTACAAATTGCTGCAAGAACAACCCAATTGGCAGATGAAAACGCTTTGGCGAGATGAGCATTTGGATTTAATGGAGGATTATAAAACTGATGGGGGCATCGCTATTCCAAAAGTCCTCTTAATTGATATGGATAAGCTAAATATTTTAGGTCATTGGGGGCCCCGCCCAGAAGCCGCCCAACAAAAAGTTCGCGATTATAAAGCTTTGGAAGAAAAACCGCCTTATGAAGACTTTGCCAAAGAAATGCAACTTTGGTACGCCAAAGATAAAACGCAAAGCTTACAGAAAGAACTTCTCAATTGGTTGAGCGATTTGGTTTAAACCATTTTTTTCTTGTTCTAGAGCAAAGAGCGCAAAAACGGATTGTTTTTGCGCTCTTTTTATTTTTCGCTTCTAATTTAATCAATTTGCTCGGCTTGGGTCCGAAAAGACAAGCCTTGTTGGCCCGAAGTAGAAATCATAATGGCTTCAAAAATTGGTTCGGGCCCAGCTTCCTGCGCCCATTTTATAATAAAACTAGCCCCTGTGCCGCCTTCCTTATCTTTTTCGTTCAACACCAAAGAAAGCGTTTGCAAAGGGCGCAAAAAAATGGGTTGCGCTAAATATTTCCGCAATAATTTGCCCTCTCCATTATAATAATCGAGCTGAGAAATATACAAACTATCTTTGGGCGAGCGATTGCGCAAACTCAAAGTGACCGTCAATTGATGTTGGCGGCCCTCATGCAGTGAAAAAACAGCTGGATAAACAGAAAGGTAACTCCTTTTCTCCTCTCCTTTTATAGGCTCCAAAAATTGTTGGGCAGACGTTTGCTCTTCCCAAATCGGACTTTTTATCGAACTTGTTTCAGGCAACACAGGCTGACAAGCCGATAAAATGACTAGCAGAAAAAATAAAGGGATCCATTTCATAGCGCTTTTTGGGGAAGATACTACTTTTTCATTTTTCTTCTTTATTTAGGCTTATATGTATCTATTTTGCCCCTTTACTAATTCAAAAACGGTTTGGGCAGTTGCTGTTTACTGGCCGCTTCAGCTATTTCTCTAATTCTTTTTGCTCTAGTTTCCGCTCGTTTGGCAAGAGCAATCCAGCTTAGTATATGCTTTCGCTTAGATTTACTCAAGCTCAAAAAATAGGCTTTTGAATGGGGTTGCTGTCCAAATTCTTTTTCTAGATCTTCTGGTATAAGCAATTGCTCTGCACTGTCTAATAGCGTCCAAGATCCATTTTGTTTGGCTATTTCGATACAAGCTATGCCAGCCTCTTTCATTAAGTTTTGCTCTATCAAATAGACAACTTTGTCTTTATTAACTTTAGACCAAGTACTCTTGGGTTTTCGTCTAGAAAAAAATTGCCGATAACTAGATGCATCAATGCTTTGTTTCTTGCTATCTATCCAGCCAAAACAAAGTGCTTCTTCAACGGCATCACTCCAACTGATAGAGTCTATTCCCGTCTTTTTTTTATAAAAGATTAGCCATACAGACTCTTGACTATCATGATTTTCTTCTAACCATTTTCGCCAATCAGTACGGCTTTTCGGATAAAATGTCTCTTGGTTTTTATTGGGCATTCTTATTAGTTTTTTTTTATAGCTTGCTCCTAATATATAGAAAATAGACTAATAAAGTTTCTAGGATTCTCTTTTTTTGGGGCTGCCCCTGCGCTTCGCTTGGGTCGGGCTATATCGCAGCTCGCAGGTCTGCTCGGCCCTGCGTTTTTTTTCGCTGCGCTCAAAAAAACTAGGTCTGGCCTGCGGCCACTGCTTTCTATCCCTCAGCCGCTCATCTAATTTTTTCAGGCCATTGTTTTTCTTCGGCAGTTTTGGTTTTTGATTTCTCCATAAATTTCATAGAAACCCCAGGGCCAAGAAAAAAATTGTCATCCCCTCATGCGAGGGGACTTTTCTTGGTAGTTGTGCTTGGGCGATTGTTGTTTTCTTGGTTGTTTTGGACCAGTGGGTTAAAACCCACAGCAAAAAAGGAAGCTATTCTACATCCAAAAAAATGAGCCGATGGTTAAAACCATCGGCCCATAAAAGATCGAAGAAAAAATTGTGGGGAAAAATCCATTCATCGCCTAGGGACAAGCCCCTAGGCTAAGTTTTTTTATCAGCCCTCTAAAGAGGGCCTCTTTTTATTTCATTGTTTTTTGGACCAGTTGCTAATTGAAAGCCGCTATTTGAAAGGGGGGGAACTACTTTCCTGTTGTTATTCTGCGGTGAAGATTATGCAGCCATCTTTTAGTTCCTTTTGTCTCCTTCCATAGATATCTTGCAGTACTGACATAAGACTGTGCTTCCTCATCCAGAGCAAAAATACCTTTAGCTTGCATAGCTTCCCAACTAAGCAATAATTTAGCATTCATTAGATATATGGTAATCAATAGATTCAACCCATCGGCTTTTACTAATAGACTATTTCCTTTTGGGCTACGTCCTTTTTCTTTTTTAAACAAATAGAGGGCATGATTAAACAAGAATCCTGCATCTACCTCTTGTCCTTCATACATCTGCAACAACTCCTCAAAAGCCTCATCCTCTTCAAATTCCAACAAGAGGATCCCATAAAAAACTTTTATATTAAAATGATCTTTGGGGTCAAGTTCCAATATTTTTCGATATTCTAGTATCGCGGCATCAGTATAGTCTTCCTTTATTAAATCTTTTGCATATTCGGCCTTTGTCTTTAAATAAGCACGTGTATTTTTGTAGCAGGATCAAGCTCTCTTCCGTTACACCATCCCCAAGCTGAGCTACTATTGCTTCGGCCTCATGTATATCTTCTATACTATCGGCGACTAACTTCTCTGGATTAAAAAAACTGCCATTAAGTAGTGCCTCTCTAATTTGGACGATAGCTTCATATTTTTTTTCCAAACCTACTATAATTTTCGGTAAAAACTTAAGCCGCCTGTCCAAAAATTATGGGATGGGCTTTTTGGGTTTGCATTAGCTCCAATCCTTGCAAAAGCAACTGATAATAGAGGGCAATAAAGCGGTTGAGCAAAGTCAAGGGGGCTTGCAAAGGCCATAAATTTTTCGAACTGCTCTGCGGTTTCTCCTTTTTCACTTCTTTCTTCGGCAAATCTTTTTGCGATTGCTCTGGCAACAAACCCAAGCTAATGAGTTGCTCATAAATTTGAGCTAGCTCTTGCAGCTCCGTATAAATTTGCTCGGGCTGGCCCAAAGCCCGAAAAATAAGGAGGAACTCCCCGAACAAAAATTTTCTGCGGCCAATAAATTCCTCCAAACCCGCAGCTCTTAAGCGTTTGCGCAAGGTGGGATAAGAAATGCCGTAAAATGCTTTGAGCATTTTTTTGCTCAGTTTATAGTCCTGCAGTTTTTCTTGGAGATTGATCATGGGGCTGTATTTTTTGTTGTTTTTAAAGTTAAGTTTATTTTTTGGGGATTGCAAGCGTAAGAAAAAAAAGCGGCAGAAAAATCTGAGTGATTTTTCTGCCGTGGTATTTGAAAGGGGTTATTTGAAAAGGCCCTTTCTTATTCTTCAAAAAAACCGTAGCCTACTGCGGTTTTTGCGCCTAGACCGTGGTTTTGGAGGGCATTTTTTGTCCAAGCCTGGATAATATTAAGTAAAGTAGGCGATTTATCTTCCATATTCAACTTTCCTATTATTCCATTTTCATCTTTATAATTTAGAGAAGACCAGCCTACATAGTTTTTATTTTCTCCAAATAAAAACTGAAACTCGGTATCCGCAGCCACTGTCAAAAAGAAAATGGGATTGGGCTTATCTTTATCTGTAGGAGCTCCTTGGTTATTATACCACTTGCCATAATGAGGATTCATTACATCAACCTCTATCTCTGGGGCTGCAGTTGGAAATGCATCTAAAAAAACAATACCTCCTTGATATTTTTCTTTTCTATAATCTCCACCAAAAAGAGCAATAAACAACTGGTCCTCCATTGCTTTTTCTTCAGCCTCCTTTGTTTCTGAAAAACACTCTTGAAGAATCCAGTTCCGAACAACTCCCTTTATACTACTTGCAGGAAGATATGGTACGCCGTAAATATGATGCAAAGTCATTGACGTTTCATAAACAGAAGCATTCCCTAAGCCTAAGGCCAATCTATTAAACAACTTTAGCTTTAACTGGCTAAATTTATCTGCACCGAAAAGCTCTTTAGTTATAATTTTCTGCCTATTTACTTTGTCTTTAAAAAAAGAGTCTTCCCATAAAGGGACATACTGTTTGACATCATTCTTACCCTTTACAAAGGAAACAAATTTATCTTTTTCCTGATCAAAAGCAGCTAACTTATTTAATTTAAGAGCGTAATTATCAGCATGAATTGACTTTAGGTTTAGATTCGCTATATCTTTTGGCCAATAATGTTGATAATCTGCTATTGGTAATAAATCATTTTTAAAATGTGCTGCATATTTTTTCTCCGCCTCTTCATCTTTCTTTAATGCAGCTAAAGTAGCTTGTTCTTTTTTTGCTTTTAGACCTCGCTTTTCAACTAGACCTATATCTTTAGGCAGTTCAACGCCTTCCACGCAAACTTTTAGAATTTGTCCTTTTTCATCATCCTCATACTCACAGTCTATCTTACGCTTTCCTGACTCAGGAATATATTCATTATACAAATATGTTTTGGGGCTAGTAACTTGCTTATTATCATCTCTTTTTATCTTAGCAGATCCTTTTTTCGTGACGATTAAAATTCCTTTTTTCATAATTACTCATTTTCGTCGCCATCAATTAGTCCTTCAGCAAAACGCTTTAGCCAGCTACATAATGCAAGTACCTCTACAGTGCAAGCTCTATAGTCAGAGCTACTTAAAGTAATCACTTTATAAACAAGATCTTTAGACTGTTCTGATTCTAATAGATTTTTAAAAAAATGTTTGTTCTGACTCTCTGATAACCAATCATCTAAATGTTCGTACGCCAATTTCCATGCTTCTTTTTCATGACTACCACTACCACTTTTTGATTTTGCAAAAGCAAGAGTATTCCCCAGGCCATTTGTCTTTATCAACATTGGAATTTTTTTAATGACTCCATTTTTATATTTTTTTGCAAAAGCAGGAGTTTTTTCAGCGGCTTCAACTGCACATCTGTATGCATATTTTGCTCGTCCTTGCTCTAAGCCCTTTATTCTATTAGTACTCATTCCTTTATTTATTTGAAGGTGTGCTTAATACAGTTGTTCTTAGAATCCCCTTACCTAGGGTTGAATTTCCTCCTAGCTGGAAAATTTTATCTGAAATATTTTCAGTAAAAAAGGCCATATTTTCTTCTGCTGTTTTCTTTTTAGTTTCTACCGCTTCTCTACTTTTTCCCTCAGAAAATTCAGGACTAGCCAAAACCAAACTATATAACACAGATTCTGTAGGAAGGTATTCTTCGGTAAATAGCCCCCCTCTAACTACAGTCCCTGTCTTTTCACTAATTTTTGTCCGTGTAATAACCTCAGTACTTAAATTTACAAAGTCTTTAAAGTCATCGTCATTAAGAATCACGATGTCTTTTATTGCCTTCTCCTTCCAGTAGTCATCTGTGAACAGGTTTTCAGCAACCCATGCATTTAATTTAGTTCCCTCATGAGTTCTAGCTGAAAAAGTATATTCTTCAAGAAGAATTTTATCTCCAATCTTTAAATTAGATTCTGTACTTAAGAGCGTACATTCATTTTCTTTTGGGTTTTCAGGAATCTTCCCTAAATCAAAATTTTCTTGTAGTCTTTTCATATCTCGGACAAATTGCTTCAGAACACGTGGACAAGTTACCCAAGCAAATGTTCCTCTCAGACTCTTAATAGGAAACAATAATAATCGAGCATCTGAAAAACCAAGTGCGGCAGCTTTCTCTGCTCCATCTTCTGCCCCAAAAGTAACTCTCACATCTTTTCCCTGTTGGTTAAAGAAAGCTCTGAGTGCCCCTTTTAAACTAGATGCTTCAATTTTTGGATAACTGGTATGGCGCTCTCTTTGAATAGGCATATCTACAACTCCCAATGAATCCCCACTACCTGCATGTAGGGGTGTTTCACAAATCATGAATAAACTCGCAATTTTTTGATACATAGCTATGTGTTTTTATTTATTATTTAAGCTCTTCGCTGTAATCTCCTTAAATTCCAGCGGATGGTCATTTACTTTTTTCCAGTCAATACTTCCTTTTTTCAGTGGTAAATCAACGTAAGAAATTTTCAGACTTACATTTACATCCTCAAATAACTTCATTAAATCATTTAGCTGCTGTCTATAACTCTTAATATCTGCTAATCGAGGGATTCGATATAAGTAACAATGAAGTTCAGTGGGGTTAAAGGCATCAACATTTTTGATAAAACTCAACCGTTCCTTAATCTGTTTATTAAGACTTTTCAAGCCTGTAAAAGTAAAAGGCTTAACCTCCCCCCAAATTAACTTATCTTGGTAGTTGACAAGCTTTAGGTCGACTTCAAAAACAATTTCTTTATCTTTATCATGACTCGCCCCATAAAGCGGATTAGTTGCGCCTTTCCCTATTTCAGTTTTTGACTGGTAGTAATGAATCCCCCTTTCGACTTCTTTATAGTTACCACTTTTCCTCAACTCTTCAGCAACTCGAAGCTCAATAAAATAGCCTTTATTTGCTCCTCTTCCATTAGACTCATTTCTATATTTTTTTTCTAAAAGAGAGCCTAAAGCCGTTATTGCTAATTCGTCTTTTTTAATTAGCCCTAGCCTTCTCAAAGTGCCTAGAATGGTTTGAGCTCTTTCATCACTATTAAAGTTAAAGTTAGTCTTTTCTAAGATTTTATACTCTTTCGATTTAGATTTAAGGTAGTCCCCATAAACCTCCATCAATACCCAGTCAAAGTTAATTGGAAGTTGCCCTAACGTGATTAATGCTGTATCATCTGCATCATCTCTTCCATCAGAGTAAATATACTTTACGCTGAGTTTTTCAAGCTGGGCATATAATGTCATAATCGGCACAACTGCTTTGTAACCCGCAGTTATATTTAATACATCCCCTTCCTTGGGTTTAATTTCATCTGATAAGTAACCGACAAGGTTAATAAACCCTTCTTCATAATCCTTTTGGTTATCTATATTAAGCTTTTCAATAACTTTTATTTCAGCCACAGAAATATTTTCATATTCGCCCTCCTCAAAAAACTCTTTTACAACTTCTGCAGCAACCATTGATGCCAAAGTTTCTGTACACAACAGATAGAGTTCTATTTTTTCATTGCCCTGAAATTCTTCCTCAATCCTAAGAATTGAGTTAATTTCTGCGCAAGATGCATGTTTTTTATCCTTAACATACTTTACTAAACAAGAGAACTCGGGATCCTCTATATAGCACTGAAAGTCTTCAATACCATCAGCATCTTTAGTAAATGTGTTTCCCGTACTATTATTATAGTTAATAATAGCCGATACACCTACCATTGTCATTAACTTCATACTATCCTTATTTTCCTATATATACAATCCCGAATCCTTGATAGGCACTGTTTAAAACTATATCCGTATTACTTTTAGGTCCTAAGCTCAATTTAGAGTCATAGTTGTAATCTGATATTGAACTACCATGCACTAATTCTGCAAACTCGTTTGCCGCTTTGATACTCTTAGCTTTTAAGTAGTAAACAGTTCCTGCAGGAACTGCTTTAAGCATAGGCTTTGGCGCTTTATTCGAAATATCCCAACCACCGATATTAACAGATTTCCCTACAGATCCTGCCAATAGCTCTAAATCATACTTTTGAAATATTTTTTCTGGAAAGTATCCTCCTTCTGTAAAAATTGCGGGGGTAGCTAAATACAACTTGAATATATTGCTATCTAATTTTGGACAGGTTATATTTGGCGCATGATCTTCTTCTAAAGCAACTATTTTACCTTCTCCTCCAAGTTTCAAAAAATCAGTATTCACTTTTTTAGTATTGCTATACTGTACTAATATATCTAA
>Ga0193958_1000771_pt1 | contig 11076 bp, 6 predicted proteins | sample FB_1_MG_FD_140320 | JGI IMG/M metagenome (GOLD analysis project Ga0193958, IMG submission 140320) | Microbial mat bacterial communities from the Broadkill River, Lewes, Delaware, United States - FB_1_MG | ecosystem: Environmental > Aquatic > Freshwater > River > Microbial mats | place: USA...
CCGCCGTAGGCGGGAGGCCCATAAAAAAACAGCAGTCCCAAACGGAACTGCTGTTTAAGAATTGGCCCAAAAGGCTTAAAACTTCAGGCGGAGCTGCACTTTGAGCTCTGAGCGGGTATTGTCTAAAATTAGATTTTGGCCAGAGCTAATTTCATCTCTATCGGACCAGTAGGTTTGGGCGTAGCGGACCCAAATCGTTAGGTTGCGGTTGAATTGATAGCTGGTATTGATGTAAAAACGGCTGCCTCGGCCATAATAGGCAGGAACCGAAAAGGCATATAGCACATCATTTTCGTAGGCATAAATTCGAGTATCATAGTCTTCTGTGGCAAAAATGGCAAAGCGTGTTTGGACCTTGAGCGGTGCAAATTGAGCCTTCCAAACCAAATCTTGATACATCATAAAGCCTTTGGTAAACTCATGGTCTTCATAGAAAGAAAGTTCGGCACGGCTGCGGATTTCCCACTCTCTATTGATGCGATAGCGGAAGTGAATGCGGGCGTTTTGCTTTCTTTTATTGATTAGATAATCGTAGGGCGTCGTATTATCAGAGCGGTTGCCTTCTTTTTGTTCGAAGCGGTATTGGAAATAAAGATTCCAGCGATAAGTAGGTTGATAATCGAGGCGAACAAAATACTCATAGCCCTTAGAAGGGGCATCGACATTAGAGCGCAACCAAGGAAAAACGAAGAGATCAAAATAGCCGTTAAAGCTTAGGCCACGGCCCAGATTGGCATTAAGGCCCATATAAAGTCCCTTTTCGTTGCTGGTTCCAGAAGATTCGCCAAAGGCGTTGCCCGTTAGGGTTTGGTAATCCTTGGCATAATTGCGATAGATGAGAGCCAGGCTAACCTTTTCGTCAAGGGCGGCGGTTAGGCCGTTAATCGTGGCCAAAGCGCCATTATCGCTCAGGGCCGTTTCTCCAAAAAACTGTAAATTTTTGTAGGCCAAATTATAATCTAAACTAGTGTTGAGAAGCGATTGCCCATTGAAGGCATACTTCTGATATAGGCGGGGTTCTCTAACCAAGGAATCACTAAGGTGATTGTAAATAACATTGGCACCAATTCGCCAGATTTTTCCTTTGTAGGTCACATTCGCTCCAGTTGTGGTTTGTTGTAGACTATTTTTATCTTCCAGTTCATTTTTTGTTCGATGGAAGCCACTCAATTGTAGCGAGGAAACTTGTAAAACCTCAAATGCATCATCAAGGCTATCTGTTTGGACCAGCGAAATATTGCCATCGCGAAAGCGGTGCGAGCCAAAAACGGTAGCTTCCCATTTGTTGCCACCAATAGTAGCGGCGGCTCCGCGCATAAACAGGGCCTCATTGGCCGAGCTATAAGGCCGCAATTTATTCGAGAGTCGTTTGACATTGAGTACGGCAGCCCCTTTGCGGGTACCAAAGCCACTCCAGGTAGTGAGTCCTTGCCCAAAATAAACCTGATAATCGCCAAGGGCGATGGCTTTCACCCATTTGTTGTAGTCCTTAATAAAGAAGTGGGCCGAAAAATAATCGGGTAACTTTGTTTGGTTCTTTTGGCTAAAGGGCGTTAGCCAATCTTCTCCCGCATCTTTTTCTAGCGTTAGGCCCATGCTCAGGCGGTCCTTATAGGTTAGGCGATAGCGCATATAGAGTTTGTCTGGACTCCCCAAAAAGGCAGGATCTTCTCCATCTTGGGGCAAAAAACCAGCTTGATCTTCAATATTGCGCTGATAGCGCATAAACAATTGTTGTTTATTGTATTTAAAGGCGCGCTTGAAGCTAAATGCCTCCATTTCTTTAGTTGCTTCAAGTGTAATGAAGGGAATGATTTTGGCAATGCTCGCTTGGTCAAAAGTGGGTACTCCTTGCAATTCGTAGAGTGAAAAGATTTGACCGAAGCGATTGCGGTAATTGATTAGCGCTTGGATTTGGATAGCGGAAAGCAGGTTGAGGGCTTGCAGTTCTTCACGGCTAGCTTTGTTGATGTCTAGTGGGTTCCGTTGATAGATTTCGAGATTTTCAAATTCTGTATCAAAGTCAAACTCTTGGGCATCGGCATCATCCACCAAGTTTTCAATTTGGATTTGAGTCGCGCTATTATCATTTAGGGGCGCATCGCTAGTATCTACTTGGCCCCAAAGGCTGACACTCAGGCCCATAAAAAGGCCCAATAATGATCGTCTTAACATAATTGACTAAATTATAAATGGGCAATTTTATTCTTCTTTCTTATCGGTCTTTTTGCTTCTAGCAATGCGGTAGCTAAGCGCAAAAGAAGGGGTGAAACCAAGGACTTGATGGTAGGCGGTGGCCACATCAATTTGTAGTTCATCCAAGGCCAATCCTAATCCAAAAGAAAGCTGACTAACATCACTGACTTGCATACCCGCTCGCAGTTTAAAAATCTTATGGGGGTGGTATTCAATTCCTGCTTTAGCCCCAAAAGGCTGGTTGTAGATGTCTTTTTCTAAGGCGGCATAAATCCCTACTTTTTCTGAGGGCTGATAGGCTAACCCCAAATTAAAAAGGGCCGGCAGACGTTCGTCTAATTGGCCCAATTTGGCATGCACAGGATTATATACATGTGCAGCAATTGTAAGTTCTTTATTGATTTTGGCGCTCAGCCCCAATTCAAAGGTAAAGCTATTGGCCGAGCCATAAGTAGGAATGCGAGTGCCCAAATAATCGAGTTGTACGCCCAAGGCAAAGCGTTCTGATAACTTGCGGGCATAGGCCAAGCCAATTTTTTGTTCATTATAATCGGAAAAGCCAAAGTAGTTCATGGTCAGTGCAAAAGTCCCTTGCTTGTTTTCTAGGGGGTAGGCAGCAGCAAACAAAAAGGAATTGAGTCCATCAGCCAAAAAACGCCGTTCTCCATAGGCCGAAAAGCTCAATTCTTCTAAAAAGGCGAGCCCTGCTTGATTGCTATAAGCGGCGTTAATATCGGTAAACGCCACAGCGGCATTGCCTAGGCCAGCTCCTCTAGCGGCGGCCGATTGGGGTTGGCCCTGCTGGGCAAAAAGTCCAAAAGCCATACTGGCTAGAAGAAGGGTGTAAAGCGTTCTCATAGTTTGTAGTAGTTTGCTGATAATGTTAGTATGTTGGGGCCTCCGCTGCGGCTTCGCCTTGCGGCGCTACGTTTCAGGGCTCGCTATTCGCTCGGCCCTTCGCCAGCAAGCTGGCTCGGTCTGGCCCTCTGGGCCACCCTTGCACATCGCTAGGCCGTTTGGCCTTCGGCCAAGGCGGCAAAGCCGCCTTTTGCTAGGCTGCCCAACAAATTACATAATTCAGTAGCCTTCTACAAAGTGGGGTTTACTTTCTTAAGGTTTAATTAAAGAGAGGGGCATAAAAAAAGGCCCTCAAGGGCCTTTTTTTATTTCTTTTGATTGGGATAAACATGTCGTTCTGCATGATAAGAAGAGCGGACGAGGGGCCCACTTTCTACAAAGTCGAAGCCTTTTTCTAGGCCGGCTTGCTCATATTCTGCAAAGAGGTCGGGATGGATATACTCGGCCACTTCGATATGCATTTTGGTAGGTTGCAGGTATTGGCCAATAGTAAGGACATCGCAGCCATGTTCGAGCAGGTCGTCCATGATTTTGAAGACATCTTCTTTGCTTTCGCCTAGGCCAACCATAATGCCGGTTTTGGTCCGTTTGCCATAGTCTTTGATGCGTTGGATTTGCTCCAAACTGCGTTTGTACTTCCCTTGGGGGCGTACTTTGCGATAGAGTGATTCTACGGTTTCCATATTATGGGAGACCACTTCTTGGCCAGCAGAAATCATTGTTTCTAGGGCTTCCCAATTGGCGCGCACATCGGGGATGAGGGTTTCAATGGTCGTTTGGGGCGATTGTTCTTTAATGGCCCGTACGGTTTGCTGCCAGATGGCGGCGCCTCGGTCTTTGAGTTCATCTCGGTTGACCGAAGTGAGGACCGCATGTTTGACCTGCATGAGGCGAACAGCTTCGGCTACTCTTAGGGGTTCATCTTCATCATATTCTGGTGGGCGGCCAGTAGCTACGGCACAGAAAGAGCAAGAGCGGGTACAAACATTGCCTAAAATCATGAAGGTAGCGGTACCTTCACCCCAGCATTCGCCCATATTGGGGCAGTGGCCGCTTTGGCAGATGGTGTGTAGTTTATATTGGTCCACTAGATCACGGACCTTTCTATAATTCTCGCCGATGGGGAGTTTCACCCGAAGCCAATCTGGCTTTTTGCGGCGTTCTTTTTTAGATTCAACGATTGGAAGTTCGAACATACAGCAAGTTTTATTTTTAGAACAGCAGAAGTTGGCTTCTGTTCGGTTAGCTGATGGAAAAGAATGTGGGGTAAAATTACTGTTTTTTGCCTAAAAGCGGGTCTTATTGGTCCAATTAAGTTCAGTTGGGCTGCGCTGAAAGCGCAGTGCGGCGCAGCCGCAGCATGGCCTAGCGATGTGCAGGGGGGCGGCGCAGCCGCAGACCAAGGCGCTTTGCGCCGCAGGGCCGAGCGAAGAGCGAGCCCCGGAACGTAGCGCCGCAGCTTTGCTGCGGAGGCCCAAAATTACCAGCGTTTTCCGAGGTAAAGATGAATGAAAATATTGACAAAGAGGGGTTCATTGGGCTGTTCGAGCATAATGGGCATTTCTTGAAAGAAATAGTCGGCTGAGACGCCAACTTCTAGGGCTTTGGCAATTTCGTCGTTGGGGCCAAAATCGAAATAGAGTGCGCCTTGTAGGTAGAGGCCAGTTCGGCTTTGGAGTTCATCCCAGCCGAGGGCCGAGCTAGAGGCGCCATTGATATCTAGTGGGTCGAGAAACTTATAGCGATTTTCTTCAGCATAGGGTTCGGATCGGATAATAACGCCATCATTTACGGTGCGATAAATGAGGTCTAAATAATAGGGTTTGAGTAGTCCTAGGTTAAATCCTGCGGTATAGCTAAAAGAAAGGGCGAGTGATTGTCTATTATTTTTTTCGGAAAGGAAAAAGCGTTGGCCAGCACCTAGACGCAGGCTATACAAGCTATTTTGTTTGCCGAAGGTATAGCGACTTTGGCCAGAATTATTGACAGAAATATTATTATCGTTATCCATTCGTCGCTCTTTTGGGTGTTTGATATAGGCAAATTGGGCTTGGCCTAAGAAGGAGCGATTTGGTTTATAGAAACGGCTGTAGATTCCGCCTAGCATATACCCTTGGCTATGGATGCCACCACCTAAGACAACTTCATGTTGGTAGTTGGGAATTTCTTTATTTTGGGCAAATGTGGGGAAAAAAGCAAAGAGGCAAAAAAAGTAGATGATAAATTTCATAGACTGTGAAAATTGAGGGGGCTATAAATGTATTAGAAACGTGGAATTTTGGGCTTTTGTTTCGCTTTTGGGCGTAGGGAAGAGGGCCTTGGCGGGATAAACGAGCTTTTCTTGCTAGAGGACTGGCAAAGCTACTAATTTTCCTTAAATTTGGGTTTCGCAAAACATTTAGCAAAAAGCATGTCTAACGCCAAGAAAAAAAAGAAGTCAGGAGGACAAATCTCCATGAATTTTTATAAAGATGAGCGCTGGCCTAAAATGATAGGGTTGTTTCTTATTTTTATATCGCTTTATTTATTGATTGCCTTTACTTCTTATCTGTTTACCTGGAAGCAAGATTGGGATAAGGCCTATTGGGCGATCCTGCTTCGACCGCAAGAGATGAGCAACTGGCTTGGGCGTTTGGGGGCGGTGCTTTCGCATAGTTTTTTTTATTGGGGGTTTGGAATTTCTTCCTATGTTTTTGTTGGGCTGTTTTATAAAACGGGCTACAACTTGGTTATGGGGGAAGGAATTCGCTCTATGTTGAAAATTTATCGTCGGGGCTTGGTCAGTATGGTTTGGACTAGTTGTTTGTTGCAGTTTATTTTTCAATCGGCTAGTTCACAATTCCCTTGGGGAGGGAGTTTTGGTGCTTTAATTATTGGTTCGCTTTCTTCTTTTGTAGGAACGGTGGGCATTGTGGGCATGTTGGTCTTCATTGCCCTAATTATTTTAGTGTGGTTGCGCAATCCGAACTTTCAAGAATGGACACCTCAGTTTTTTATGTCGAGTTTGGCACCCAAAACGGTTTTGCGTAGCCTTAGTCGAGTATTTAATAACTTTATTAAGGGCGAAAGTCCTTTTCAGGCCGAACAGTTACCTAAAAATAAGGCAGTGGCCAAAGATATGAAGGCGGCAGGCGAAGAAAATGAAACGCTCAAGGAAAAAGAGGAGCCCAAAACGCTGCGTCCTCGAACCCAAAAAGAGCGAGAAGCAGAATTGCCGAAACACACAGAGGACCAACGCCTACGAGCAGAAGGCTTCATTGTGGATGAACCCAAAGCGGAGAAGAAAACGAAGAGTAAAGAATTGGAAGAGCGTGTAAAAGGGTTGACGGAAAATCAGCTTGAACTCAATCTAGAGGCCAAGAAAAAAGAACAGGCTGAATCCGATGGAGAGTTGGGGGTAGAGCTTTTGTCTGATCAGCAAAAATTGGCTCAGGATGTGGCAATTGCGGAGGAAAACTCTGATCATATTGAGCCTTATGACCCAACTTTAGAGTTGCCCCGATATGAAAGTCCCGTTTTAGATTTGTTGGAAAGCTATGAGGATCAAAAGCCAGTTATTGACCGAGCAGAGTTAGAAGCGAATAAGGACCAAATTATTGAGACCTTACTCAACTATAAAATTGAAATCGTTAAAATTAAGGCGACGATTGGGCCTACTGTTACCCTTTATGAAATTGTGCCTGCTCCAGGTGTGCGCATTTCCAAAATTAAGAACTTGGAGGATGATATTGCCCTAAGTTTAGCCGCTTTGGGGATTCGGATTATTGCCCCTATTCCTGGCCGTGGAACAATTGGTATTGAAGTCCCGAACCGGAATAAACAAGTAGTTTCTCTCAAAGAAGTTTTGGCTTCGCCCAAATTCAAAAATGCTAAAATGGATTTGCCCATCGCTTTGGGTAAATCTATCTCAAATGAGGTTTTTGTGGCCGATTTGGCCAAAATGCCTCACTTGCTGATTGCAGGAGCTACGGGCCAAGGTAAATCGGTGGGAATCAACACTATTATTGCCAGTTTGCTTTATAAGAAGCACCCTTCTCAACTCAAACTCATCCTGATTGACCCCAAAAAGGTAGAACTTTCTCCTTACAATGCTATTGCCTCTCACTTTTTGGGCTACTTGCCTGGCGAAGAGGAAGCTATTGTAACAGAAACGGCTCAAGTGATTCAAACCCTTTACTCGCTAACAGTGGAAATGGATGAACGCTATAATTTGCTCAAAAAAGCTAGGGTGCGTAACCTCAACGAGTATAATGCAAAATTTGTGGCCCGTCGCCTCAATCCCGAAAAAGGCCACCGCTTTCTTCCTTTTATCGTTCTTGTTATTGATGAATTTGCAGATTTAATCATGACAGCGGGCAAAGAGGTTGAGTTGCCTATTGGACGCTTGGCACAGCTGGCTCGAGCCGTGGGAATTCACCTTATTATTGCTACACAACGCCCCTCTGTAAACATTATTACAGGGGTTATTAAAGCTAACTTTCCAGCTCGTCTAGCCTTTAAAGTGGCCTCTAAAATTGACTCCAGAACGATCCTGGACGCTGGTGGGGCTGAGCAACTCATTGGTCGAGGAGATATGCTGCTTTCTTCGGGGTCTACTTTGCTCCGCCTTCAATGTGCCTTTGTCGATACCCCCGAAGTAGAACGAATTATTGACCATATTGCCGAACAACCAGGCTACCCCGAACCCTATTATTTACCCACTTATGGCGAGGAAACGGGAAGTGCTGGGGATCAACTTAGCCAAGTACTACACGATCTAGATGAGTTTTTTGAAGATGCAGCTCGATTAGTTGTAATTAACCAATCTGGCTCTACTTCTATGATTCAAAGACGACTCAAATTGGGCTACAATCGCGCTGGCCGTATCATGGACCAGCTAGAACACACCAATATTGTTGGCCCTAACCAAGGCTCCAAAGCTCGAGATGTCCTTTTTGTTGATGAAATAGAGTTGGAGGAATATCTCAAACACCTCCGAGATCAGAAAAATAAATTGAGCTTCAAATAAACAAAAGCCCAGTACACTAATGTATTGGGCTTTTTAATGCTTTTTTGGGGCCTCCGCTGCGGCTTCGCCTTGCGGCGCTACGTTTCAGGGCTCGCAGGTCTGCTCGGCCCTTCGTTTTTCGCTACGCTCAAAACTCGGTCGGGCCTGCGGCCCCCCTTTCACATCGCTAGGCCTGCGGGCCTGACGGCCCTTTGAGCCAGCCCTGCCTGCACACCGGTTACTCCCTATGGTCGTCGAACTGCACCCTGAAGGGTGTGTTGTGGTCAAGGCGCTTCGCGCCTTTCTAGACCCAATTAGGCTTCTTGCTTTTTTCTTCTTCTCAACCAAAGAAAACCACCGCCTAATAAAAGAACTCCAGCAGCGCCCAGACCATACCCCAAAAACGAAGATGGACTTTGAATTGGTTGACTATCGCCAATCAAAATATAAGGTGACCATAAAAAAGGATGCGAGGTCTCATGATTGCCCGCGGCCAAAAACATAGTTTTGGCTTTTTGTAGGGCCTTATCTTTAGGCATTCCCTGCTTGAGGTTGTAGTAAAAGTTTTCTACCAAAGCTGATGTAGCTTGGTCATTTACAGACCATAGAGTTGTGAAAATACTTTTGGCTCCAGCATAAGAAAAACTACGCGCCAAAGAAATACTGCCCTCTCCTTCATTAAGCTGTCCTAAAGCCGTTTCGCAGGCAGAAAGGACCACTAAATCTGCTTTGAGTTGCATATTATAAATATCGCTTACATACAAAAACTCATTTTCAATGCTATCGGCAATTTCAGTAAAGGCCAAAAGTGAAAAGTCCGGATCTTGATCGTTGGCCATGCCATGTGTAGCAAAGTGAATGATTTTATAGTCTTTGCCCAAGGCCTTAAACTTATCTTCAGTGGCTTCCTCTCCCATAAAAATATCACCTTCTCCCCAGATATCACGGATTCTTTCTACCTCTCGTTTATTATAAGTTAGTGGAGAAAGTGCAAAACGTCTGCCCCGCACAAAAGAGGCAGCTCCTTGCCCAAATTCTGGAGCAAAGGCTAAAAGCTCTTTGCTTGCCTTAGGCCCTTTGCGTTCCTTCATCTCTTGCCAAAGTGTTGCTGAATAGTTGTAGCTAATCGCATGTTTTTGGACCAAATATGGATGTGTTTGGTAGTTGGAGGCTTGCTCGACCTCAGCCATAATCATGGGCTCAAAGGGCAAGGTTGCCAAGGCTCCTGCAGGCACAATAACCAAACGTTCGGGAAGTTCGCCCAAAGGAGCAATTAAGTCTTGATAAAAGGCAAATCCTTGGCTACAAAAATCTTGAGCATCTTGCTGGTAGCTTTCTTCCGTTTTTTGGCCAAGGCCCAAATAGTGACCATAAATGCTATTTCGGTAGCTTTTGATTCGTTGGCTAAGTGCTTTACGGCTGATTTTGTGTCGTTTGAGCTGAATTTGGTCCTTTTTGATTCCAAAGCTGTAAGTGTATTCTTCACCAACAAAAAATTCTAGCAGTCCCTGATTTTGAGCCAAAGCTGTCTGGCAGCTCTTCAAGTCAAGGATAGGCAGCTCATACTGCATTTGATAGTAGGCAGGGTAATCCTTTTGTAGTTCTTCTTGAAAGCGGTTAAAAGCTGCTTCTTGAGCCAGTAGTTCTTTTTGCAAATTTTTGGCCGCTTGTTCCTTACTGCGCCCAGCCTGATTATACTGAAAAATATCTTGTTTGAGAGCGGTAATTGTTTGGCGGAAGCTCTCCTCTTTTTCGAGCAATTGCTGGGGCAAGCCCGCCTCTTGTCTGGCCTTGGCTGCTTGAAAAGATTGTAAAAGCAAAAAACTCTTGGCTCGTTCCGAATAATAAAAGGCTTTTTCTAGGTATTGGGGATCTTCTTGGCCCAAGATATAACAGGCATTGAGTGCATAGCTATAATCTACTACTAAGAAGTTGGACCAAGCCATTTGCCCTCCAGATTCATCAACCTGTTTACGTATTTTATCTACTACAGCATCATAGACCTCCATAAGGGCCAAGCTTTTCAGTAAAAGGGCTTTGTCTTTTTCTTGGCTGTATTGCTCTTGATAGAAGCGTATTTTTCGGGCGATAGTATTACTAAATTGATTAAGGTTAGTCACTTGATCAACCCAATTTTTAGAAATAGGTTGTTTTACTTTCGCCTCTTCTTTTAAGAGTATATGAGCAGCTCTGTCTAGTGTTTGTTGTGTTTTAGTCCAATCTTTTTGAGATGCAGCTAGTTCGGCAAGAGCCCCAAGAAATCCACTTTTATCAATCGCACTTAAATTAGCGGATGATATTAAGTTTGAACTACCTAATGCCAGTTCATTTTCGGTCAATGGAAAGGAGTTTCCATAACTTTTGAGATAGAGTATAGATTTTAGGTAAATGGATTGCTGTCCTATGTTTAGGTCATTTTTATTGATGCCATCAATAAGCTCACTAATCTTTGTTAGATATTTTTCACTGGGTTTATCCATATGTAGCTCTTGGTATCTTTGGGCTAGGCTTAATTTGGCGTAAAGAATATTATTTACATCATTATTTTTTACATGAAACGCTAGAGCTTTTCTGTCTTCAGTGAGGGCTTGTTGTAGTTCATTGTGCGTAGTGGCTAGTCTGTAGGTTGTGTTTGCTTTTGTTGAATAAAAAGAGGCTTTCAACTGTTGATTTGTAGTTGTATTCTCTAGAGTTTGTAATTGAGCCTCTACGATATGGAGCAATTGAAGGCCTTCTTTGTAGCGAAATAAAAGGCTTAGGTTATTGGCTAGCTCAATTTGAATACGATAAATAATAGTTTCGTCTACTTTATTTTGTTTAGCAAGGGCTAAGCTTTTTTCTAATTTTGTATTAGCTCTTTGATGAGCACCAAAACTGTTGTAAACGACTCCTAGATTGAAAAAATCTCGAAAGAGTTCGGGATCATTAGGATTGGCTTTTTCTCTTAGGGCTAGGGCTGTTTCTAGGGCGGGAGTGGCATCAATCAGGTTATCTTCATAGTAGTAGGTGTAGCCTAGGTACTTATGAAGTAGGGC
>Ga0193958_1000772_pt1 | contig 11072 bp, 9 predicted proteins | sample FB_1_MG_FD_140320 | JGI IMG/M metagenome (GOLD analysis project Ga0193958, IMG submission 140320) | Microbial mat bacterial communities from the Broadkill River, Lewes, Delaware, United States - FB_1_MG | ecosystem: Environmental > Aquatic > Freshwater > River > Microbial mats | place: USA...
AGCGCGAGCGCTGGTTGATACTGACTGAGAATTACAACTTAGGGTGTAATTTTCAGCCGCGATAGTAACGCTGTTCGATGAATGGTGCACGTGCAACTTTCATTGGCAGCTTTTTACCGCGTACTTCTGCAAAGACTTCTGTGTCCAGCGGGCTGTACTGCGTGGCAACGTAACCCAGTGCAACCGGCTTGCCAATGGTTGGGCCGAAGCTGCCGGATGTTACTACACCGATCTTTTCGCCATCAGCGTTAAACAGCTCAGCGCCTTCGCGAATAGGTGCACGACCTTCGCCCAGCAGGCCTACGCGTTTGCGGCTGTAGTCTTTGCTGGCGATCTGAGCATAGATTTTTTCAGCGCCCGGGAAGCCGCCAGCACGCTCGCCATCGGCACGACGCACTTTGGAAATCGCCCACAGCAGGCTGCCTTCTACCGGCGTGGTGGTGGTGTCGATATCGTGGCCGTACAGACACAGGCCGGATTCCAGACGCAGGGAGTCGCGCGCGCCAAGGCCGATCGCTTCGATCTCTGGCTGTTCCAGGAACAGGCGTACCAGGCGCTCTGCTTCAGCAGTCGGGATGGAGATTTCGTAGCCATCTTCGCCGGTGTAGCCGGAGCGGGAGATCAGGCAGTCAACGCCATCGATCTGGATTTCACGGGAATCCATGAACACCATGTCGTTAACGGCAGGCTGAATGCGCGCCAGTGCTTCTGCTGTTTTAGGGCCCTGGATGGCGATCAGTGCGCGGTCTTCCAGAACTTCGACTTCAACATCGTCGCCCAGGTTGGCGCGCATGTGAGCGATGTCCTGTTCTTTGCAGGCTGCGTTAACAACAACGTAGATCCAGTCACCAAAGTTGGCAACCATCAGGTCATCCATGATGCCGCCGTCTTCGTTGGTGAATACAGCGTAACGCTGTTTGCCAACCGGCAGGTCGATGATGTCAACCGGCACCAGGGTTTCCAGTGCTGCGGCTGCGTTTGCGCCGCGCAGGCGAACCTGACCCATGTGAGAAACATCAAACAGACCAGCTGCTTCGCGGGTGTGCAGGTGTTCTTTCTTAACACCCAGCGGGTACTGAACAGGCATCTCGTAGCCAGCGAACGGTACCATTTTACCGCCCAGTTCTACGTGAAGATCAAACAGCGGTGTTTTCAGCAGAGTATCTGACATCTTGTTGTTTCTCTCTAAGTGTTGTTATTGAGTTGAATCAGGCCCTGCCCGGGTGGCTGAGTGTGCAACCACCCTGGCAGCAACAGAGACGCCGATCGCAGCGCTGCGTTAAGGCAGGGAGCCCTGAAAACGTTTACCCCCGACGCTTTCTATAAGGGTAGATGTCGCTGACTTATAAATATATCTGGAGGATGTCAGTTAACCTGCGTTTCTTGACGCGGTTTCGAATCTACCTTTAGAAAGCGTGTTTCGTATAGGAAACAAAATTAGAGGATGGGGAAACTTAATGCAACCGGTAATTTGGTTTTTTTGCCGGTGAGCAATGCGTCGAGGCGATACTGTGTGGCTACAGCGCCCGCAGGGCGGGCGCTTGTGAAGTGAGAGGGGTCAGGCGGTAACCCAGAGGACGACGGCATCGGTATCGCTGGTTGATACCAGGGCGTGACCCATATCGCAGTCGTAGTAGGCGGAGTCGCCCTGAGTGAGCTCTACCGGCTCATAGAACTCGGTGTAGAACAGCAGAGAACCGCTGAGCACATAAAGAAACTCTTCGCCATCGTGGCGCACCCAGTCGCCGTATTCGTCGAAGCTGCGGGCGCGCACGCTGGTGCGGTACGGCAGCATCTTTTTGCGGCTAAGCTGGTAAGAGAGCAGCTCGTGTTCGTACGTGGGTGTGGGGTGTGGCTTGCCTTCGCCAGCGCGGGTGATGTCGCGGCGGCCAGAGGCCTGGTTGCGTTGCTTATCTGGTTGCTCAAACAGCTGAGGAATATTGATGCCCAGCCCCTGAACCAGTTTCTGCACAGCAACAAAAGTTGGCGAGATCTGCTCGTTCTCAATTTTTGACAGCGTCGAACGAGCCAGGCCGGTCAGTTTGCTGGCTTCTTCCAGGGTGAGGTTCTGGCTCAGGCGGATTTCACGCACCCGTTTACCCAGCTCCATCGGGGATAGAGTGGTCTCGGCCCGGGTCAGTGTCATCTGGGCGTTGTTGTTCTGTTCATCCACCATCAGTGGGGATATGTCGGCCATTGTGCTCTCCGGGCGCTGCTCTGTGAGTGGGGGTGGCAGCTTTAACGAATCATGTGTGTTTTCTGGGTGTCTGGCTAACAGTATATGTTTCCCGGAACAGAAAACGAAGTTTCCTATAGGAAATTTTTGTTGCTCAAATGGAAATCTGTTGCTAGTCTGCATCTCAAGTTGATTCGGACCAGCGCGAAACAGGGCTCAGATATACCTAATATGCGTGTGTATCGGCCCCTTGTCAGATCGCTGTGAGGTGCAGCCTGGCAAGAATGATAATAAAAATGTTGGAGGCTTCAGGTAATGCTTTTAAGTATCTTTGATCTGTTCAAGATCGGTATCGGACCATCCAGTTCCCATACGGTGGGGCCTATGGTGGCATCCAATCGATTTCTGGCGGAGCTGAAAGAGACAGGGAAGTTTGAAAGCACATCGGCTGTTAAAGTCAGCCTCTATGGTTCGCTGGCCATGACCGGTGAAGGCCACGCAACGGATATTGCAACGATGGTCGGGCTGCTGGGTGAAGCGCCTGATTCTGTTGATCCGGATAAAGTGCCTGTTTATATCCAGCAGATTCGTGAAACGAAGCAGCTGAATCTGGCGGGTGAGAAGCTGATTGACTTTGACCCTGATACCCAGGTGCCCTTCTGCTTTGGTGAGTCATTGCCCAAGCACCCTAATGGGATGCGCTTTCAGGCCTACGATGCTGCGGGCATCATTGTTCTTGATTCTATTTATTACTCTGTTGGTGGTGGTTTTGTCCTGAGTGACGAAGAAGCCAGCGCCGATGAGGCGCCAAGCGAGCATGCCAGCGTGCCATACCATTTTGATAATGGTAAAGAGCTGCTGGCGCTGGGCGACGGCCACAATATGAGCATCGCTGAAGTGGTGCTGGCCAACGAACACTCTCATACCAGTAAAGAAGATGTGCGCCGCAAACTGATGCAGATCTACCATGTGATGGATAACTGTATTCGCCGTGGTTGTGAGCAGACCGGTGAGCTGCCGGGTGGGCTGAAAATCAAGCGCCGCGCTCACGAGCTGCGCCGCGAACTGGTTGAACACCCGGAGAAAGCGCTGCAGGACCACCTGACCGTGATGGACTGGGTTAACCTGTTTGCCATTGCGGTTAACGAAGAAAATGCAGCCGGTGGTCGCGTGGTAACGGCACCAACCAACGGTGCGGCCGGTGTAATTCCAGCCGTGCTGGCCTATTACGACCGCTTTGTACCAGGCTCTAACGAAGAAGGTATCTGTACCTTCCTGGCGACGGCAGCAGCCATTGGCATGTTGTATAAGCGTAACGCCTCGATCTCCGCAGCTGAAGTGGGTTGCCAGGGTGAGATCGGTGTTGCCTGTTCCATGGCGGCTGGTGCGCTCTGTGCGGCACTGGGCGGCACCAATGAGCAGATCGAAAATGCTGCTGAAATTGGCATGGAGCATAACCTGGGCCTGACCTGTGACCCGATCAACGGGCTGGTACAGGTGCCGTGTATCGAACGAAATACGATGGGTGCGGTGAAAGCGATCAACGCCTCCCGTCTGGCGCTGCGTGGCTCCGGTGAGCATCACGTATCGCTGGATTCTGTTATCGAAACCATGCGCCAGACCGGCGTCGATATGCAGGATAAGTATAAAGAAACCTCCACAGGCGGCCTGGCCGTTAACGTGGTTGCGTGCTAACCACACGCGTTGGCTAATACAAAACAATAAACAGTAGAGACAGACACCATGAGCAATCTGTACCCGAACAGTGAAACTGAGCAGTTTTTCAGCCAGGACCTGGCCGCTTCTGATGCCGCACTGCTGAGTGCCGTTAACGACGAGTTCCGTCGTCAGGAAGACCAGATCGAGCTGATCGCTTCTGAAAACATCGTATCCAAGGCTGTAATGGAAGCCCAGGGTACTGTACTGACCAACAAATACGCGGAAGGTTACTCCGGTCGTCGTTACTACGGTGGTTGTGAATTCGTTGATGTTGCAGAGTCTCTGGCCGTTGAACGTGCCAAAGAACTGTTTGGCGCTGAGTACGTAAACGTACAGCCGCACTCCGGTGCACAGGCAAACGGTGCGGTCTTCATGGCCCTGCTGCAGCCAGGCGATACTATCCTGGGTATGTCCCTGGATGCTGGTGGTCACCTGACTCACGGTGCGCGTCCAGCGCAGTCTGGTAAGTGGTTCAACGCTGTTCAGTACGGTGTTTCCCAGGAAACCCAGCGTATTGATTACGATGCGGTTGAAGCGCTGGCGGTTGAGTGTCAGCCAAAACTGATCATCGCCGGTGGTTCTGCTATTCCACGTGAAATCGACTTCGCTCGCTTCCGTGAAATCGCTGACAAAGTAGGCGCATACCTGATGGTAGATATGGCGCACATCGCCGGCCTGGTTGCCACGGGTGCTCACCCAAGCCCACTGCCACACGCACACATCTGTACGACGACTACGCACAAAACACTGCGTGGCCCTCGTGGCGGTATGGTGCTGTCTAACGATCTGGATCTGGGTAAGAAAATTAACTCTGCTGTCTTCCCTGGCCTGCAGGGTGGCCCACTGATGCACGTGATCGCAGCTAAAGCGGTTGCATTCGGTGAAGCGCTGCGTCCTGAGTTCAAAGGTTACATCGAGCGTGTTGTTGAAAACGCTCAGGTGCTGGCGGCGACGCTGGTTGAGCGTGGCTGTGACATCGTAACCGGTGGTACTGATACGCACCTGATGCTGGTTGACCTGCGTCCTAAGGGGCTGAAAGGTAACGTAACTGAAGAAGCGCTGGAGCGTGCAGGTATCACCTGTAACAAGAACGGCATCCCGTTTGATCCAGAAAAACCAATGGTAACCTCCGGTATCCGTCTGGGTGCGCCTGCTGGCACAACCCGTGGCTTTGGTACTGAAGAGTTCCGCCTGATCGGTAATCTGATCGGTGATGTGCTGGATGGCCTGGCGGCAAATCCAGACGATAACAGCAAAGTGGAAGCAGAAGTTCGCGCTAAAGTTGCAGAACTGTGCAAAAAATTCCCGCTGTACCGTTAAGATAGGCACCGGCACCTGCCCGGCAGGTGTCGGTTGTACGCTTTAAAGTGATGGGGCTGTTTATCAGGTCTTACAGATTCATCGCTGTATAACCTCATAATAATTTCTGATTTAAGAGAGTAACGATAATGAGCAACGTACCGTCTAACCTGAAGTTTGCTGAGTCTCACGAATGGATTCTGGATAACGGTGACGGCACCGTGACTGTGGGGATCTCTGATCACGCGCAGGAGCTGCTGGGTGACGTAGTATTCGTTGAGCTGCCAGAAGTTGGTCGCGAAGTGGAGAAGGGTGAAGAGTTCTCTCTGGTTGAGTCTGTTAAAGCAGCATCTGACATCTACTCACCGATCTCCGGTGAAGTTGTTGCTGTAAACGAAGCGCTGGAAGATGCGCCTGAAACTGTTAACGAAGCACCGTATGAAGGTGGCTGGATCGCTAAGATCAAGCTGTCTGACGCGGCTGAAGTTGACGCACTGATGGGCGCAGATGCGTACCAGCAGAAAGTTGCCGAAGAAGCTTGATTGTAGAGCCGCATCACGAATAGGTGTGATGCTTCTCTGATTGTCCTCCGATCAATCTTCTACATCACCAGCTGCTTCGGCAGCCGGTGGTGGCAAAGCGGGGAAGGAGTGCAGGCCCGACCCGCAACCCTGTGCCTGCCGGGCTCTTTGAGTCCGGCAGTGTACAACCAGGGTTTACACTAATTCAGCCGTACTGCAGTGGCAGTCGTGTTCCGGGCAAACGGTATTATAAGCCGGGCCATCCTCACGGAATGCTTGATAGCCTTCAGGCTGCGGTACTGGCAATTTACAGGTTAGAAAACTATGGCTGTTGAAACTCGCGCACTGAGTGAGCTGGAAAACCATGCTGAATTCACCCGTCGTCATGTAAGTGCAGACGCGGCTGAGCAGCAGGCAATGTTGCAGGAACTGGGTGTAGATTCCCTGGACGCTCTGATTGAACAGACGGTACCAGATTCTATCCGCCTGGATGATGCGCTGGATATGGCTGAAGGTATCTCCGAGCGCGCAGCGCTGGAAGAGCTGAAAGGTCTGGCGTCCCTGAACAAGGTTAACAAGTCCTACATCGGTATGGGCTACTACAACACTCTGGTTCCTAACGTTATCCTGCGTAACGTGATGGAAAATCCAGGTTGGTACACGGCATACACGCCATACCAGCCAGAGATTGCTCAGGGCCGTCTGGAGTCACTGCTGAACTTCCAGCAGATGGTAATGGACCTGACCGGTATGGATCTGGCAAACGCCTCCCTGCTGGACGAAGCGACCGCAGCAGCGGAAGCGATGACCCTGTGCAAACGTTCTAACCGTAAAAAGAGCAACAGCTTCTTTGTTGCTTCTGATGTGCATCCGCAGACGCTGGATGTGATCAAAACCCGTGCTGAATACTTCGGTTACGACATCATCGTGGATGATGCCGATAAACTGGATCAGTACGATGTCTTTGGTGCGCAGCTGCAGTACCCGGGTACCACCGGTGAAATCTGTGATCTGCCAGCACTGATCGCTAAAGCCAAAGATCAGAAAGCGATGGTTTCTGTTGCGACCGATCTGCTGGCGCTGATGGTGTTGAAATCACCTGGCGAGCTGGGTGCTGACGTTGTTCTGGGTTCTGCTCAGCGCTTCGGTGTACCAATGGGCTTTGGTGGCCCGCATGCTGCCTTCTTCGCTGCCAGTGAAAAACTGAAGCGTTCTGTGCCTGGTCGTATTATCGGTGTTTCTGTGGATGCTAATGGCAACCAGGCACTGCGTATGGCGATGCAGACCCGCGAGCAGCATATCCGTCGTGAAAAAGCGACCTCTAACATCTGTACTGCGCAGGCGCTGCTGGCCAACATGGCTGCCTTCTACGCGGTATACCACGGCCCTCAGGGGCTGAAAGATATTGCTGAGCGTACCCACCGTCTGACTGCCATCCTGGCGAAAGGTCTGGCTGAGAAGGGTGTTCAGGTTACCGATACGTACTTCGATACACTGACTATTACTTCTGACGATGCTGCAGCAATTAATGCGCGTGCACTGGCTGCGGGTTGTAACCTGCGCAGCACGGATGCAGGCAAGCTGGGTGTGTCTCTTGATGAGACCACAACCGCTGCTGACGTTGCACAGCTGCTTGATATCGTGCTGGGTGAAGGTCATGGTCTGGACGTTGCGGCAATCGATGCGCGTATCGTTGCTGGCGAAGCGACCGGTATTGCGGCGGATCAGCGTCGTGAAGATGCCGTTCTGACCCATCCGACCTTTAACAGCTACCACGCTGAAACAGACATGCTGCGTTACATGAAGCGTCTGGAGAACAAGGATTACTCCCTGGTTCACGGCATGATCCCGCTGGGTTCCTGCACCATGAAGCTGAACGCAACGGCAGAGATGATCCCGGTTACCTGGCCTGAATTCTCTAACATGCACCCGTTTGCACCGGCAGATCAGACCGAAGGTTACCTGGCGATGCTGAACTCGCTGGAAGACCAGCTGGTTGAGATCACCGGTTACGATAAGGTTTCCCTGCAGCCAAACTCCGGTGCATCCGGTGAATACGCTGGTCTGCTGGCGATCCGTAAGTACCAGGAGTCCATCGGTGAAGGTCACCGTAATGTCTGTCTGATCCCATCCTCTGCGCACGGTACCAACCCTGCGTCTGCTGCGATGATGGATATGAAGATCATCGTAACGGCCTGTGATGAGAACGGTAACGTTGATGTGGCTGATCTGGCTGAAAAAGCGGAACAGCATGCAGAAAACCTGTCCTGTCTGATGATCACGTACCCGTCTACTCACGGTATCTACGAAGAAGATATTGTTGAGATCTGCCAGATCATCCACAAGTGTGGTGGTCAGGTGTACATGGATGGCGCGAACATGAACGCCCAGGTTGGTATCTCCAAGCCGGGTTCTATCGGCTCCGATGTATCCCATCTGAACCTGCACAAAACCTTCGCGATCCCGCACGGCGGTGGTGGCCCTGGTATGGGTCCGATCGGTGTTAAGAGCCATCTGGCACCGTTCCTGGCCAGCCACAAGGTGAGCCCGGTTGAGGGGCTGAACCCGGAAAACGGTGCAGTATCTGCTACGCCTTACGGTTCTGCGTCGATTCTGCCGATCACCTGGATGTACAACCGTATGCTGGGTAAGAACGGTCTGAAGCACTCTACACAGAATGCTATCCTGGGCGCTAACTACCTGACTGAGAAGCTGGGTGAGCACTTCCCGATTCTTTACCGTGGTCGTAATAACAAGGTTGCCCATGAGTGCATCGTTGATATTCGTCCGATCAAAGAAGAGACCGGTGTATCTGAAGAAGATATCGCCAAGCGTCTGATGGACTACGGCTTCCACGCACCGACCATGTCGTTCCCGGTGGCGGGTACGCTGATGATCGAGCCAACTGAGTCTGAGTCCAAAGCTGAGCTGGATCGCTTCATCGATGCGATGGTTAAAATCCGTGGCGAGATCGACCGTGTACACAACGGTTCACTGCCTGCTGATAACAACCCGCTGTGTCGTGCGCCGCACACACAGGCAGATGTGATCGGTGAGTGGGATCGTCCATACACCCGTGAAGAGGCGGTATTCCCGTCTGAATCAGCGCGTACTGCGAAGTTCTGGCCTGCGGTTAACCGTGTTGATAACGTCTTCGGTGATCGTAACTTCATCTGCTCCTGCCCGAGCATTGATAGTTACCGCGACGAAGACTGAGAAAACCAGGCCGTGTTAGCGGCCTGTGCAGCGCCTGCATCAGGCGGGCGCTGATCTACTGTTTTGTGGCGGCTTCTCCCCTCATGTGTAAGCCACCACGCCCTTATTCGCGCCTGCGCGGATGCTGTGTCAGTTACTGGCACAACCTGTAAAAAGCAAATATGGTTTTGAGCGCTTGCCTGGCTGGGTAAGCGCTTTTTTTTGTGCCTGAGAAAGTAGCTAGCAGCGGTTTTCGTACCAGACTACGCGGCCCCGAATATTGATGTTATTCAGTTCATCGGGCTGGAGGGTATGTGTCTGATAGGCAGGGTTGTCGCTGAGTACCTGCAGAGTGTTATTCGGGGCGGGTTGTAGTCGCCTGATGCTGAGCTGACCCATCATCTCCAGCAGATAGATCCCTTCAAAGGTGCTGTTCTGGCCTGTATCGATCAGGGTCAACGCACCTTCGTGGAGGGTCGGGTGCATAGCATCACTGCTTTGAGCGTAGGTTCTGAGTCGCTCAGGCTGGCTGCTCAACGCTGTCATAAATTCCGTACTGAAAGTGATCCTGTGGCAGGCTGTTCCGGCAATAGGGGAGGGTTGCTCGGGGTGGTTGGGTTCGAGGGTGGCTGTCTCTTCACCGGCGGCGAGCCAGCCAGCGCTGACGCCACCAGCAGCAGCCATGGCGACCACTCTGTCGACCGGCGGTACAGACTGATTCCGGATATAGCGGCTCAGAGTGGACTGGGGGATGTTGGCTGCGTCCTGCAGGCAGCGCGCGCCTGTTTTGCTTTGTATATGCGCAATGCGCTCGCCTAACGTTTTCATAGTGTCTGCTCAGCTGGTATTCATTTATGGATATTTATCCACTAATGGGTTAAATTGTCAAAATTAAAGCCGTTTATGGGTTTTTGTTGTTTCCCTGATTATGGCTGCCTGGATGGTGGAGCTCTGCAGGGAATGCAGACGATTATATAAGGAATTGAGTATGTTGATACTAACGCGTTACACAGGACAGAGCATTGTAATTGCTGACAACATTGTTGTTCGGGTTCTCAGGAATAATGGCAGTGAGGTAACGCTTGGTATTGAAGCGCCGAGGGATGTAAAGATTAATCGGGAAGAAATTCAGCGGCGGATAGAAGCTGCGAAGTTGGGCCTGCCCGAAACAGAAAAAGATGATGATATGGTGGCTTAAGGTTGCTCTTATGTACTTCTGTCTGCTGAGATTGCCAGTTCTGTGCGCTGCGTCTATTTGCTGTGTTGCGGGTATCGGTATCATATTCTGACTGATTTAAGCGTATGGAGATAGCGATTATGGATAGCTTTGCCGGTGTTCAGAGTTCTGCCGAAATTAATCACGCTAATGTTGTCAATACGGGGATGTATGACGCCGTTGGTGTTGATCAGCTTGAGTTGTTACTGCGTGCTCGTATTGAGCAATACCTCTCATCCACAGTGGTTGTAGAGGGTAAGGTGCGCAAAGGGAGCTATAACCTTCTTTGTGAGGCTACAGGAATCTCGCATACGTTTATCTGGAAATTTCATAAAAAAGAGCAGTCAATCTGCATCACTAATATGAATAAACTCGCTAACTTCTTCGATGTGCGGTACTTCGTGGAAAACTTCTGACGCCGTCAATTATTGTTGATACCTAGCATTGTTGACACCCAAATGAAAGGCCTCCATCATCGATACTGGCTGAAATGGATGAGCTTTTTGCGGGTAGATATATATGGATAGTCAATCAAATCAAATAGTACAGGCTGGGGCGCTGCTGGATCACTTGCAGGCCCATTTTACTCACCGTGGCGATCTGGTTTTGTCAGAATCAGAGCAATATGGTGTTTATCTGATACTGGATCGCTTGCGTGAACTGCTTGATGACGCGCCTCAGGCGTCAGATTAGTGCGCTGGATCTATAAATAGAGATGGTGCCGGTATCTGGGGCTGTTTTGCACTCCGGTGCTCACTTTTTCCTCCACCCCTGGTGCTGGCGCTTTGTTTCGCTGGTGCTGCTTTTTCCTTCAGAACTGTTAGAATGCCGCCTTCTGCTGTGCTCAGGTATCGGTGGATGCGTATGCCGTTTGTGATATGCAAAAAGAGGCACATCAGATGCCTCCAGGCTTCTGGCGTTATGTCGGGAGTGCGAGGGTTGGTCG